>JAEEGG010006516.1_pt1 | contig 27347 bp, 25 predicted proteins | sample 9134161 | NCBI WGS metagenome assembly JAEEGG01 (sample SAMN16246543, study PRJNA631951) | gut metagenome | biome: gut microbiome; feature: rumen; material: CR-attached | host: Bos | place: Iran: Karaj | collected 2018-10 | reverse complement strand
AACACTGTGCCCGGATCGGACGATCACTTCGCTGGCGGCGCCGTCAAGATGGCTGCTGGAGTACGGCACGATACCGTCGCTGCCGCCCGCATGGTCGGCCCGCTCCCGGTCGCCGATGATCGAATGATACACGACTCCTTCTTTGATGCGGGAACTTCCGAGCGCCTGGATGAAAGAAGAATCCGGGTCGAGGTCGTTGAGCCCGGTGAATTCCTTCCGGGCATCCGCTCCGAACCCTCCGATGCTGCGCAGTCTTTCGACCTCCTCCTCGTCCTCTTCGAGTGCCAGGAACATTTCGAAGAAGACGGGGACCTTGTCCAGCAAAGTCTGCGGCAGATGGACGATCCGTGAGCCGAGCCGCGCGATCGACCATTGCGCCATTTCGGAACCCTTGTGCGGCACCGCCATGAAGACCGCACGGTGGACAAACGGCAGTGCCGGAAGAACGGCGTAATCCTCCGCCAGCGCCAGCTCTTCGGGCGAAAGCCTGGAACAAAGCTCGTCCCATGTGCGCTGCGTCACCTGTTCCAGGATGTAGTGCGGATCGTCCTGAAGCATCGTGCGGGTCAGAAGGCCGCCCATGCTGTGTCCGACCAGGACCATCCTGTCAAAACTTTCGCGTGTTTCCGGCGTGGTCGCGAGTTCCTCCCGCGCCGCCAGCAGCGCCTTCCGCAGATTGCCGGCGGAGGCAAGCACCGGCACACCGCTGGAATAGGAGTAAAACCAGAACTGATAATGCTTCCGTATGACCGGATCGTTTTTCAGGGAATTGATCATCTGCACCCAGGTGTTGGGACTGGACATCAGCCCGTGAATGAAGACCACGGGGATCTTGCCCGGCTGGTACGGTTCGATCAGATAAAGCCCGCAGCTGTCTTCCTCGCTGTCGGACTCCAGCATGACGGAGAGCAGGTCGCGTTCGGGCAGACTGTCCAGGAAGCAGGCGAGCGGGGTGGAAAAATCCAGCGCCAGCGGCCAGTTGTCGGCCGACATCGAATCCAGTTCCATCGGAACCGTTTCCTGAAGCGAAGTGTCCAGATAATTCGGCCTCACTTTCAGGTTCTGCGAGTCGGACTCCGTGACCTCCAGGGTCAAGGTGACCGGGATCGTCAGCCCCTCCGGCGTCCTCAGCGACTTGTAAAACTGCCGCGGCACGATCCGTCCGACCAGAGGGATCCCGAGGCCGGATTGCCGGTTCTTCTGCATCAGCGCCTTGACCACATAATCGGAACAGAGCGTAAACTCCTCGACCGATTCGACGGGGACGGAAAGACGATAGTGCGGCGCTTCGAAGAAGTAACGCCGGCCGTCCAGATCCGACAGGCTGAAGGAGTCGTTCGCCAGCAGCTCGTGCGACTTCAGGTAACAGAAGATCCCGTAGCAGGAGTCGTTGTAGATCTCCATCAGCCGGAAAGCGGAAAAATCATAGGACGAGACATCCGTGTCGAGCAGGAGGAAGAATGCCTTGCAGGAATAATAAAGTGCCGAAAGCTGGCAGCGGACCGCCGTTTCTTCGTCCTTTTCCTTTGCGGCGATGCTGTTGCAGAAATCGGCCGCGATCCGCAGGTATTTCGGGTCCTTGGAGATCTCGTAATAAACGTTGAGCTTGCGCAGCGTATCTTCCGGGTCTTTGGCAAAGTCGTCCGTCTCCATGTTCCCGCGCAGGAAATTCTCGGATTCGAAGGAAAGCCCTTCGCGGGTAAAGGAATCTTCGTGGTAATACTGGTTCTTCTCCGACGCCGATGCGGTTTCGACCGTGACAACGCGGTTGCTGAACATGGAACATGAAGTCAGCAACAGCCATGCCGACGCCATCGCCGGCAGCACGATCCGCTTCCAATGGAAATGACCGGAACAAGCATAGACTCCAAAGATCTTTTTCATGGCTTTTCGTTTCCCCGTTTCGTGTTTGTCCTGTTCCCTCTGCTGAAAATGAGGCTAATGCGTAACAGGATGCTTTTTACTATAACCCCTTTGCCGGGAAAATCAAGGCGCATCGCGTCTGCGGGCGCATTTCAGAGCGGACATGGACAGAAGGGGGGAGCGGACGGAGAAGCCGTTATGCAGACAGCTTCGGCTGCCTTACCGTTCCGCTTCCGCCTTCTTCAATTCCCGGCTCCAGTCCCGGCCGAGGTCGAGTCCCGCGAAAACCTCCGGCGCGTCCGGCAGGCGGATATGGTAATCACCCGCATGGCAGAAGCCCAGATCCCCCTCGAGCAGGGAGAAGTTGACCACATGGCCGCCATGTTTCCGGGATTCATCCATGAAATGAAGATGCCACCCCGGAGCGTTGATGCCGCGGATGTAGTCCGGCAGCCGGAATCCGACCAGATCGCCGCGAACATCCCTGAACTCGAACACGGCTTCGTCCTTCGCGGCTTCCGCCAGCCCGACGCCGTCCTTTTCCTGGCGCCTGACGGTCCTGACTTTCATGCAGCGGAATTTCCCGTTCAGGCGGATCGCGAGCGGAAGATCTTTCCGCGGGCAGCAATCGCCCATCTTCGCCTCGAACTGCTCATAGCTCGGAATGCCGGCGAGCCTCACGGTGTCTTCGGCGCGGAAATCGGCGATCGTCCCGAACGGGACCGTCTCGTCATCGCCCGGAAGATAAACCTGTCCGTCGGCGCACGCCTGATACACCACGCCGTCGATCATCTGCATTTCGCCGTCAAGCCGGTCCATCGTCGCGATCGCCATGCTGCCGAGCCGTTTGACCTCGCCGACGCTGATGATCCCGCCATAATGGCCGCCCAGCAGGACGCTGAACAGCGAGATCTGGGTGAACTGCCTGTTTTTTCCGTTCATTGGCTCATCCCTTCCAATCTTTTCACTCTCGGAAAAAGGGGAGCCGGTTTTGAGGCCGGCTCCCCGAATATGCTTGCACGAACCGGAAATGCCGGTCATTTCTTGTTGAAGACGATCGGGGCAAATTCGCGGAGGCAGCGGCGCCAGGTCAGCCACTCGTGGGCTGTTCCTTCGGAAACGAAGAACGTGGTCTTGATGCCGAATTCATTGAACGCATCCGCAACGCGCTTCGCATTCTCGGGACGTTCCTCGGAGCCGAGGCCGATGAAGATGTGGTTGATGTTCTTGGAGGCATCTTCCTTCGCGGTCTTGAACGCGCCGTTGAACGCCTGGTCGATCGCGCCGTTCACGGAAAGGCCGCTGAAGCTGCCGATCCAGGAGAACTTGTCGAGGTTGGACGTAACGGTGCTCCAGGTCTGCATGCCGCCGCGGGAAAGGCCCGCCATGGCGCGGTTTTCGCGTCCGGGCAGCGTGCGGAAGTTGGCGTCGATGAACGGAAGGAGCTCGTTGACGAAGATGTCGTTGACGTTGCCGCCGCGGCCGCCCTCGCCGGGCTTCTTGAAGTAGGAATTGGTCTTCAGGTCGCCGCAGTCCATGACGATGATCATCGGAACGGCTTTCCCGGCGGCGATCAGGTTGTCCATGATGTAGTTGGTCTTGCCCTGGTTGGTCCAGCCGTTTTCATCTTCGCCCCAGCCGTGCAGGAGGAGGAGGACCGGGTAACGCTTTTCGGGATGGGTCTCATATTCCGCCGGGGTGTAGACGTGGCAGACGCGCGGCACGCCGTTGATGTCGGACCAGTAGTCGCAGCGGCGGACCTGGCCGTGCGGGACGTTCTTGTCGAAGTGGTAGTATGCCGCTTCCTTCTCGTCTTCCGGGATCTCGATGCCGGACTGCTCGAAGTTGCCGCCGAAATACGCTTCCGTACCCGGATCGAAGAACGTGTTGCCGTCGACGTTGTAGGAGTAATAATGGAAGCCGACGACCAGCGGATCGGTCTTGACGGTCCAGCGTCCGTCGGAGGCCTTCTCCATGTTGTAGACTTTGCCTTCCTGCGTGATCGTGACTTTCTGCGCGCCGGGGGCGTTCACTTTGTAGATGGCTTCGCGCGTCTTCGGATTCACGGCGGGATACTGGGAATTGAAGATGGTCGTTTCGGAGGGGACGAACCCTTCCGGAAGCGGTTCCACACGGCTGCCGCCGCCGAAGCCGCCGGCTCCGAACGGGCTGCCGCCGTTGCGCTGTCCGCCCTGACGCTGACCGCCCTGACGCTGTCCGCCCTGTCCCATGGCGGGACGCTGACCGCCCTGACCCATGACGGGACGCTGGCCGCCCTGTCCCGCTCCTTGTGCGGGGGCCTGTGCGAGCGCCGTCAGAGCGAACGCGAATGCGAGGGAACAACCGAGGAAGTAACCGAGTTTCATGTTTTGAACTCCTTATTGATGTTTTGAGCTTCTTTCCGAAGGTTACCTGACAATCGGAATCCGGCCCGTTTTTGAGATACTTGACTAAATATACATTCAAAACACTAAACTTCAATCGGATTTCCGAGGATATTCCGTTTTTTTACGGATCGCCGTCCGGGACCAGCGCGGCATAGCGGCGTTCCTGCACGTGTCTGCCGATGGGCTTGGAGATGAATCCGGCGACAAGACCGATGATCCAGAGGTATTTCCGTTCGATATAAAAACCGGCGAGGAAGATCAGGACGGCAACGATGCTCCAGTAAACGATCTGGAACCGGACATTCGTCCTGTTCAGTTCCTTCAGGACGTCGACGCCGTCCCACTGGTGCGGCGCGGATTCGATGAAGTCCGCCGCGCCGGACGGCCCGGAGCACGAACGGAAATCCCGGCTGCACGCCTCCGCCGCGTCCCGGTACGACGCGTTGTCCAGGATCTTCCGCACAGCGGCGCGGATCCCCCCGCCGAATCGTCCTTCAGCAGCACGCCCGCGCTGAGCTCGGCGGCGCGTTTCGCCACGGCGGCCTGTTCGCCGGTCTGCGGATCGTGTTTGTGTTCGGCATGGTTTCAGGCCTTTCACGGTGTTGTTGTGGGAGGGATTGAGGCGGAATGAAGCAGTCCCTTGAATCAAGGAATGCAGATAGGACCGTTTCACAAAAAGCCGGACAGGATTCGCGGCAAAAAGAACTCGGGCTCGCCGGGAGCCGTCGTTTTCAGGCCGCCCCAATAGCTTCTGCCATTTAAAACGGGCTCCATCCGGCTGATATGCTCTTCAGGCAAATCGCTGACGACAAAATCAAAAAAGGTAAAGCTTCCGTCCTCCTCCTGTTTCCATTTCCCCCTGAAGACATTTGAGTGTCCCCCGCGGCCATCCTCCTCATCGTAATAAATCATGAAACAGTGAAAATCGGTCGTCACGACAAACACGGCTTTCGCCCCTTCGTGCATGCACGCATACGGTTGAGCACGATACACGCCGACGGGCGTATTGCGCGGGACAAACCGTGCCGCCACGAACGCGCCCGCGACCAGCGCCGCCAGCACGACCACGAAGATGCAGAACCGTTTGCCGATGTCGATTTTGATGTGATTTTCTTTTTTCCGATTCGGCAAAATGGCGGCCTCGTGTTGTTCGGAATTCCTGTCCTGATTGCTCATAATAAGCTCGCTGCGTTGTTGCGATTTCATTCCGGCAACTTTATTATACCACGCACCAGGCAAAAAAACAAGGGAAATATGCCGGAAAATACTCGGGTGGACCGGGATCATTCCACGCCGGGGGGGTGAGGGCGGTTTGCTATCTCGTTTCTTCCCCGGTGTTCTCGTCCTCTTCGTTGGTGTCGTCCTCGGCGAGCTCGTCGTCGTCCTCCGGATCGTCCTCGCCGATCTCCACCAGGAACTCCTCTTCTTTCTTCCGGCGCAAAAGCGCCTTCTTCAGGATGCCGTTGTACTCCGCCTCGAAAGCGGGATCGGAGAAGAGATAATGCTCGGCGGCGTCCGGGGTGCGCTCCAAGTACGGCAGAAGCGCGGCGGGATCGTCCGTGCCGACGCGTTCCCGAAACGGCGGCAGCTTCTCGAAAAGTTCTTCGGATACCCGGAGCTGTTTCTCGAGGATGCGTTTCGCCTCCGGTTCCGGGACAGCTTTCCTGATCTCGTCGCGGATGACGGCGGCCGCATGGTTGGCGTCGGGGGCGGTTTTGGAGAACCTGGTCCGTGCAAGCTTCTTTGCGTTGAACCGTTCCAGGCGGAAATAGGCCTGCGTGACACATGCGGCGAAATCCTGCCGCCCGAACGTCTCGGCGCACCATTGATCGGCGGCGAACTCCGCCCGGACCTCGAGCGGGAAAAGCGCCGTGTCGATCCCGGGAGGCCCCGCGGATTCAAGTTCTTCATCGTCGTCGCCGAGGATGCTTTCCCACGGCAGAAGCGCCCAGAGCCCCCTGATCCGGCGCAGGGTGGCGTTGCGCGCGATCCGGCGGTTCTCGTGGCACAGCACCCGCGTCAGGCAGATGCGGAACGATTTGGCGTCCATCGTGCAGACCAGCGGATAGCCGATGAGCAGGATGTTTCTCTGGCGGGATTTGAACGCCGGGAACCGCGGCATCACCCGAATGTCGACGCCGGCGTCGAGGTAGATTTGCCGGATGGGGGAGATCTTCAGGTCGCGGCAGATCGCGCGGACGTCGTCGTAGAGCGCGCCGAAGCGTTCCGGGTCGAGCAGGGTCCCGCCCGGCTTGCAGCGCCGGAATACGCGCTTCCAGTACCGGAACGACAGATATCCGAGGAAACAGAGCGGGATCAGGCTTTGGAACAAGGGCACTTTCCCGGAAATGATGCCATGGATCGCGGCAGGAGGAGCGAAGATCAAAAAGAGGCCGACCAGAAGGAAATAGATGGAAAGCCGGATCAGCGCGCACAGCGTAATGAAGCAGAGCTTCAGATGGCACAGCACGGGCAGCCGTTTGCAGGTCCGCCATTTCTTCCCGTTCATGTTTTCCCAGTTCATTTGCTGTTCATCCTCTGTTCATGTTTTGTTTTTCGTGTTCGATATGATTTCAGCTGACAATTTGGTTCAACGGGAAGTCACGGTGAACGTACCGCAGGAAAGCCAGTCTGTCACGGACGAATCTGCGTAAACGCCCTGAAGCGCCCATTTGTGCGTGCCGGTCGAAAGCCCGGAGAGCGTAAAAGCGTTTTTGCCCTCGTCCAGATCGAACGTCCTGTCGTCCACGCGGAGCTTGTAGCGGACGATCCCGGCGTCGGCGGTCGCGGGCGTGAAACTGAACCTGGCGGAGCCCGTCGCGCGATCGATCCCGACCTTCTGGTTCCGCACATTGCCGATCGTGCAGGTCTTCGATTCCGTGGTCCCGCTCGAATCGACGACCTTCCATTGAAGTACGGACCCCACGGGGATCCTGAACTGATGGGAAACGGTCCTGCTTTCCTCGTTCCAGTCCTTTTCGTTGACCGCTTTCCATTCCCCGGACTCGCCGAAACGGTACAGCAGCCTGTCGACGGAATTGACCGTGATCGCCTTCGTGTTGTTGTAATTCGGGATCTTTTGGACCGTGAACGTGCCGGTGAAGTCATAGGTCGAATCGGACAAATTCAGTTTCGAGGAGAAATCCGTGACCGCGATCGGCGCGTCCAGCACGTCGATGACGCCGTCGCCGTCGGAATCCCGCCAGCCGACCATTTCCAGCGACTGGGGCGAGGTGGTGTGACGTTCGAACGCCGACGAGATCGAACTGTTCATCAGGCTGGGCACGATGCGGTTCCGGTCCGGGTTGCCGTCCGGGGCGTTCGTGTTCTGCACCCCGTAGTACCCGACGCGGTCGTTGTAGTTGCCCTGCCCGGGGTATTCGTCGGCCGCGCCGAAGATGTGCGCCATCTCATGCGCGAACGACTGCGAGGAATACCAGTCGTAGGGCCTGGAATACGCCGTCAGGATGTAGGTGTCGGAAACGCCGTCGTACTGCCGCCCCAGGGTGTAGGAACGGTAACTGTCCGAAAAGTAGTGGTCGCGGTCGTTGTCGGCCTTCACGATGAAGATGTTGAACGCGAAATCGGCGTTGTGCTTCTCGATCGTGTCGGCGGTGAACTGGTACAGCATCCGGTTTTTGTCGCCGGAATACCCGAGCGAGTTCAGAAATTCGCCGATCCACAAGCGGTCGTCGCGGAACGCGCCGTGCGTGATGGGTTCGTACGAGGTTTGGAACGGCGTGTTCGCATGCTCCAGGTCGATCGTGAAATGCAGCTTGCCGACATAGTTCTTCCGCTTCCACATTTCCTCCCACCAGGCGCAGGCTTTCTTGACGTGGCCGACGACCTTGTCGATCTCGTCCTTGCTCCAGTTTTCCGTGTCGGGGTCGATCCTGCCGTTGGATTCGAACAGCACGACGTTCACGTGGATTTCGCCTGCCATGAACGCCGAGGTGTCGTACTGCCCCGCTCCGAACGGCCGTTTCAGCTTCGTTTCCTGGCGCGTCGTTCTGCCGAACCCGCCCTGCGGGCCGCCGAATCCGCCTTGCTGAGCTCCCCCCGTTCCGGGCATGCCGCCACCGCTCTGCTGTCCCTGCGAGCTGCCCTGCCGTGTGCCGCTGCCGCCCTGATTGCCGGCAGGTCGACCGCCCTGTCCGCTCTGCTGTCCCTGCGGGCCGCCGAGACCTCTTTGCACGCCCGGCGTTCCGATGGCAGGACGCTGCCCGCCCTGCGCGTTGCCGAAACCGCCGAAACCGCCTGTTCCCGGGAATCCGCCGAATCCTCTTTGCACGCCCGGGGTTCCGACAGGACGCTGGCCGCGCTGCTGAACGCTCTGCTGATTGCCGAAGCCGCGCTGCACGCCACGGAACCCGCCCGGTTGCCCGCCCTGTGCGAACAGGACGCCGCCCCCGAACAACACGGCGGCACACAACAATGCAGTTTGAATTCGTTTCATTCGGCGGTTTCCTGAACAGAAATGTTTCATTTGTCAGCCGGTGGCTGATGAATTACCAAGTGACCTTATCTCACAGTTGCGACAGTTCTTGGGGCGTCGGACCAATTTTGCCAGTCACTGACGAGCAATTTGCCGGAGCGCCCCGTCCTTTGCGGAATTGCCGCTATGTCCGCCTCAGATCAGGGAGGACAGGTCGGTGAATTCGTAACCGTGCGCGGCGGCGACGTTCTTGTTCGTGAGCTTGCCGAGGTAGCAGTTCACGCCGGAGGAAACGGCTTTGCTCTGCTTGCAGGCTTCTTCCAGGCCGTTTTTCGCAATCTGCAGGCCGTAGCGAAGCGTGGCGTTCGTGAGCGCGATCGTGCTGGTGCGCGGCACCGCGCCGGGCATGTTGCCCACGCAGTAATGCACCACGCCCTCTTCGATGAAGACGGGATCGTCGTGCGTGGTCACGCGGGAGGATTCGCCGCAGCCGCCCTGGTCGATCGCCACGTCCACGAACACCGCGCCGTCCTTCATCTCGGGCAGATAGCGCTTCTTGAAGAGTTTGGGCGTGGAGCCGCCGGGGATCAGCACGGAGCCGATCACCAGGTCGGCGTCCTTCAGCACGCGCTCGATGTTGCTGTCGGAGCTCACCAGCGTCTGGATGTGCGCGCCGAACATGTTGTCGAGCTCTTCCAGGCGTTTCAGGTTGATGTCGAGGATCGTCACGTTCGCGCCCATGCCCACGGCGATCTTGCACGCGTTCATGCCGACCGTGCCGCCGCCGAGGATGACCACGTTTGCCTTCGGCGTGCCGGGGACGCCCGCCAGCAGGATGCCTTCGCCGCCGAACTTCTTCTCGAGGTACTTCGCGCCTTCCTGAATGGAGAGGCGGCCGGCGATCTGGGACATCGGGGCGAGGCAGGGCAGGGAGCGGTCGGCTTCCTGGATCGTCTCGTACGCAACGGCCTTGACCTTCCCCGCCAGCAGGGCGTCGGTCTGCTCCCTGTCGGCGGCGAGGTGCAGATAGGTGTAGAGGATCAGCCCTTCGTGGAACAATCCATACTCGCTGGCGAGCGGCTCCTTGACCTTGATCATCATGTCGACCAGGTGCCACACGTCGGCCGCGTTGTCGATCAGGCTTGCTCCGGCGTCCACGTATTCGTTGTCGGAGAACCCGGAACCGACGCCCGCGCCCCGTTCCATATAAACATGATGACCGGCGGCGACATAATCCCGGACATTATCCGGCGTGAGCCCGACACGAAATTCATTGTTCTTGATCTCCTTGACGCATCCGATTTTCATGGCCTGGGCCTGTCCTTTCTGTTTTTACCCTCAAAAAAGGGATTCTGTCCGTTCGTTTTGACAGATCGTTTTTGTTGTTCACGGGAAAGGACCGCCGCATGCGATCCTTTTCTTTGCTATAAAATAATTGCCGGATTTCATTTTTCAAGTCTCCGGCCGCCAAAACGAACTGTTTTTTTACGGCATGCTCACACTGTCAGCTTGATATGCGCTTGCGCATCCTGATGCAGTCGAACGAACCGCTTTTGACCACGGCGCCGTCCATAGCCGCGTAGCCGAGTTTTTCGTAGAACGGCACCGCGACGGTCCGGCTGTCGATCATGACCTCGCGAAAGCCGAGTTCGCGGATCCAGCGTTCCGCCTCCTCCACCACCCTACGGCCGAGCTCATGGCCGCGGATTTGGCGTTTCCCGGCGGCAAACCGGTCCCGGCTGCTCCGGATCCGGCTTCAGGCAAGGTAGTCCGTGCCGATCTTCAGGAGCATGCCGATCTGGTACACGATGAGCGTGGTCACGTACGCCAGGGCGAAGAGCCCCGCCGCCTCCAGGAACATCCATTTCCACGAATTCAGCTCCCGGCGGATGATCGCCAGCGTGGCGAGGCACGGGATGGAGAGCAGACAGAACAGCATCATGCAGAATCCTTGAAGTGGCGTGTAGGCGCGGCGGAGCTGCTGGCGCAGCGACTCCTGTTCGTCGTCGGGGGCATCCTCGGCGACCTCGCCCTCGGCGTACAGGATGCCGAGCTGGGAGACAAAGACCTCCTTCGCGGCCAGCGCGCCGATCGCGGCGGTCGTGACGCGCCAGTCGAATCCGATGGGCTTGAACGCGGGTTCCAGGAACTTGCCGACGCGGCCGGAAATGGTGTATTCGGCGGCCTCGGCGCGCTTCATGTTGTCGATGCGGCGGGCGGCGGCGGCCTGTTCCGCCGGGCTCAGTGTCGTATCGGCGGCGACTGCCATGATCTGTGCGCCGTAGTCGGCGTCGAACGTCTTCTTCTCCGGGAAATTATTGGCGATGAAGAGCAGCACGGACACGCCGAGGATAATCGTGCCGGCTTTCTTCAGGTACATCACGCCGCGGTCCCACATGTGGAGCATGATGCTTTTCGCGGTCGGGACGCGGTACGGCGGGAGCTCCATCAGGTAGACTTCGCCGTCGCCCTTGAACAGCGTCGACTTCAGGATCCGCGCCGCCACCATCGCGAACACGACGCCGATGGCGTAGATCAGGAACATCACGAACGCCTGGTATTTGACGGCAAAGAACGCGGGCACCAGCAGCACGTAGATCGGAAGGCGGGCGCCGCAGCTCATCAGCGGCAGCACCAGGATGGTCGTCCGGCGGTCGCGTTCGGACTCGATGCTGCGCGTGGCCATGATCGCCGGGACGTTGCAGCCGAACCCGAGCACCAGCGGCACGAAACTCTTGCCCTGCAGATCGAACTTGCGCATGATGCCGTCCATCACGAACGCCGCGCGCGCCATGTAGCCGGTGTCCTCCAGAAACGCGATTGCGAGGAAGAGGAACAGGATGTTCGGCAGGAAGACCACCACGCCGCCCACGCCGTGGATCACGCCGTCGATCAGCAGGCTCCGCAGCACGGGCTGGACGTCCGGCGACCAGAAGCGTTCGATCAGTCCCTGGATCCAGCCGAACAGCCATTCGATGCCGTCCGTCATCGGCGCGGCGCAGGTGAACGTGAACCAGAACATGAGGTACATGACGGCGAAGAAGAGCGGCAGGCCGACCCACTGGTTCGTGACGACCGCGTCGATCTTGTCGGAGATCTCGCGGCGGCGTTCCTGCGTGAACGAAATGGCGTCGCGGCATGCGCCGGAAATCATGGCGTAGCGGCAGTCAGCCATGAAGGTCTCCGCCTTGATGGCGTGGCGCGCGTACAGATGGGCGATCTGGGCGTCGATGATGGCGTCGAGCCCCTGGAACTCGGGCATCCGCATCACGCAGGTGTCCTTTTCCAGCAGCTTGATGGCGAAGAAACGCGCCGGGATGTGGCGGACGCGGTCGGTCATCGCCGGTTCGATCCACTCCTCGAGCTCGTGGATGGCGTCGTCGACGTCCGCGCCGTAGGTGAGCTTCGGGACGTCGTGGTCCTCCAGGTGGAGCAGGCTTTCCGCGAGGGCGGTCTTCAGCTTGTCGACGCCGTCGCCGCGCGAACCGACCGTCTGCACGATGCTGCATCCGAAATAGGACTGGAGCTTCTGGATGTCGAACTTGAGCCCCTTCTTCTTCGCCTCGTCGCTCATGTTGAAGACGAGGAGCATCGGGATGTGAAGTTCGGCGAGCTGGGTGGAGAGGTACAGGCTGCGCTGCGGAATGGACGAGTCGACCACGTTCATGATGAGGTCGATGCCCGGTTTCGTGAGCTCCTCGAACGCCACGCCCTCCTCGGGCGAGCTGGACGACAGGCTGTAGACGCCGGGAATGTCGATGAGCTCGATCTCGTCCTCGCCGAGCATGAATTCGCCGGTCTTGCTCTCGACCGTCACGCCCGGGTAGTTGCCGACGTGCTGGCGGGCCCCGGTGAGGCAGTTGAAGATGGTCGTCTTGCCGCAGTTCGGGTTGCCGGCGAGCACGATCCGGTATTTGCGGCTCATGGGAGCTCCTGAAGCTGGACGACGATGTTCGCCGCGTCGTCGCGATGGATCGAAAGGCTGCTGTCCATGACCTTGATGCGGAGGAGGCCGCCGAACGGCGCGTGCGCCTCCATTTCAAGCAGTGTGCCGGGAACGAGCCCGACGTCCGCGAACTTCTTCTTCCCGCGCAGTCCGGGTTTCATGCTCACGATGACGGCCGCCCGCCCGACGGGAAGTTCCGCCAGGGAGCATTCCTCCGGGGCCGGTGCGGAGCCGGCTGACGCCCCGGCCTTTGCGGCAGGGGTCTTTTTGTCGCTCATGATGGGAAATATCCTTGTCTGCCGGCCCGGACAGGGAAACGGGCGCGGCGGTGCAGTGTTTTATAGCCAGAATATAATATACAGCCGGAACGGGCTGATTTCAAGGAAAAAGCGCCCGCCCGAAGACAAAAATGGAGGAAAAGCCCCGGAAAAGATTTTGTATTTCCCGCAAACGATGGTATATTAGTAGCTTCCTTTTCCGGAACAGCCGCGGGAACCGCCCGGCGGCGTCCGGCGCGCGGAACGGAGATTCGACCGAAATGAACCGGAAACCGACCCTGAAACAGGCGTTTGTGAGCTCGCTGCCGGTCCTGATGGGCTACACCACCATGGGCTTCGCGGCGGGCGTGCTGCTGGCCGCGAAAAGCGGCGTCCGGCTGCCCGCGCTCTGGGCGTTCCTGACCAGCGCCACCAGCATTTCCGGCGCGCTGCAGTTCATGCTCGTGGACTGGATCCGCACCGCGCGCCCGATGCTCGATGTGGCGCTCCTGACCGTGTGCCTGAACATCCGCTACTCCATGTACGGGCTTTCCCTCATCGAACGGTTCCGCGGGCTCCCGCTCCCGAAAAAGCTCTACCTGATCTGGTCGCTCACCGACGAGACCTACGCGCTTGAGGTCGAAAACAAGGTCCCGCCCGGCGGCGACTCCATCCTGTACTGCCTCACGCTCGCCGCGCTGAACCATTTCTACTGGATCCTCGGCGTCGTTTCCGGCGCGCTCGCGGGAGCCGCCCTGCCGTTCCCGAACAAGGGCATCGATTTCGCCATGACCGCGCTTTTCCTGGTCATCCTGACCGACCAGTGCCGCGAACGCAAAAACCGCGTCTATGCCGCCGTCGGGCTTGTGGCGTCCGTCCTGTGCGCCCTGGTCTTCGGCGCGGGAAAGATGCTGATCCCGTCCATCGTGCTGATGCTGTCCGCGCTGGTCGTCTTCCGCAGGCCGCTGGGAAAACTTGAATCGTGGCAATTCGGAGGGAGAAAATGAGCGGGACCTCGACCGAATATCTGCTGCTCCTGACCGCCGTGACCGCGGGCGTCACGTTCCTGCTCCGCGCGCTGCCGTTCCTGCTCTTCGGCTCCGGCAAGCGTCCGCCCGCCCTGGTCCTGAGCCTCGGAAACGTCCTGTCCCCGGCCGCCATCGCGATGCTGGTCGTATACTGTTTCGCCTGCTACGTGCGGGACCGTGCGCCCGCCGACCACATGTTCGGGCTCGCGGAAGCCGCGGCGGCTGTCGTGGTGGTCTCGCTTCAGCTGTGGAAACGCAATCCCCTGCTGTCGATCCTGGCCGGGACCGCCGTTTACATGACGCTGGTGCAGACGGTCGTGCCCTAGGTCCCGTGCGCGGGCGTAAGCCGCGCACTACGACAGAGGAGGCGCAGCTTCCCAAAATAACCGCATCCATCCTTGACATTCCGTCAAAGTCTGCTATAGTAACCTGTAAAAATGCGTTCAAATCTTTGACATAAAACGATTCGCCACAAGGAGAAAAACGATGGCTCAACAGAGAAAACCGCTCATCACCCACATTTTCACCGCGGACCCGTCCGCCCACGTGTTCAACGACAAGCTCTACATCTACCCGTCCCACGACATCCCGCACGACGGCGAGGACAACGACAACGGCGACGAGTACCAGATGGAGGATTACCATGTGTTCCGCATGGACAACGAGACCGCCGATCCGGTCGACTGCGGCATGGCGCTGTCCCAGTACGACGTCCCGTGGGTCAGCACGCAGATGTGGGCGCCGGACGTCGCGTTCAAGAACGACACCTACTACCTCGTTTTCCCCGCTCGCGACAAGGACGGCAATTTCCGCCTCGGCATCGCCACAAGCAAGGTCCCGGAAGGCCCGTTCAAGCCCGAACCCGAGTGCATCCCCGGCAGCTTCAGCATCGACCCGTGCGCGTTCATGGACGACGACGGCAAGGTCTACATGTGCTTCGGCGGCCTCTGGGGCGGCCAGCTTGAGAAATACCGCACCGGCAAGTTCGACCCGAACGGCACCGAGCCGGCCAAGGACGAAAACGCCGTCTGCCCGAAGATCGCCCTCATGAAGGACAACATGCTCGAATTCGCCGAGACGCCGCGCGACATCGTGATCCTCGACGAAAACGGTGCCCCGATCAAGGCCGGCGACGAGGACCGCCGCTATTTCGAAGACCCGTGGCTCTACAAGTACAACGGCAAATACTACTTCACCTACTCCACCGGCACGACCCATTACATCGTCTATGCCGTGGCCGACAATCCGTACGGCCCCTACACCTACCAGGGCCGCATCCTGGAGCCCGTGCTCGGCTGGACCACGCACCACTCCATCCTGCAGTATCACGGCAAGTGGTATCTCTTCTACCACGACTGCGAGCTTTCCAACGGCATCAACCACCGCAGAAACGTGAAGTTCACCGAGCTCAACTACGACGAGAACGGAAAGATCATCACGATCTTCCCGTATAAGTGATCCGCCGCCCCCGGCGACTTCATCAAAGTAGAATCATCCTCGTACCGGACCGTTTGAAAGAACGCCCGATATGAGGATATTTGCTTTTTTCTGCTGAAAAACGGGGATATTTGCGTCTGAAGCGGGGTGTTTTCGGCAAAGCGCATTTGAAAAGCTGAGGAATCTATGATATATTAAAGTTTAAAAATTTTTTCGGACGTAAAAAATACACCATGATCAGAAACCCGCGCATCGTATTCATGGGATCCGGCATTTTCGCCGTCCCGGTCCTGGAGGCCCTGGCAAACAGCCACGACCTCACGCTTGCCGTGGCCGTGACCCAGCCGGACCGTGCCGCGGGGCGCAAGCGCGTGATGACGCCGACGCCGCTCGGACGTTACGCGGACGAGGCGGGGATCCCGTGCGAACGCGTCCAGTCGGTGAACACTCCGGAGTTTCTGGACCACGTCGCCGCGCTGGAGCCGGACATGATCGTGGTGGTGTCGTTCGGCCAGATCCTGCGGGAGCCGATCCTGAATCTGCCCCCGCTCGGCTGCCTGAACGTCCATGCGTCCCTTCTCCCGAAATACCGCGGGGCGTCGCCCATCACCACCTGCGTATTGAACGGAGACGAAGTCACCGGAGTGACATTCATGCAGATGGAACGCGGGCTGGATTCGGGGCCGATCTATGAAATGCACCGGATGCAGATCCTGCCGGGGACCACGGCCGACGAACTGGAAAGGACGCTTTCCGGGATGGCCGGGAACCGCATCTGCGACTGCATCGGACGCATCGTGCGCGGCGAGATCACGCCGCATCCCCAGCCGGAGGAAGGCGTCACGGTCGCGGTCAAGATCCGCAAGTCGGACGGCTTTGTCGTATGGAGCGAAGACGCCGCCGTCCTGGAGCGGAAGGTGAGGGCTTATCATAACTGGCCGTCGATGTCGTTCCGCGTCCCCGTGCGCGGCCGCATCATGTCGGTCAAGATCACCAAAGCGTCATACACTGCCTTCAAAGCCGCCGGTGCGGCCCCGGGGAAGATCACTGCACTCGCCGACAACAGGATCATGGTGTCCTGCGGCTCCGGTTCCCTGCTGCTGGAACGCATCGTGCCCGAAGGCAAAAAGGAAATGTCCGTCGCCGATTTCCTGAACGGCGCCCGCCTCGAAGTCGGCGACATGCTGCTGAACGGCCTGCCCGAACCGCAGCCAACCACTTGAATTTGAAAGAGTTTCCCAGTCATGCCTCAAGAGAAAAAACAGATCATCCTGAACTGCGAGGAACTGGAGACGCGGTCCGCACTGCTCATCAACGGGCACCTGGAGGATTACCAGATCGAGCGCAAGGGCGACGACATCGTCGCCGGCTCCATCTACCTCGGCAAAATCACCCGCATCGAACCGGGCCTGGAAGCGTGTTTCGTCGACATCGGCGCGGAGAAGAACGCGTTCATGCACTTCCGCGACATGCTGCCCGCCTCCTACGACATCCTCGACAACCTCAAAAAGATCGGCGACGAACGCGAAAAAGCGAAGGAAGCCGACACCTCCCCGAAAAAGAAAAAACGAATCATTTCCATCCTCAGCGAGAAGTTCCGCAACCTCGTGACGGGCGGCGACCGCGCCAAACGCCTGAAGGAAATGGAGGAGCGCATCCACACCGGCAAGATCACCATCGAGGACATCCCGCGCGTGTTCCCCGCCGGGTCCGAACTCCTCGTTCAGGTCACCAAGGGCCCCATTGGCACCAAGGGCGCCCGCGTCACCACCAACATCACCATCCCCGGCCGCTACCTGGTCCTGCTCCCCTACTCCAAGCACATCGGCCTCTCGTCCCGCATCGAGGACCGGAAGGAACGCGACCGCCTCCGCAAGATCCTGCTCGGGCTGAAGCTCCCGGACGGCATGGGCCTCATCTGCCGCACGGTCGGCGAACACCGCAAGGCGGTCTTCTTCCAGCGTGACCTGGAAATGCTGCTGGAGCTGTGGCAGAAGGTCGACAACGCGCTGCTGAAGCCGCGCGCCCCCGCGCTCGTCTACGCCGAGCCCGACCTGCTGGAACGCACCGTGCGCGACCTGTTGACCGACGACATCGACGAGATCGTGGTCGACGACAAGGAGAAATACGACTTCCTGGTCGCCGCGCTCGACAAGTTCGTCGGCAACGACTTCAACACGCAGATCACGCGCCACAAGCGCGCCGAGTCCATCTTCGACCGCTACAAGGTCACGCCGCAGGTCGCCGAGATCTACAACCGCATCGTGAACCTCCCCGGCGGCGGCTACCTCTGCATCGACGAGACCGAAGCGCTCGTGGCCATCGACATCAACACCGGAAAGTCCAAGGCCGGCAAGGCGCAGCGCGAACTCATCCTGAACACGAACCTCGAAGCCGCGAAGGAGATCGCGCGCCAGATCCGGCTCCGCAACATCGGCGGCCAGATCGTGATCGACTTCATCGACATGGCGAACGCCTCCGACCGCGAACAGGTCAACCGCACGATGAACAAGCTGGCCGACCTCGACCGCGCCCGCACGAAAATCTTGCCCATCAGCAAGTTCGGGCTCATGGAAATGACGCGCCAGCGCGAAAGTGAAAGCGTGCAGGATTCGCTGTTCGACCCCTGCCCCTACTGCGGCGGCTCCGGCCACGTGAAATCCGCCATCAGCATGAGCGTGGAAATCCAGCGCCGCCTGCTCGAAATCCTCAAGCAGCGCACGAAGTCGAAGAAAGCCGCCACGGTCCGCGTGATCCTGAATCCCGCCGTGCTCGCCCGCCTCAAAAACGACGACGCGAAGATCCTCTATGAAATGGAGAGCAAATACGGCAGGGACCTCGAGTTCCGCGCCGACCCTGCGATCCACGTCGAGGAATTCCGCCTCATCGATCCGAAGACGAACGAACTTCTATAACGACGCGCGTCGGCTTCGGCGGCGGTGCGCCCGGATCGTCCGGCGCTCCCGCGACCAGCGCGGTCACGACTGCCGCCAGACGCCACGGCACGCCGAGGATGCCGTCCGGGGCAGTGATCGACGGGTAATAGACGCCCGTGCCCGTCAGGATGCCGCCGTTCGCCAAGTGCCAGCATTCCTCCGCGTACACGTAATGCGTCTTCAAGTCCGGACGCCAGTACACGCCGTCCTTGTGGTAGTACCCGCCGTCCGCGTAATAGTAGCAATCCCCGATCCATCCCGGATCGGGTTTCTTTTTGGTGGTTTCTTCGCGTTCTTTCTGCTTTTTGCGGTATTCGACTGATTCCTCGGGCGACAGCAGCTCGAAATCGTTCTCGCCACGCTGCACCATCACAGGATCGTGCCATTCGGTCTTTTCCGCCTCGTCCGCGCGGCAGAAAAACGGCGCAAGCAACGCCGCCGCAAGCAGCGTTTTCAGCAGGATAAAGCGTGTCGGGAGCGTCTTCATGCGGACTCCTCCGGCGGGAAGGTTTGTTTATTGATTCCGAGTCCACAAGACCCGTTTGTTGAACTTCACGACATCGACATGCGGAGGAATTCTGACCTCGTATTCGAATGCGCCCAGCCCTTCCGACACCAGAGTGCCGGTCAGAATGATCGTATTGCCGTTTGTTTCCTGTTCGATGCTCTTGATGCCCCAGGCGCTTTCGGCATAGTCTCCCTCGATTTTCAACGTCAGCGTACCGCGCTCCTCTTCATTCGGAATAACCGCCATGCTGGAAACGACAAGATAATCTTCGTTGATCTCTTTCGTCGTTTCGCATCCGGCGAACGATGCAACGATCAGGAAGACCGCGACAACGGAGAAGAAAGAGGTTCGTCTCGTTTTTATGATTGACATACTTTCAGGCCCCTTCTATGGTATTCAGATAAGCGATACGGGAATGCTATCCACGTTTTTTCCCGGCAAAGGTTCGATCTCCGGGCAGGTACATACCAGTGCACCTTTTCCGGTTTTGAGATTCAGACGTTCCAATACGCTGAAGTGCCGGACATCATCCTTCTTTGGCGTAGAAGACTTCTTGAACTCAACGGGATAAAACTCATTTCCGCTTTCGATCAGAAGATCGATTTCCCTTTGGTCCTTATCCCGATAGAAGTACAATGCCGGACGCTCCGTTCCGGCATTCCAGTAGCTTTTCAGGATTTCGGAAACACACCATGTCTCGAAGATGAACCCGTTCATCGCGCCTGATTCCAGTGTTTCCGGCGTCGACCAGCGGGTCAGATAGGAGCATAGCCCGGTGTCAAGCATATAGAGTTTCGGCGTTTTTACCAGTCTTGTGGTCAGGCTGCTTGCATACGGCGGCAGCAGATAGGCGATACGCGATGAAGTGAGAATACTCAGCCAGCTCTCCGCCGTTTTGACGTCGATCCCCGCGTCCCGTGCAAGTTCGCTGTTGTTGAGCAGATGTCCCGTCCTGGCTGCACAGGAACAAAGGAACTTGTAAAACTTGTCGAGATCGTGAACCTTCGTCAGATTCCGGATGTCCCTTTCCAGGTATGTGTTGATATAGCTCGAATAGAAGAATTCGCGTTCCTGCGGCGTGGCGTTCAGGACTTCGGGATAACATCCCCGCCAAATCCGGCGGAACAGTTCCGCGGTATTGAACCGGCCGGTCGACGCGCTGAAACGCTTGTCGGGAGTGAACGGGACATTCGGTTCTCCTGCAAGTTCGGTCTGTGAAAGCCCGGAGAGTTCGAATACGCCGATTCGTCCGGCCAGAGATTCCGATACCCCCTTCATGAGCGGGAACCGTTGCGACCCGGTAAGCCAGTACATGCCCTTTGCTTCATCCGGAGACCGGAAACGCTGTTCATCTATGACAATCTTGATAAAATTCAGGAGTTCGGGAACATACTGGATTTCATCGATCAGCACCGGAGGGGAAAACCGTTCGATGAAGGCGCGCGGATCCTCCTTCGCCAGCAGACGCAGATTGGAATCGTCCAGCGTCACATACTTTCTTTCGGGTTCCGCCAACCGCCTCAGGAGCGTAGTTTTCCCGACTTGTCTGGGGCCTGTCAGCAGAATCGCCGGGAAAAATCTGCTCCCGGCTTGAATCGCCTCTGTCAAGTGTCGCGTGATATACATAGCTCAAACCTCGTCCAATTTGGAATTCAATTCCAATATAGCCGACATTTCCGTTTTTTCAAGTCGTTTTCCTGAAAAAAAACATAAAAAGACATCTCCTATGGTATTGCCGATGGAGAGGGTTGAGGAATCACAACTTTATTATACCACGCCCCTGGCAAAAAAGCAAATCGGTTTTCATGGCTTGGCTCCTGTTCCATAACCCCGATAGATGCTGCCGTCTTTTCTCACACAAAGCCGTTCGGGGTTGCCGAAAATGTGCGACTTGACACGGATTGACAAAACAGGATCATCAATATTCTGAGCCAAATCTTCCTGATTCCGATTGGAGGCATGGTATTCTGCGGTATTAATATCAAAAAACAGCACTTTCGCGAAATCATTTTCGTTCATCCCCAGGGTTTTTAACAGCGATTTCATGTCCTGCTGATCCGGATAAGCCCCATGCTCCGTATGATATTGTTCCAGGCGTTTATAGATTTGAGATAAATTTCCCTTTGTACGATAATTATCCCCTTTCAATTGGAGCACATCAAAATAATAGAAGGTTCCTGCAGCGAGGATGAAGATGATGCAGCCGAGGATGAGCGCGGCGATTACGCAGCATTTTTTCCGCATTTTCATATTCGAGCCTCCGAAATAGTTTTATCAGGATCAGGGGGGATCATAGCTTGGCTTCTGTTTCAAAATCTCTATAATACATGCTGCCGTCTTTTCTCACGCAAAGGCGTTCATATTTGCCAAAAACATGCGACTTGACACGTATTGACAAAACAGGATCATCCATATTCTGATCCGAACATTCCTGATTCCGATTAGAGGCATGGTATTCTGCGGAACTGATATCAAAGAACCGAGTTTTTTCAAAATTATTCTTGCTTATACCCAAGGTGTTCAATAGGGATTTCATATCCTGCTGAGGAGGATAAGCCCCGTGTTCGTAATGATATTGTTCCAAGCGTCTATATACAAATGCTAAATTATCCTGCGTCTGAATGCATTCCTCTTTTAATGTGAGTTCTCCGAAAACCCACATTAATCTCAGAACTATAACAGTAAAAAAAAGTCCAAACAAAAGGGAAAGGATGTGCTTACTCTTCATTTTTGACCCTCCGCCGCAATGATTTCACCGATCATTGCGGCTCAGTGGATGCCGGTCGAACCGAATCCGCCGGCGTTCCGGTCGGTCTCGTTCAGCTCGGCGGCGGGCGTCAGGACGACATCCGGGAGGGCGGCGATCACCATCTGGGCGATGCGGTCGCCACGGTGCACGGGAAACACGTTTTCCCCGGCGTTGAACAGGATCACGCAGACTTCGCCTCGGTATCCGGCGTCGATGGTTCCGGGCGTATTGAGCAGGGTCACGGCGTTTTTGAGCGCGAGGCCGCTGCGGGGGCGTATCTGCGCCTCGTATCCGGCGGGAAGCTCCAGGAAGAGGCCCGTCGGGATCAGCGTGACCTTGCCCGGCGCGGCCTCGACGTCCACACGGCTCTTCAGGTCCCACGCGGCATCGTCCTCGTGGGCTTTCTTCGGGGCGAGGTCTTCCGCGCCCTCCTGCATCTTGAAACGGACCGTGATCGGCATGTCGGGGGTTCCTTTCCGGGTTGTCAGCTCTTCAGATCGATGGACCGGCGTATGCCGTCCGCGATGAAATTGAACGCGGTCACGCACAGGAAGATGGCGAGGCCGGGCCACAGCATCAGGTTCCAGTAGCTCAACGGGTCGGCGAACGCCTGTTTCAGCAGCTCGCCCCAGCTGGCGGACGGCGCCTGCACGCCGAATCCGAGGAAGCTCAGGCTGTTTTCCGACAGGATCGCGCCCGCGATGCTGAACGCGAACGACACGAAGATCGGGCCGGAAACGTTCGGCAGCAGGTGCCGGAACAGGATGCTCCGCAGCGGCACGCCGAGGCTTTCGCAGCTCTGGATGTACGCCATCTGGCGCGCTTTCAGCACCTCGCCGCGCACCAGGCGCGAGAGCCCGGGCCACCCGGTCATCCCGAGCACGACGATCACGAGCAGGATCGACTGGCGCGCGCCGTAGTCGAGCATGATCGCCATCAGGATCAGCAGCAGCAGGAACGTCGGGAAACAGATCACGATCTCCACAAGGCGTTGGACGAACAGGTCGACGCGGCCGCCGCGGTACCCGGAGAAGAGCCCGATCATCGTGCCGAGCACCAGCTCGATCGCGGTCGCCAGGAACCCGACCGCCAGCGAGACGCGCGCCCCGTACATCATGCGCGCGAAGACATCGCGCCCCACGTTGTCCGTGCCGAACGGGTGCTTCCGCGAGGGCATCGCGTAGGTGTCGGGCGACGTCTCGAACGGACCGTACGGCACCGCGGCGAAGATATATTTCGACGCCGTGTCCTCCTGAGCGGCCTTCCGCCAGTGCACCTGGGTCATCTGCGCCTTCGAGACGCAGAACGGCACCGCGAGCAGGATCAGGACGGCGGCGGTCACGGGTCCGAGGAGCTTTTTCCGTTTGCGGAGGAACCCCCACAAAATCAGCGCCGCCGGGATCGCCAGGAACAGCCAGTTGAACAGCTTTTCCACGAAGAATTCCTGCGCGTCCGGGGCGAAGAAGTCGCGGAGCGCCGGGCTGGAAACGCCGCTTTCCGAGATGATCAGAAGCGGCTTTCCGTTCACGAACAGCGGCGCGGCCACGGCGGCGAGGATCAGCAGGATCACGAAGACGAGGCCGGCGACGGCGGTCTTCTCGCGGAAGAACCTGCGGACCATGAGCCGCCCCGGCGTTTCATACGCCGCGGAATCCGTCCCTTCGGCGGTGACCGTTTCCTGCGTTTTTTCCTGAATGTCCGGAGTGTCCGTGTTCATGGGGGAAGACTGATTGTGAATGGGTTACGATTCGGCGATCTTGACGGTCAGCAGTTCCAGCGCGATGCGGGCGTTTCCGCCGGAGGAGACGATGGCGCGGTTTGCCTTCACCAGCTCGCGGAACGCCATGACCAGCTCGCGGTCGGTGAACCGGCGGGCGTTCTCCCACGCCTTGTACGCGCGGAACGGGTGCAGGGAGAAGAGCGGGGACTTGACCGGCGGCGGGTTCTGCTTGTAGCGCTCGTTCATGCGGTAGAAATAATCGGAGGAGGCGTCCTCGGGGATGCCGAGCTTGAGGCCCTCGCACTTCACGGTGGCGAGGTTGCGGAACTCGCTCATGACCGCGTAGATCAGCACGATCTCCGGCTTGGACGCCCCGCGGTCCTGCTCCAGATGCTCCATGATGCTCGGGATCAGCCCCAGCGCCCTGCGGGAGTCGCGTTCCACGAGCGCGGACGAGAATTCCCAGGCGAGCGTTTCGGTGGCGCGGCTGCACACTTCGCGGCAGTCGGCGAACGTGACGACCGGATTGGAGCCCGCGTAGGTCAGGAGCTTGTCGATCTCGGTCCCGAGGCGGGCCTCGTCGGCGCCGATGGTCTCGGCAAGGAACGACGCTGCGGCGTCCTCGATGCGCTTGCCGCGGTCCATCACGATGGACTGGATGCGGCGGGTCAGGATCTGCTTGAAGTTCCGCGTCTTCGGGTCGGCCTTCTCGAACCACTCGAGCTTGCCGCCGGAGCTTGTGCAGACGGACGACGCGATCTTGTAGAACGCCTTGCGGCGGTCGAGGCCGGGACCGTCGATGACAAGCGTGATGTCGGCGGGGATGCCGTCCTGAAGGAACGCGGCGAGGCGGTCGATGCGGGACGGCTTCTTCTTGGTCGACGGTTCGGAAAACGCCTCGTCGAACTTCAGAAAGTGCTTCAGCCAGACGATCTTCTCGCTGGAGAAGAACGCCGGGGAATCGAGCGAAAGCAGGAGTTTGTCAAGGACCTGGGGCGCTTTCTCGTTGTCCGAATCGCCGCGGATGATCTCCAGCGACGGATTGTCGTCCGGCGGATCGCCGCAGAGCGCGCGCATCATCTCGTTCGCGCGCTCTTTGACGGCGTAGTCCTCGTTGCCGGAAATGAGGTAGAAAGCGCCCATGGTGCTCAGTCGATCCCGGGGATGAAGGTCTCTTTGCCGGTGAGGGAGGCGATGGTCTCCACGATCAGCGCCACGGCGGATTCCACGTCGCGCAGGTCGCAGATCTCGGCCGGCGTGTGCATGTAGCGGTTCGGGATGCTGATGAGCGCGGTCGCCACGCCGCCGCGGGTCATCTGGATGGCGGCGGTGTCGGTGCCGCCGGTGGCGCGGTGGCCGGTGGTCATCTGGTACGGGATCTTCTTCTTCGCGGCGACCTTCAGGATGCGGTTGAGGAGCGGCGGGTTGTTGTCGGCGTTGCGCTGGAGTTCCGCGCCCGCACCGAGCTTGATGTCGCCGAGGAGTTCGGGCTTGATGCCGGGGACATCCGTGGCGAATCCGACATCGACCGCGATGGCGGCGTTCGGGTTCACGCCGAACGCGCCCGTGATGGCGCCGCGGAGGCCGAGTTCCTCCTGCACGGTGCCGACGCACGCGACGCCGACCTTGATCTTGCGCTTGGCGAGCTGGCGGAACGCCTCGGCGATCACGAACGCGCCGATCTTGTCGTCCAGGCTCTTCGAGTGGACGCAGGTGTCGCTGAGCATTTCGAAATTGCGGGAGAACGCGACGGGATCGCCGACCTGCACGAACTTCGCGGCGGCGTCCTTGTCCGCAGCGCCGATGTCGATCCACAGGTCTTCGATCTTCGGCACGGCCTTGCGCTCGTCCGGGGTCTGCAGGTGGATCGGCTTGCGCCCGATCACGCCGGGGATGTGGCCTTTTTCCGTGAGGATTTCCACGCCGGTGCCGGGGAGCGTGAGCGGGTCGATGCCGCCGACGGACCGGAAGGAGATCAGGCCCTGCGGCATGATGCTGACGACCTGGAATCCGATCTCGTCGTAGTGGCCGGACAGCATGAACTGGAACTTCGCGTCGGGATTGAGGCGGGCGATGGTGTTGCCGAGCACGTCCGTGCGGATGTCGTGGGCAAACGGTTTGAGGTAGTCGCGGTAGACCTTTGCCTGTTCGAATTCGAATCCGGAGGGGCCGCAGGTCATCAGGAGTTCTTCGAGAAACTTTTTCGCTTTTGCGTCGATCATGGTTTGGTATCTCCAAAAATGTGGGGTTGATTGTGTCTGTTTTCAGGGGGAACGAAGGGTCATTTCCCGTCCAGCGGTTCGCCGAGCTCGGAGTATTCGCGCGCCTCGCCCTCGGGTTTGCCGTTGCGGAAGAAGCATTCGCTGGAGATCATGCCGTTCTCGTGGAAATTGCGCGTGAGGCCGTGCAGGATGGTCTCGCCTTCGTCGCCGACCTTGAATTCATGGTAGTTCCTGAGCCCGCCGTTTCGGGAATAGCGTTCGACATCCGCCTGAACGCCGAACTCCTTCGCGAGCTCTTCGTAGATCTCCTCGGCCCGGTCCAGGTCGTTTTTCAGCAGGCAGGTGCGGAGCTCGGTGGCGACGGCAAGGCCTCTCGACGGAGGAAGGTCGAGCGCGAGGAACGCCGCGCGGTTGATCGAATCGGCGGTGCCGGGCCCGCTCCCCGACCCTTTTTTGTCCTGATGGAAGAAATATGCCACATTAAGCACGGAGGACGGGCTTTCCGGCAGATATTTCGTGAACAGGCGTTCCATCGGTGTGCCCTTCACTTCGACCTGATGGCGCTCGCCGTCTTCGTCCTCGATCAGCTCCAGGCACACGCCGTTCGGGATGAACCCGCGCTGGAACCGCGCGGGCGTCACGGACGAGCATGCGGAAACGAGCACGGGAAGGACAAAGGAAAGGAACAGTACGGTCAAGCGTTGCGGCATGATGGGGTCTCCATGTATCAGACTTTTTCTTTTGAAAATTAATGTAACACGCGCAAGCGGAATTTTCAAGCGGAAAACTCCCGTCCCGGACAAAAGAATGCGCCGGACGGCCTATTTCGCGGCCGGAGAGGGCTTCCAGTAGCTGTTGAAGATCGTCCGCAGGGACGCCTTCTGCGCGTTGTTCTCCGGGTTGAGGCAGTGGCGGACCGGGTAGAACGCCGAGCCGGAGACATCGTTCCGCAAGGTCAGGTACAGGATCTGGTTGGAGAGCTCGGACGGCGATTCCATGCCGGCCGCCACGCCCGCCTGGTACACGCCGACGCCGATGTACAGTTTCACCTTCGTCCCGCGCACCTGGTCCGACCACCAGTTCACGATCCCGGCGAACGGTGCCCTGCCGTTCGCGAATCCCCAGTTGACCTGCGGGATCACGAAGTCGATCCACGAGTTTTTCACCCATTTGCGGACGTCGATGTAGGACTGCGTGTAAGCCTCCACGCCTTTCGTGGTCGGGCAGCCTTCCGGCATCGCCTCCGTCCTGTTCGCCCAGATGCCGACCGGGCTGACGCCGAACGGGATGGATGTGCCGTTCAGGCGGTTGAACGCGCGGACGGTGCCGGCGACGGAGCGCACCATGAGCTCGGTGTTGGCGCGTCTCCAGTCGCCAAGGGTCTGGCCTTTCCGGGCAAATTTGCGGTACGTGGCGGCGTCACATGCCGTGTCGCATCCGTCCGGGTAGAAATAATCGTCGAACACGATGCCGTCGGGCCGGTAGCGCATCAGGATCTCGCGGACCGTGTCGACGATATGCGTCACGACCTCGGACCGGCCGGGATCCAGGAAGAACACGGCGTTGTTCGTTTTGGTGTTGTTCCAGCGTGCCACGAGTCCCGGATTCCTGCGGGCGAAATTCCCTGCGGAAAGCGTTTTGAGGTACGTGGATGCCGCGGCCATATCGGTCTGGCCGACCCGGTACGGGTTCAGCCACGCGTAGAACTTCAGGCCGCGCCGGTGCGCCTCCGCGATCATGAACGCCATCGGGTCGAATCCGCCGTCGAGCGCTTTGCCCTCCTCCCCGGTCAGCCAGCGCGACCACGGGTTGATGGACGACTTGTAGAAGGCATCGCAGTTCGGCCGCACCTGGAACAT
>JAEEGG010006511.1_pt1 | contig 27360 bp, 21 predicted proteins | sample 9134161 | NCBI WGS metagenome assembly JAEEGG01 (sample SAMN16246543, study PRJNA631951) | gut metagenome | biome: gut microbiome; feature: rumen; material: CR-attached | host: Bos | place: Iran: Karaj | collected 2018-10 | reverse complement strand
GAAACCTGTGACGCATATCTTGCATGGACATTATTCCAGTCAACACCTAATTCCTTCTGCTTCAGATCGAAAAAGCAGTAATGCTCATCCATTATATGCCATAGAGCCTCGAAGTTTCCTGTCGGGGTATTTGCATATTCTTCCTCCTCCACACATGAAGTGAATGTGAAGAGTTGAAGGATGAGTAGGGACAGTATGCTTAGGTGTTTCATTTCCTTGTACATGTGTTTCATTTCCTTAATACAAACCCGATAAGGAAGGAATTGGTGTATGTATGCTGCTTGAGCTCGTTTGGTTTGCTTTGACGATAATCACCAAGATAACCTATACGGATATATGTCTGATTGTTTATCGGATAGTCTATGGATAGCTGATGCCTGTACTGCGGTATGGCTATTGATGTCACCACAATATTATTATCATAGTTCCCGTTGTTGAATAACTCGTAATATGACTGTCCGTATGCCGGTGAGAACATTATGCCGACAAATGGCAAACGTGCTTCATAGTTTATTTTAAGTATTTTATGCCTGATTAATAAATCATAGTGGGCTTTTATTGCTCCTCCAATAGAAAGTGATGCATATCCCTGTGCTGGATTATTCGCAGTATTACGCATGTTATATGCAAAACCAGTATAAAGGTCAGTCATGAATCCTGCATGAAAACTATATTTGTTTCTGTGTTCTATAGCTTTCAGCATAGAGAATGCAAAATCATAATGACCAGCCAAGGTGTTTGCATTGTCAACTCTATTGTGCGTGTAGTCGATGGCACCCTCATGGGTGAAATTCAGGTCCCATATGTCGAGTCTTATTTTGTACAAGTCTGAAATAAAACGAAACTCTGTACCATTATATTCTTCTTGCGAAAGATAAGTGTCCAATCTGTTTATATTGCCTATTGCAAAGGTTGTGCTTTTTTCTATCTGACGAGTACTAATGATGTCATATTCATTAGTCATCCTTTCAAGAGGTAGTAAAATGTCAATAATAGGTTTCTCCTGTGCTTTGGCATAGGAAACAAATAATATTACTATTATAATAAGGAACGTGCGCATGTAGGGGAAATTGTACATTGTACATGGTTGATTGTACATGAATCTATTCGTCACCGAAGTCTAATGACGTCTGTCCGGTGAGTTCATCACGTACCTGCTGCTCGCTCTTATCTGCGTCTGGATCAAGATTCTCTTCCTTATCCTCTTCATTATCGTCAGAGCTATCATCCGTTGGATCTGGGAAACGAAGTGGCTCAAGCTCCTCAATCTTGGCAACCTTCCATGTGGCGAGTCTCTTTCCGCGAGCGTCATATCCCTTGATGCCGATAAACTGCTCTGCATCAATCTCCATCTGTGGACGGAAAGCATCAGCACCACCGAATGTAACGAGAAGACGAGGATAAACGGTATCGGTCAACAGAACCTCCTCTGACTGTGGGTTGCCCAGGTAGTTATGGTGGTTCTTTGTCGCCTTATCGAGCTTGAAACGCTTAATATATGGAAGATTCTTATTGTCCTTGTCGAAAAGAACACAGGTGTAAACCTTGTCAGGATCAAACTTCTCAATACGCTTCACATTCTGCTCGAAGTGGTTATCCACATTCGGAGTGGTGACATAGAAATCGCCATCGCTCAGTATTACGAGTATCTGATCATCGTCAGTAAACTCGCCAAGCAGTTGTCCGTGCTCTGTATGGTTCAGACGGTTCACGTCTGGGTCATACCATACCTTCTGACCGCCCAATGTAGAGTGACCATGTGACTTGAGCGAAATCCTATGTATAGTGTTCTTTGTCAAGAGATTACCACGTGATGCTCTTCCCTTTACAGCGAGGGTAGAGAAGTCATAGTCGATGAAAATCTTCTTCAGTTTCACGTTTGGCTCAAGAGTAACCTTGATAACCTCAGCCTCACCATTCGGATTGGCTGTGAAGTAATGAACCTTTGAGCCTGCCGTACCCATTGTGAGGTCGTACTCCTTATCGCGTGTCATACCTGTCACGTTGAATCTCTTCACGTAGTAGTTGCCCTGCTTGCCGTCGCGATATACCATGTTGTATGTCGTGCGAAGGTCGTTCTTCTTCCATACCTGCACATGGATAATGTTCTTGCCAACGAATATCTTATCCGCAACACGAATGACCTTATACTTACCGTCCTTGTAGAAGAGGATGATATCGTCAATGTCAGAACAGTTACACACGAACTCGTCTTTCTTCAGTCCGGTACCGATGAATCCCTCTGCACGGTTGATATACAGCTTCTGGTTTGCCTCTGCCACCTTCGTGGCCTCGATAGTATCGAAAGAACGTACCTCTGTAAGACGTGGATGCTCTGCACCATACTTTTCCTTCAGATGCTCGAACCACTCACATGTCACATCTACCATGCGGTTCAGGTCGCGCTCTATCTCCTCAATCTCAGCCTGAATCTTTGCCATCAGCTCGTCAGCCTTGTCCTTTGAGAACTTGGCAATGCGCTGCATCTTAATTTCGAGAAGACGGAGAATGTCTTCCTTCCTTACCTCACGAACAAAGAGGTGATAGAATGGTGTAAGTCGCTCGTCGATATGCTCGCAGATGCTATCTACACTTGTGGCATTCTCGAATTTCTTATCCTTATAGATGCGCTCCTCAATGAAAATCTTCTCCAGAGAAACGAAGAACAACTGCTCAAGCAACTCGCCTCTGCGAATCTCCAACTCGCGTTTCAGGAGGTTGAGAGTCTGGTCGGTGCTTGCACGAAGCAAATCACTAATGGTAAGGAACTGTGGCTTTCTGTCCTTGATAACACAGCAGTTTGGTGATATGCTAACCTCACAATCGGTGAAGATATAGAGTGCGTCCAATGTCTTGTCTGATGAAACGCCAGGAGTGAGATGAACGAGAATCTCTACGTTTGCGGCTGTAAGGTCTTCAACCTTACGCACCTTTACCTTACCTTTCTCCACCGCACGGGTGATAGAATCGATAAGCGACTCTGATGTGCGTGAGAATGGAATATCGCGTATTACGAGTGTCTTGTTGTCAAGCTTTTCTATCTTTGCACGAACCTTTACCGTACCGCCACGCTGACCGTCATTATACTTTGACACGTCTATTGAACCGCCAGTAGGGAAGTCTGGGTAGAGGTGGAACTCCTCACCACGCAGATATGCTATTGCTGCATCACAAATCTCACAGAAGTTATGTGGCAGAATCTTTGAGTTAAGACCTACGGCAATACCTTCCACGCCCTGTGCAAGAAGCAGAGGGAACTTCACAGGCAAGGTGATAGGCTCCTTGTTACGGCCGTCGTATGACAACTGCCAGTCGGTAGTCTTTGGGTTAAAGACGGTTTCAAGGGCGAACTTGCTGAGTCGTGCCTCAATATAACGTGGGGCAGCGGCACTTGAGCCAGTGAGGATGTTTCCCCAGTTACCCTGAGTGTCGATGAGAAGGTCTTTCTGTCCCAACTGAACAAGAGCATCACCTATGGAAGCGTCACCGTGAGGGTGGAACTGCATCGTGTGACCGACGATATTCGCAACCTTGTTGAAACGTCCGTCATCCATACGCTTCATTGAGTGCAGGATACGACGCTGTACAGGCTTCAGACCGTCCTCAATATGAGGCACGGCACGTTCAAGGATTACGTATGAGGCGTAATCCAGAAACCAACTCTGATACATACCACTAAGGTGATGTACCACAGAAGCATCGAAACGGTTGGAACTCACAACACCAACGCTTTCACTCTCGTTGGTGCTGACACTTTCGTTTTCGTTCAGGTTGTCGTTTATTATCTCGTCCATGTGTTTAGAAAAGCATTTAGCGCGGTATCTTTTTTGTTGAACGCAAAGACGCAAAGACACAGAGGTAATATAAACTTTGCGACTTAGCGTCTTTGCGTTCGAAATTTTACCGTTTTTCTATTGATTTTAGACTGCAAAAATACAAAAAAATTATGAAATATCCGAATTTTATGCTTATATTCTTTCCATTTTTAGGGAATAATGTGTAATTTTGCGCTCGAAATGAAAATAAAAAACGGTTCTGAGGTGGTAAAGAAGAGTATTACCACACTCAATGCATTTGAGATTGTACTCATGGCCTGCATCATGCTGCTGGCCTTGTCTTCCTTCTTTATTAAGGGCGAATTCAGTTGGCAGAATTGTATTGCAGCAATTTCTGCTGTACTGGGCGTGTTCTGTGTCGTACTGGGTGCTAAAGGTTCTCTCGCCAATTGGATATTCGGAATGCTTGAAGGCTTCCTCCATATCATTATCTGTTTCTATACACACATGTATGGCGATTTCCTTCAGCGTATCTTCTGGAATCTCCCTATGCAGTTCGTCGGGTGGAAGAGTTGGCGTAAGCGTGAGCTTGGCGACCATACCAACCGCGTAAAGACCCGCTATATGACTTGGAAACAGCGTGGTCTGACATTCCTCACCGTTGCTGTCATGACTGTTCTGCTCGGTATCTTCCTCAAGTCGTTCGGTCCTTGGATGATTGATACGCTCCACGGCATCCTGCCTGATATGCAGTTCAAGACCTTGAAGATGGATTATGACCAGGAGGCTCAGCTCTGGCTTGACGCCTTCACTACGGTTCTCAGCATCGTCACCCTCTATATCTCCGTAAAGGCATTCGTAGAGCAGTGGTATATGTGGCTTGTCATCAATATCTCATACATCACCATGTGGCTGATGTCCGATTCTGAGTTCTCATTTATGACCGTTGCTAAATACTCAGTCTATCTCATCAATACCTTCTACGGAATCTGGATGTGGAGTAAGTTGGCAAAGAAATAATCTCATATTTAAGATATGTCCGATTCTATCGGACAAAAAAACTAAGACACATGAATGTCCAAAGGCATTCGAAAAATCTATTATTCTATTATCACCTAAATATGTGTAAGTTCAAACTTATAAAATTGGCATTATTGCTAATTTCCATAACATATTCCGTCAATATGTTCGGTGCTAATTACGTTTACAATGTACAAGGCGCAATTGTTGATAATTTCACCAATAAACGCTTAGACAGTGTGTCGGTCACTTTAATGACAAATGACAGCACAGTACTAAGCTCAACGATGACAGATAAAGAAGGTTTTTATAAATTTGAAATTTCAAAGACTGGCAAGTATATTGTAAAAGCGGAACGCAAAGGTTATGAAGTCGCTTATAAGAACTGTGAACTCAGGAGTTTACGCGAATTTTATGTGGCCGTGAGACTTATAAGAATGAACAAAATATATGAGTTGAAAGAAGTAACCGTAACTTCCACAAAGATAAAAATGGTGATGAGGGGCGATACCATTGTGTATAATGCAGATGCTTTCAACCTTGCGGAAGGTAGTATGCTCGATGCACTCATCTCCAAACTTCCAGGGGCAAAGCTAACTAAGAACGGTGAGATTTTTGTAAACGGCAAGAAGATTCAGAGCCTACTTGTGAATGGTAACAATTTCTTTGCAGGCAATCCAAGGGCGGCACTTGAGAATTTACCAGCTTATACGGTTAATAAAATCAAAGTGTACGACCAAGACGGTCCAGCTTCAAGGATGATGAAGCGTGATATGGGCGACAAAGAATATGTCATGGATGTGCGACTGAAGAAAGAGTATTCTGTAGGTTATATGGGCAACCTGGAAGGTGGTCTCGGCTCTGAAAACCGATACAATTTAAAGTCTGTAGGGCAAAGGTTCTCAGACAGAGATATGCTACTAATATATTCAGATATCAACAATGTGAACTTAAACCAACGTGCAGCCCTTGGAGGAGAAGAAATATCTCAGAGTAATCCTGATGGGCGTATAGCGAAGAAAGAGGTTGGGATACTAGCATATAGAATTTTTAATGGATATATGGGAAATTTCGTTCGTACCATCACTAACTACATCCATACAGGAAGCGACATGGAAGCTAAAAGTACAGGGCAGACATTCTTGCCAACTGGCGATTCTTACAACCGCAGCGGATCATTCTCAACAAGCAGTTCTGACCACTTGAATTCCCAAAATCAATTTCATTATAATATGCTCGATTACCGTTTGTACACATCCAACTTTCTTAATTTCTCATATTATCACAATAAGGGATTAGGCAATAATAGATCAGAAACATCCGACGTGTCATCGGTACTCAATAACATATTGTCTTCTAATAGTGTAGAGTCAAAAAATTATGATTTGTCTTTCCAAAACGAAGACGGACTTAGAATTATTGCCGACATGATTAGAGTTGGTGCAGGCTTTACTTACAACCGCAACACCCAAACTACTTTCAGTATGAACGATGTGCAGTATCCTTCAGGGACATTACCACGAGATTATCGAAATAATTTCCGTGATCAGACGCACCAACACATTACTGCTAATGGAGAGGCTTCATACGACTATGGCATTAGGGATATAAGTTTAAAATTAGAATACAAATACAAATACACATTCAACAAGTCGGACAATATGCTCTACCGTCTTGACAAACTATCAGGTAGGGACTCAAGCCGATTCGACATACTGCCCTCTGCCGTTGATGCCCTTGCACAGGTAATGGATGGTGGCAATAGCTACCTATGTCGTGAATATAGAAATGAGCACACAATAAAATTCTATGGTGATATTTTGTATGCAAAGGTTCTTGCATCCGAAGTACAATTCAACTTGCCTGTTCACATTATCAATGCCAACCTTTATTACGAGCGTCTTGGCAGACATGCAGTAAGACGCCAGCGAGTTTTCTTTGAACCTCAGTTGAAAATAATAAATTTAAATGATAAGCATTTATATTGGAATTTCAGAGCTTCAATAAATTCCAGTTTTCCAGAGTTGACCTGTCTTGTGAACTATCGGGATGACAGCGATCCACTTAACATACAATTAGGAAACGGATCTCTGTGTGACATCCATTACTATAATATTGATGGATTCATAGAGTATAAAGGCAGTAAACAAAGAATGTTCAATGTGAACGTCGGCTTCCATCAAACAGACAACGAGGTTGCATACGGACTGACATTCGACAAGAACACTGGTGTTTCAACCCTCAAACCACAGAGCGTGAACGGCAACTGGAGAGCGAATTTCAGTACGGGCTACACTCAGGAGATAGACAAGGCGCATAAGTGGACTGTCGATAATCAATTCTCGGCAGATTACAACCATAATGTGGATCTTGCAACCGTAGAAGGCTATATGGACAGCCAACGTAGCATAGTTCATAATTATCAGTTGAACGACGATATCAAGCTCAACTTCCGTCCAGATGACAAGAATGAGATTTGTCTCCATGCAGGCGGCACCTACAATATAATCAAAGGCGAGCGTTCTGGCTTTGAAGACATCAAGGCAGGAGACTACCGCGTGGGTGTGAATGCTCAGGTGGCTCTTCCGTGGAAGTTCAATATAACGACCGACATTACTATGTTTGCCCGTCGCGGTTATCAGTCAGAGGAAATGAACACTACCGACTGGGTATGGAATGCGCAGTTAACACGTGCTTTTCTCAATGGCAGACTCATATCAAAACTTAGTGGTTTCGACATTCTGCATCAGCTTTCAAATACCCAATACAAAGTAAATGCTCAGGGACGCACCGAGAGATGGCATAACTCCATACCAAGCTACGTGATGCTTTCACTTGCATGGCGCTTTAATGTAAACCCTAAAAAGTAATATTCTTCGATACTCCTTCGTTCTGCCTTCGCTATTCCTTCGATTCAGGAGCGAAGGAATAGCATTGGGACGGTGATGGTACAAAGGCTGATCTTCGAAATTACAGCGAATATATTTCGGTTATCCCCAAAAGTTTTGAAGATGTGTTTTTCATGCGTGGGGTATAAAAAAAGGAAACGGATTCATCTGATTATCTGATAGCTAATTCGTAAATTATTCTCAGATAAATCCGTTTTCCTATATTCTCTTTACAACAGTTTTTTTTGTGTTGTATTTCAAATAAATCCTTACTGGAACAGAGGGAATTTCTCCCCTACATGAACAAAGTCAACGAGAGTAACGTCGTAAATCAATGTACTACATGCAGGTACTGATGGACCAAGGACTTTTGGAGTCGAAGAGTTGTCTGTTGGCTTGAAATTAGAAGTTCCATGTCCAAGTGCGTATGGTATGTAAACTGTCCAACGATCACCCTTATGCATGTTCATCAGGGCAGTAGTGAAACCAATAGTTGCATTTTTGGCATACCCAGTATAACCTACATAAACGGTAAAAGTCGTAGGTAACATAGTCCCCAGGTTGTAATCTCCTGTCCATGAAGAATTAAACTGAAAACCATCCGTATAGCTGGTGCTTGGGATTATTTTTCCTCTGTGGTGAACACGAACTTTATCAGTAAAGATCGGGCATTCCGTTCCTGTTCCCTCTGTCTCTACGTGAACGACAATAAAGTCACTCTTAGCCTTTGCTGCAAGAGAGTCCTTTGAATAGACGCGGATAATCTTCCAACTGTCGTCACCAGACTTGATTGCTGTCTCTGCCTGAGAGTATATATCGTTGAAATACTTGTCGTTACGATCTTGCCAGTTCTCAAATTCGTCTTCTGTATCATCGCTCTCGCTACATGAAGTCATACTGATGACTCCTGCGAAAGCCATGAGGAAGAGAAAATATTTGCCGGCAGCAGAAATACTGCCGGCAATAATATTCTTGATACTCATTACTGAAGTTTCTTAAGAAGTGAAGTGATAGAAACCTGATCCTCGATGATGCCCTGAAGCTCAGAGATTGCTACACGCTTCTGCTCCATAGAGTCACGGTAACGGAGAGTTACTGTGTTGTCCTCGAGAGTCTGGTGGTCAACGGTTACACAGAAAGGAGTACCGATGGCATCCTGACGACGGTAACGCTTACCAATCTGATCCTTCTCCTCGTACTTACAGTTGAAGTGGAACTTCAGCTGATCCTGAATCTCACGAGCCTTCTCTGGCAGACCGTCCTTCTTTGTGAGAGGGAAGATAGCAAGCTTAACTGGAGCAAGGGCTGCTGGGAGGTGGAGAACGGTACGTGTCTCGCCGTTCTCAAGCTGCTCCTCTTCGTAAGAGTGGCACATGATAGAGAGGAACATACGGTCAACACCGATAGAGGTCTCGATAACGTATGGGGTGTATGATGTGTTCTCTTCTGGATCGAAGTACTCGATCTTCTTGCCTGAGAACTTAGCGTGCTGGCTAAGGTCGAAGTTGGTACGAGAGTGGATACCCTCAACCTCCTTGAAGCCGAATGGCATGCGGAACTCGATATCTGTAGCAGCATTTGCATAGTGAGCAAGCTTGTCGTGGTCGTGGAAACGGTAGTTCTCTGCACCGAAGCCAAGGTTCTGATGCCACTTCATACGTATTTCCTTCCACTTTGCGAACCAGTCAAGCTCTGTACCTGGCTTGATGAAGAACTGCATCTCCATCTGCTCGAACTCACGCATACGGAAGATGAACTGACGTGCAACGATCTCATTACGGAAAGCCTTACCGATCTGGGCGATACCGAAAGGAATCTTCATACGGCCGGTCTTCTGTACGTTGAGGTAGTTAACGAAGATACCCTGTGCTGTCTCAGGACGGAGGTATACCTTCATAGAGCCTTCTGCACTTGCACCCATCTCGGTAGCGAACATAAGGTTGAACTGACGAACGTCTGTCCAGTTCTTTGTGCCAGAGATAGGACATACAATCTCCTCATCGATGATAATCTGCTTCAGGGCCTCAAGGTCTGGTCCCTGCATAGCTTCATGATAACGTGCATGAAGGTCGTCATACTTCTTTTGGTTCTCGAGGACGCGGGCGTTGGTCTGGCGGAACTGAGCCTCGTCAAAGCTGTCACCGAACTTCTTCTGAGCCTTTGCTATCTCCTTAGCGATCTTATCCTCGTACTTTGCCATCTGCTCCTCGATGAGCACGTCGGCACGGTAGCGCTTCTTTGAGTCGCGGTTGTCGATGAGAGGGTCGTTGAAAGCATCAACGTGACCTGATGCCTTCCAGATAGTTGGGTGCATGAAAATGCTTGAGTCGATACCTACGATATTGTCGTGAAGGAGAACCATTGACTGCCACCAATACTGCTTGATGTTGTTCTTCATCTCCACACCATTCTGAGCGTAGTCGTAAACTGCGCCAAGACCATCGTAAATCTCACTTGAAGGGAATACGAAACCATACTCCTTACAGTGACTTACGATTTTCTTAAAAACGTCTTCTGCCATTTTTTTTGATTGATTATTTTATTGTTATTTACGTCTATTTTTTGAGAGGCTAAAGTTGAAAGACTAAGGTCGAAAGGCTTTTGTCATTTGTCTTTTGCCTTTAGCCATTTGTCTATTGCCCACAATTTTAGGATGCAAAATTACACTTTTTTTTTGAATTATCCAACATGGAAATGTATTTTTCCGATGTTTTCGTTTTTTTTAGCATAAAAAAAGGAAACAATAGTTATAAATTTTGGATAAATCATGGGATTTTATTATCTTTGCAAAAGTAATGGCTAAAGACAGAAGGCAATAAGGTAAAAAGACTTTAGCCTCTTGAGTTTAGGCTTTAGCCGATTAAAACCATTCAGAAACTGACCTATAAAAGTTATGAGAAAAACCATATTGATGATAGCCGTAATGCTTCTGGCATGGGGTAGTGTGTCTGCCAGGAACTGGAAGCCGGAGGAGGTGAAGACTATCATTGCAAATGTCAATAATAGCTGGCAGAAACACCATCCGGCAAATCGTGACCGTGCTTTCTGGGACCCTGCTGTCTATCATACGGGCAATATGGAGGCGTATTTCCTTTTCAATGAGAGTACTGACGAGAAGGAACGTAAAACGGCTGACAGATGGCGTAAATACTCCAAGCAATGGGGAGAGCGTAATTTCTTCCAGGGTGCTTCTGAAATCGACCCTGCAAAGTGGAAATACAAGAACTATGGCGAAGGTCCTCAGTATGTGCTTTTCGGCGACTGGCAGATATGCTTTCAGACATACATCGACCTCTACAATGATGCCCTTACAAAGAAAAGCTACAACCCAAGGTATATCCATCGCCCTAAGGAAGTTATGAGCTATGAGAAACGTAGCAGGGCAAACGATTACTGGTGGTGGGCTGATGCACTCTATATGGTTATGCCTGTCATGACGAAGATGTATCTCCTTACTGGTGATGAGGGCTATCTCGACAAGATGTACGAGAACTGGAAATACTGCAATTCCATTATGTACGACAAGGAGACAGGACTCTATTTCCGTGATGGCAAGTATGTGTATCCTGCCCATAAGACAGAGAGCGGAAAGAAGGACTTCTGGGCTCGTGGCGACGGATGGGTGATTGCTGCCTTTGCTAAGGTTTTGAAGGATCTCCCAAAGAACTATAAGCATCGTCAGGAGATAGTGCAGTACTATCAGAAACTCGCTGCAGCCCTCGTTTCCTGCCAACAGGAAGAAGGCTATTGGACACGCTCTCTGTTAGACCCGAAACAGGCTCCGGGACGTGAGACATCTGGAACAGCCCTCAACTGCTACGGACTTCTCTGGGGTATCAATAACGGCATTCTTCCAAAGACATATCTCCCTGCTGCGGAGAAGGCATGGGAATATCTCGCAACCATAGCCCTTCAGCCAAACAACACCGTGGGATATGTTCAGCCTATAGGCGAAAAGGCTATCCCCGGACAGGTTGTCGATCAGGAGTCCGTCACCAACTTCGGTACAGGTGCTTTTCTCCTTGCCGCCTGTGAATACTATCGATATATCGCCAAATAATTCCGGCCTATCCGGTCTTTCCGGAATGTCCGGCCTATCCGATTCCCTCTAAAAAAACAAAAAAAACACCATAAATGAAAAAATCAATCTATCTTGTGGCTTCGGCCCTAATGCTTTCTGCGGCTTCTGATGCCGCTGTTAAAAAGACAGTTGCAAAGCAACAGCAGCCTGCAACGACACCCGGTATCGAACTCATCGACAAGTGTTGGCATGATCTCCAGATCAATGAGATTAACCGTTTCCCAATGCACACCGACTTCTTCGTGTATAAGTCGGCTAAAAAGGCTTTAGCTGGCGATATCACCAAGTCTCGCAATTTCCTCAGCCTTCATGGCGATTGGAAGTTCAACTGGGTAGAGAATGCCGACAAGCGTCCTACCGACTGCTTCGGCGTGGATTATGACGATTCCCAGTGGAAGACAATGCCAGTTCCCGGTATCTGGGAACTCAACGGCTATGGCGATCCGGAATATGTCAACGTGGGTTTCGCATGGCGTAGTCATTTCGACCAGCAACCTCCAGAGGTGCCAATCGAGGATAATCATGTTGGTACATACCGTAAGACTATCAACATCCCTGTTGAATGGCTTGGCAAACAGGTTATCGCCCATTTCGGAAGTGTTACCTCATGTATCTATCTCTATGTGAACGGTCGTTTCGTTGGCTATTCCGAGGATTCAAAGGTAGCGACCGAATTTGATATCACCAACTATGTAAAGGTTGGTCAAAACCAGATTACATTCCAGGTAATGCGCTGGTGTGACGGCTCATGGACTGAGGATCAGGATTTCTGGCGTCTCTCAGGTGTGGCTCGTGATTCATATCTCTTTGCACGTGATAAGAATAGGAGTATTGAGGATATCGTTGTTACTCCAGATCTTGATGCCTCTTATACCGACGGTTCTATCTGTGTAGAGACTAAGGTGGGCAAGGAAATAGGACTTGTAAATTATACTCTCTATGATGCCAACGGTGTTGAGGTTGCCAAGCAAGAAGTTAAGGTTAAACCTGGGCAGTCATTCGTTTCCGCTGATATTCGTGTCAACAATCCAAAGAAATGGACTGCCGAAACCCCTTATCTCTATAAACTCCTTACCGAGGCAGTTGCTACCCCTGTTGATAAAAAAAGCAAGAAACCGATATATGTTGATGAACCTTCTTGCTATGCTGTGACAAAGGTCGGTTTCCGCAAGGTGGAAATCAAGGACTCTCAGCTCCTTGTCAACGGACAGCCTATTTATATCAAGGGTGTGAATCGTCATGAGCTTGATCCAGATGGTGGTTATGTCGTTTCCCGTGAACGTATGATTCAGGACATCAAGCGCATGAAGGAGTTCAATATCAATGCCGTTCGTACCTGCCACTATCCTAACGATCCTGTATGGTATGACCTCTGTGACGAATATGGTATCTATATGACCGCTGAGGCTAACGTGGAGAGTCATGGATTCCTTTATCATCGTGACCCTATTACGAATAAGGAAATGTTTGCAAAGCCAATCCTTGAGCGTAATCAGCATAACATCGACACATACCGCAACCACCCTGCAATCATTGTTTGGAGTCTTGGTAACGAGACAAGCTACAGCAAGAACTTCAAGGCTGCATACGATTGGATAAAGACTGTTGACCCAAGTCGTCCGGTGCAGTATGAGGCTTGTCATGGTGGTGATGCAACGGATATCTTCTGTCCGATGTATTTCTCTCAGTGGAGTTCCGAGAAATATTCACAGGACGAGAAAAACAAGAAGCCTCTCATCCAGTGTGAGTATTCTCACGCTATGGGTAACTCTTGCGGTGGTTTCCGCGACTATTGGAGCCTCGTGCGTAAGTACCCTAAGTTCCAGGGCGGATATATCTGGGACTTCATCGATCAGGCTCTTCACAAGAAGCTTGCCGATGGTACTCAGATCTATGCCTATGGTGGCGACTACAACAAATATGACCCATCCGACAATAACTTCAACTGTAACGGACTCCTTCTGCCTGACCGTCAGCCAAGTCCTCAGATCTATGAGGTAGGTTATCACTATCAGAATATCTGGAGCACTCTCAGCGACTCTACCTTGACCGTATTCAATGAGAACTTCTTCCGTACCCTCGACTATGTGGACCTCTACTGGCAGGTTGTTGCTGATGGTGAGGTCGTTCTCGATGGTTCAGTAAAGAATATCAACATCAAGGCTCAGCTCAAGGGCTCATATCAGCTTCCTATCGCTCAGAAGGTTGCAGAACTGAAGGATGCACAGAAAGAGGTATTCCTCAATGTGTCTTATCGCAATAAGACTGCCGACGGTCTCCTTCCTGCAGGCTATGAGGTAGCACATCAGCAGCTCCTTGTCAATGCTGCTAAAGCCTCTGGCGTATGTTCCGATGAAAGTGCAAAGCCAAAGGGCAAGAAGGCTAAGCTTAATGTAAATGATAAGGATAACTCTTCCATCATCGTTAGTGGCGATAACGCCGATCTCGTCTTCTCTAAGTCAAGTGGCTTCATCACCTCTTATTCAGTTGCAGGAAAGGCTATCCTTGGCGAGAATGGCAGCATCCGTCCGAACTTCTGGCGTGCCGTAACCGATAATGATATGGGTGCCGGACTCCAGCGCGACCTCAAGGCATGGAATATGCCTGCTATGAAGCTTACTAATGTCAGTGGTAAGAAGCAGAAGGAAGGTAACGTTATCGTTGTGGCTGAGTATAACATCCCAAGCGTCCAGAACAACCTCACCCTTACCTACGACATCAAGCCTTGCGGAACTGTTGTCATCACCCAGACTCTCGAACAGGAGAACGACAGCATTGCACAGCAGCTCCTCCGCTTCGGTATGGTTATGGAACTCCCATCTTCTATGGATCAGAGCAAGTTCTATGGTCGTGGTCCTATCGAGAACTACAACGACCGTAACGATGCTCAGAACGTGGGTATCTATGTTCAGAATGCCGACGACCAGTATTTCCCATATATCCGTCCACAGGAAACAGGTTCAAAGACTGATATCCGCTGGTGGCAGCAGTCTGACCGTTCTGGTGAGGGCTTCATGATTTCTTCTGCTGACGGCCAGCCTCTCGGCGCTATGTCTGCTATCCGCTATTCCGTAGCCGATATGGATGAAGGTCTTGAGAAGAAACAGCGTCACCAGTGTGATGTAAAGAAATCTCCATTCGTCAATCTCTATATCGACGGTGAGATGGCTGGTGTCGGCGGTGTCAACTCATGGAGTAAGGAAGGACAGGCTCTGCCACAGTATCGCGTTATGCACAAGGGCAAGAAGAGCTTCTCATTCGTCATCAAGCCTGTAAAGTAATAAAGTGAGAAAAATCTATATGGTTATAATATCATTCCTTTTAATCAGTGTGGGGGTAGCGTTACTCCCACACTTGGTTTATCTTATTGCAAAGGCAATATCCCTTATCAACCATCATCCCATAGCCTATAAACCATTCGGCTATGCTGCTCTCGGCATGATGGCGGTATGGCTAATCCTCTTCTGCTGGGGCTATTTCTTCGGCAGATACTTCCATGAGGTCAAGTCTGTCACAATCGCATGTAAGGGGCTTCCAAAGGCGTATGACGGCTTCCGTATCGTTCATATATCCGACCTCCACCTCGACGGTTGGAAAGGCCATGAGGACGAGCTTCTCGGTATCGTCAACGAGATAAACGCCCTCAAGCCTGATGCTATCGTCTTCACAGGCGATCTCGTCTCTCTCGATGAAAGCGAGCTAAAGCCTTTCATCCCTATACTCAGTAAGCTTGAGTCTCCTAATGGCGTGGTGAGCATCATGGGCAATCATGACTATATCCCTTACAACCGTTCCCTTTCCGACAAGGATCGCGCCTACAAAATCTCAGACCTCCAGCGCATGCAGCGAGAAGATCTCGGCTGGCATCTCCTCCTCAATGACAACTGCCCCGTCTTCCCTCATAAATCCAGAGCCGAGTTCGGCTCTGGCTCTGCCGAGTTCGGCTCTGATTCCGCCGTGTTCGGCGGCATCCCTGGTGGGCGCGGCGTCTATTTCATCGGCTGCGAGAACCAGTCCATGGGCATCCATCACATCATCACCCGTGGTGACCTGAAGAAAGCCTCTGAGGGCACGGAAGGCCATTATCCTATCATCCTTACCCACGACCCGACCCATTGGCGTGGTGAGATTGTGAAAGGCGGTCCTTCCCTCACTCTCTCCGGCCACACCCATGCCGGACAGTTCCGTGTCCTCGGCTGGTCTGTTGCCCGTTTCATCTATGATGAATATGACGGTCTCTACACCGACGGCGACCATAACCTCTACGTGAACATCGGACTTGGCGGCACCATGCCAATGCGTATCGGTGCCACCCCTGAAATCACCCTCCTCACTCTCAAATCAAAGTAAATAATGAAAAGACTCCTGTTATTCCTGGCATTCGTGCCAATGCTTTCCTTTGCAAAGAAACCACAGCCTCAGAAGACCGACCGTGAGGTATGGGTGGATATCATGTACCAGATGGCGGAACCCGTGATGAAGAACATGGCTGAGGGTAAGCTTCAGCAGGTCATGGATACCGCCAATGGCTGTAAGAACCTCGAACTGTCTCCCACATGGGATAACCGCGACAAGAAGGTAGCCTATATGGAGGCTTTCGGACGTTTGCTTGCCGGTCTCGCCCCTTGGCTCAATCTCCCTGATGATGACACCCCTGAGTCTGCTAAGCGTAAACAGCTCCGTGAGTGGACGCGCAAGGCTATCATCAATGCCGTTGATCCTAACTCTCCCGACCGCCTCGGATGGGAGAATGGCGGTCAGACTCTCGTCGATGGTGCTTACGTCGTGGAAGGCCTCTTCCGTGGCTACGACTCCCTCTGGGTGCCACTGCCAAAGGCTACCAAGGACCTCTACATAAAGGAGATAAAAGGCCTTCGTCGCTATGACCCTCCTTATACAAACTGGCTTCTCTTCGTGGGAATGGAGGAGTGTTTCCTAAAGCTCGTAGGTGCCGACTACGACCCATACCGCATCAAGCTCTCGCTCTCAAAGGTTGAGGAATGGTATATCGGTGATGGCGTCTACAGCGACGGCCCTTCCTTCGCCTTCGATTACTATAACTCATACGTCATCCAGCCAATGTACTGCGAGTGTCTTGAGATGATAGAGAAGAGTGGGGGAAGCGGTGGCTATCAGATCTTCGACAAGAACGGTAAGCGTCGTGGCTCTAAGAACCGTCTCAACGAGGTTCGTAAGCGTATGCAGAAATGGAGTGTCATCCTTGAGCGTTTCATCTCTCCAGAAGGCACCTTCCCTGTCGTTGGCAGAAGCATCCCTTACCGCATGGCTACCCTCCAGCCTCTCGCTATGCTTGCATGGCAGAAAAGACTCCCGAAGGAACTCTCCGAAGGACAGGTGCGCTCCGCCCTCACAGCCGTTGCCAACCGTATGTTCTACGGTCAGGTAGAGAACCCAGCCAAGAACGCCTCTCCTCTCTCCAAGAACTATAACTCTGGCGGCTTCCTCACCATCGGTTTCGTAGGCTCTCATCCCAACGTAGCCGACTGGTACACCAACAACGGCTCTCTCTACATGACATCCCTCGCCTTCATGGCTCTCGGTCTTCCTCCTACCGACTCCTTCTGGACTGCTCCCTACGAGAAATGGACTTCCAAGAAAGCCTGGGAAGGTGATGATTTCCCAAAGGATCACAAATGGGATATCAATCGCGAAATCCTTTATTGGGAATAATGTTAATTGTTAATTATTAATTGTTAATTCTCAATTATCAATTATCCATTATCAATTCTCAATTAGCCCCTGCTTTACCGTCCCCATAACCCCGGCCATGACTATTACGACAAAGGCATATACCTCATCACCCTTGTGGTGGGGAATCGTGATAGTCTCCTCGGTGAGCTGAACATGGATGCCCGTAATCCCTCCGTTCACCTCTCCGCCCTTGGCTCTGCCGTTATGGATGAATGGCACAAGACCGCCGCCATTCAAGCCTCCAAAGGCCGTAACATCACCCTCCATGCCGCTGTCTGTATGCCCGATCACTTCCACGGCGTGATAGAAGTGGGGGAGAGAATGGATAAGAGCCTTGGGGCTATTATCCAGTATTTCAAGTCAGCGTGCACTGTTCGCTATCGTGAGCTTACAGGGGCTGTTGTCAGCCCCAGCTGGGGCAAGAAAATCTCCAGCATGGGAAAGGAGCAGCGCGCCATTGCCTATCTCTCGGTGGAGCGCAAATATCGCCCCCTCTTCGATGACAACTACGACGACACCATCTGCCTCACCAACCCTGACGGCAGCTACGACCGCCGTCATCTCTCCGCTATGCTCAACTACGTGAGCGATAACCCTCGCCGCGCCGTCATCCTCCGTCTCAATCCCACCTTCATGCAGCGATGCATGCATGTCGTCATCGGAGGGCGCGACTATGCCGCCTTCGGCAATCTCTTCCTCCTGCGATGGGCAAGGAAGGTGCAGGTGTTCTGTCATCGCAAAGCCCCAGACGGCCGCACCCCATACGAGCAGACAGAGGCCTATCGCCGTGAGTGTGTCCAATGGAAGGCACAGCTCATGCAAGGCGCAACCGTTATCGTCACCCCGGGCATCTCCAATGGAGAGCGCCTTATCAAGAACCGCTGCATAGAGAGTGGCTATCCGTTAATCCACATCCAGAAAGAACCCATCGGCCGTTATTGGAAGCCCGAATCCTCCCGTTTCCACGCTTGCGAGAACGGCTCCCTTCTCATCCTCGCCCCATGGTCCCCAGAAACCATTGGCGATGTCAATGGCATCCCTAAAGACACCGACTACAGCATCTTCCATAACCTTAACAAAATAGCCGAAGAGATATGCGCCTTTGAAGGAAAGGCGGTAGTGAAGAGAGATTAGAAAAACAGAGCGTTTTACCGATATTGGTAAAACGCTCTGAAGTTTATTCTTTCACAGGATTATTGTAGAGGAAATATCCTCGAATGTAAAAGTGCATATCCCTGTGATTCTGTTGAAAGTCGTCAATATCAAGGTGCGTGCATATAAATGCAGCATCCCCTTTCACTGATTTATACGTATATACCTTTTTATCATCAAGGTTCTTATGATTTATAATGAAATCCCCATATTTCATTGAATGATAAATAAAGGTGGAGTCATTACAACTATAGCCTATGTCAATTTTGCAAGCATCTGAAAGCTCCTCCTTTGTGAACAAAAAGCAATAGCGCTTGTCAATGTTTTCAATATATTTATAGCCTTCCACCAAAGGAATGTTTATAAGTTCGCAAGTATAAATCATATTATAACTGTTTTTGGGCGTTTCATTTTCATCTTTTATGTTATTTTCATCACGATAATGACCAACCCAATAACAATTTTCTCCCAGTACAGTCTCTGACCACTGGTGATCATATCTCTGAATATCATAAATACTATTATTGAATCTTACCGCATCTTTTTTGGGCATCTTTCCAAGCATTCTCTCAAATTTATAATTGTCAAGTTCCTTCTGCTGGATATGATATTTCTCCTTCAGCTCCGTAAACCTGCTTACAAGCATCTTCTGGTATATTCTGTTATAGTTCCAAGGATGAACGGAAGTGATCAGTACAAGCATCGTAAAACTGATACTTATCCAGTGAATCCTCCTTGCCTTACCAAGCCAAAGTCCCAATGCCACTACATATAGCCAGATATTGAACGTAAGCATATACAGACGGTTGGCTGTGATGCCATAGTCAATGAATCTGCGCCCCAGACCAATGCTCATCAACACGAGCAAAGGCAGTGAGAACAGAGGCATACGGCGTGTAAGCTTCACCTCAAAACCATCGTATTCCTCATCCCTGATATATGGGTATAGAAGGAAAGTAAGCCCTATCAATGAGCACATCATGGTTGAAACAAGTGTTGAAAGCATACCATTGGGCAGAGTCCATGTAAACAGAATCTTTGCGCCATACACATAAAGCACGCCCATATATAGCAATGTCAGAGGTAAGAACAGAAACTTCGTTACACCTAGCAGGAACTTGTTCTTAGGTATGTTGTCATTGAATTTCTCTTCCCCTGACGGAATACGGATAAGGAACAATAGGGTAGGGAGTGTTATGAGGCACACCACGCATAGAGATCGATGTACATCTGAATGTGTCTCAAAATTAAACAGAGTCGCACTTCCGCTATACAGCAGACTTAATCCACCGAGCATTATCAACCCCACGAGGAATCCGATAGCTGCGCCAAAGACAAGCCTGAACACGAAGTTCCATGACTTTCTGTCATCCCTCTCTCCAATGAAAGGATAGAAGCATATAGCCACGAGTATAGCCAGTATTGCCGAACCCTGTGCTATTTCTACCGAAATATCAATATAATCCTTTATATGAAGATTGTAGCTGTCAGCTGCAAGTATGGCAATAGAGCCGAACCACAGCAATGCTGCTTTCGGACTCCTGATTACGTTGAATATCCTGTATTCCTCCTTTTCCTCCGTACACACATGTAGCAGTAAGGTGAGGAGCATACCAACGCTGAAGAAGAAGCACAGCCAGTCTTGTTGCTTGTCAAGAACGATATAGGTTATCATCTGAACTGTCAATGCTGCCAGAAAACAGATTGTAGCAGGAAACCTCAGTATCGTCTCCTTGCTATTGCTCAAAAAGGTGGATAGGTTAATCTTCATATTTTTCTCTTTGTAAATAATGTGTTCTTTATTCCCTATGTTTTTTATAAATCCTAATTTTTTGCAAAGATATCAATTTCTTTTAGGATAACAAAAAATTCACGAAATAATTTGGTGGTTCTGTTTTTTCTTTGTAATTTTGCGCTCAGAATCAGAAAAATAACGAGTATGGATAAGAACTCAGAAAAATATAATCTTAAAGAATTCGAGGGCGAGGGCTTCGTCAGCGAGTGTCTTGAAGAATTTGATGCAAACGTAGCAAAGGTAGAAGCTGAGTATGCAGTTACAGGTAAAAGTGCCTAAAAGTTTAGGGCTTAAACGTAGAATCGTAGATAAATACACAAGCCTCTATCGCGAATATCGTAGGTATTATCCTCAACGCAAGGATTATACCTACCATCAGTTGCGCCAGAATATTAAAGAGGTTGCTTCAATTGTTCATGCAACCATAGATTCCCATGAAATACACAATGCCACCTTTATACCATGGTTGGATAATGATTGGAAGCAGTTCTATTTCAAACATTGGTACTTTGCCTTGGAAATCGTAGTGATTGACGATGTTCCTACGGCTATCGTATGTGATGCTCATTATGAAGGAGACCATCATAATGATATTTTGCTCAGCAAACCATACGATGAAGAGGACCTCCAGAAAGAACTGTAAACGTCTTCATAAACCTCTTAAAAATCTTTAAGCATAAATAAGCGTCATTTCATTGCCAATAAGCAGATTGTTGATAATGAATGCAAAGCAAAAACCCAAAACGCAAATGAGTAATACACCTATGATTATAGCCCAATCAGGAATCAGTTTATTCATTCGATAGGAACTGTATTTCCTAATGAACTTAAATCTCTCCTCTGCATCATTCTCATACTTTACATATCTACGTTCAAAGAACCAAAATAATCCAACCATATACAGAACCATTGTTATTATTATTGACGTTTCATTTCCGAACAGGAAGTAAGATAAATTGAACGGAATGAAAAGCGTCAGACATGCAAAGGCACAAGCCAAAGTGATTGCGGCTCTGTTATGATAATATATTCTGAAAAATACAGCATTCTTTTCCATTCTGAGTAGTATCCTCAGAATCCTACAATAGAAATAATCAATGATATTCAGCATCGTTTAATTTTATTTCATTCTCTGATCTTTCGCGATTTGACACGGTGAAGTACTCAAAACCATTACTCTTATCCATACCACCGACAAAGATGTCTTCTTTGTTCTGTGCAATGAAGTCAAAGAACGATAAGCCATTTATATTTGGTTTCCCTGCGTTTAGATCTAACTTCTTCATACGGCAATATAGTTTAAGCTTCGTCTTGAAGTTGTTGGGTGTGACTTTTAACTTGTAATCAGAAAACATAGCGTTATAGGCATTGTACATATCCTTACGCTTGATCTTGATATTAAGATGTCCTGATGACTCATTGAAGTAACTTTCAGCCCACTGAAAAAAATTCGGCCCCATCTGCTGTAATAGTGTTTTCGTTACTACTGTAGCCTTCCTTCTGCTCTTTGGTGCACGGCAGACTAAACGGTATGCTTCACCGCCTACGAGAGCATCAACTTCTTCCTCGCGTTTCAGGTCACAGATGATGTTCTGTTTCTTGAAATCAAAGCCAAGGCTCTCGAATAATATAGAGGTGGAGAGAGAGTAGTATTCACCTGATTTGTTTGCCTTAAATGAATCCTCATCCTTGTTCTTGCTGAAAACAACTACGGGAGATAGCTTGTTTTCATCATCCATATAGAACTTTGCATAGGTGTAGGAATCTATGCCAAGTGCTTCCGCGGTGGGTGCTGAAAAACCTAATTTACCAGTTCTCTGTATAGTTACCTTTAGCGTAAAGGTGAAATCCCTCGCGCTTAATAGTGTTAATGCCATAGTGTTTTTATTAATTTAGCTCTAAATCATTTTTCTTTCGGATGCAAACTTAATAATTTTTTTTGAAAAATGCAAGCAAAAATCAATTTAATTTCTAACGATTGTTAAAAAAATTTTTGGATTTGAGATTTTTGGATTTTATGTACTCTCTTGTGTGCTCTCTTGTTTGGTTAGTTGTATAAATTCGTGTATCTTTGATGCAAAAAGTTTGCAAGTGTAAAAATAAATGAGTATCTTTGCAACCTAATAATAAAGATGGTACCAGAGGCACCGCTACATATTGACAAAGGTCAGGACGAAAAAGGTAGTAATTCTTTAGCTCCTGATTCAGTTCAGGGAAAGAAAGCCTTGGACCAAAGTCTTGAACATTATGTTGAAGAAAGAGCTAGAGAACGATACTCTGAAGTATACGAAGAGAATGAAAGACTAAAGAAGGAAAATTCAAAACTTTCAGAATCTTGCAAGGCGTTAGTGATAGAACATGGAGATTTACGCAAGGAAATTTTAAGATTAAGTCAAGAGAACAGAGAATTGAAGATGTCGATGACAAATCCTGCACCTTCGTTCAATTACTATATTGACACCAGAATATTTGAGAAGTCAGACAAAGGCATATTGAAGAAGTTATGGGATAACATTTTATTGCTATGTGAGATCAAAGATGGGGAGCACTATCTAATCAATTCTCAAGCTCATGTAGTGCCTATATATATATTGATAAAGGAATGGTCAGGCTTCCCCTATAAGTTTACAGGTACATACAGTGATTTCTGTTATGCTTGGAATGAGAATGTTACTGTTAGATTGTCATCACAGGAAAGACGAGAGTTGCTAACCTTGAAAGAGGGAAGTTTTAAGGCGGCTGTAAATGACAAGAGTAGAGTCTGGAAATCTGATGTGTCAGAATGGGGGAGAAAGGCGAAAGAGGGAGCGTTCGTCGAAATGTATGAAAGAGGTGAGAAAATCAAAGGCTATATCAAATCATGGGGAATGTGAACACCCTACGTTTTATGAAGTAAAATCCTACGTTTTCCAAATCATGATTATAATTTCTGTTATTATATGATGAAATCCTACGTTCCAGCGTAGGATTTTATCGTAATACTACGCTGTGGCGTAGGTTCTGGAAAATATGAAAAATGTATATCTCTAAATGTTTCCATATCCATTAATGTTTGCGTAATTTTGCTCTCGAATTCAAAACCAGATACAACTGAGCACGGTTCTGGGACGGGCGTGAAGGATATTGCCTATACGATCCGTTAGTGCAAGGCAATGCTTTTATAAAAGAAAAAAATGAAAAAGCAACCTACAAAGAGTGCCGTCTTTGGCACTCCATCCACCTCCGCTTTGGAGGACTGGATCGACAACTATGAGATAATGACACGATATCATGTGTCTCAGCGTACATTACAGACCCTGCGCAGTAGTGGGAAACTGCCGTACACCATCTTCGCGAACAGGTGTTTCTATCGCCAGACGGATGTGCAGATGGTGTTCCGCTCACGTTACCGTATTCGTAATGACAAGAAAGGAAAGTAATGATGAACAGCACTATCAATTCTAACGAGATTGGCACCCAGGGCGGTGCCAGTCTCCCTAAGTTCTCAGAGTTCCCTTGTGGCTGTAAGAACCGCGTGGGTGAGGATGTGATGGCAAAGACTCCATGCGGCACTATGTCGCTCATGGATGCCTATAACTACATCACGAGCAAGCAGGCTATGCACGCCACGCAGGAGCTTCGCCGTATCAAGGAACATAAGGAGGCGCAGCTCTACAAACTGCGTAACTTCCGTATTGCCACCTTTGCAGGAGTCTTCAGCAAGCGAAGTGCTAACGCCTTAGTTACGCCCTCGGGGTATATGGTCATAGACATCGACGGTCTCAAGACGAAGGCTCAGGTGCAGGACGTGCGGTATATCTGTATCAGCGACCCAAGGCTCCGTCCGCTGTTGGTGTTCACCTCTCCAAGCGGATACGGTGTCAAGGTGGTGATTGATATTGATACTACGCGAAACCTGTCCTTCAGGGATTATTTCCGTTTGGTAGCGATGTATATGCAGTTTGAGTATGGCATCGACGTTGACCGTAGCGGTTCTGACATCTGTCGTGCCTGCTATCTGCCTCACGACCCTGAGTGCTGGATTAAAGACCCTCTAAATCCCCCTGCATAGGGGGACTTTTATTCACTCCGACTTTCTCCCTTTAAGGATTTCTTTTGGGCTATCCGGCTCTCCCCCTATGCAGGGGGAGCGGGGAGAGGGTCTATTTTTAAAGATTATGAACAAATTTGATAACACAATTTCTCGTCTCACCAAGGTGGTGGACGAGATCAAGCAACGCGGTATCGACATCACCGCGAAGTATGATGAATGGATGCTTGAGGGGTTCGCTTTGGGAAGCCTCGGAGAAGAGGGTAGGGAACCGTTCCACGCCATCAGTTCCATGCATCCTGAGTATGACTACGACAAGTGCAACGCGAAGTTCGACAATATCCTTGCCACCTCGCGAAACACGGTCTCTATCGGCTCTTTCTTCGACATAGCCAAGCGCTATGGCATCGACATCTCCATGCCGAAAGGACGGCATCGCAAGACCGAACAGCAGCGTGAGGAGGAAACCGCCAACAAGATGCAGAGGGCGTGTGATTTCCTTACCGCCAACTATCAACTTCGTTACAACGAGTGGACGAAGCGATGCGAGATCTGCCAAGAGAAAGGGTGGGTGCCTATCAATGACCGCGAGTTTCACTCTATCTACTGCGAGATGAAGCTTCGGGGCATCAATCTCTCAGAAAACGACCTTCAGGCTCTTCTCAGCGCGAAACACGTCATAAAGAGCTATGACGCGGTGCGTGAATATCTCGATTCGTTGCCTGAGTGGACTCCAGACGAGGGCGACGATGTGGAAAATGAGCGGTTCAGCCATGACCCCATACGCGAGTTCTTCGAGCACATTCAGTTTGCCGACGATGAGAACCATGAGTTCTACATCCATTACATGCGTAAGTGGTTCGTGGGACTCGTAGGACTGATGCTTGGCACCATAGAAGAGCATAACCTGATGATAGTGCTTTCGGGCACCCAGCACATCGGAAAGACGTTCTTCGCCCGCCACATACTGCCCCCGGAGCTTCGCGACTATCTCTATCAGGCGAACCCCTCACAGCGTGTGGATAAGGACTTCGTGATCTCGCTCTCAGAGTTCATTCTCGTGTTCCTCGATGAGTTCTCTTTCGGCTCAAATGCCAAGAGCGATGCGTATAAGTTCATCACCACCTCCACCACGAGCAACGAGCGCGACTCATACGCCCGATTCCGTGAGCGTCGCACACGTCGTGCCGCCCTCATTGCCGCCACCAACAACAAGCGGTACATCAAGGATGCGGAAGGCTCTCGTCGCTATCTCTCCGTCGATGTGGCTGGTACGCTAAACATCTACGAGCACCCTCTCTGCTATGCCCGTGCCTACGCTATGGCGAAGTATCTCCTTGCCAATGGCTACAAGACCAAGCCAACGGCTGACGAGAGTGCGGAACTAACCCGACATAATGACGAGTACATGGAGATAACGGATTGTGAGGAAGTTATCCGTGCATTCTTCCGTCCGCCTTTCGAAGGCGAGAAATGCCGTGCGCTAAGTGCTGCCGAGGTGATGCAGATGATGAGGGTGAGAGGATTCTATGGTAAGGGGTATGGCACAACGGAAGTGTGGCGTTCTCTCAAACGTTTAGGCTTTCTACCACACATGATAAGGGGTATCAATAAGTATCTTATTGTTGAAAAAGATACTGATACTCTGAAAACGGAAGGGGCAAGTGATGCTCTTACTATACTTCATGATTCACAACCGACATCTAACGCCGTTAGTGATAATGACGAGATAGAGCCATTCTAAAATAAACGCACCTTTGGTGCTTAAACTGACAAAAATTACCAATCTGCGCAATCTTTTTCCATAAATTTTCATTTTTATTGGTTGAAGATTGGTAAGATTGGTAATTATTGTCAGTTAAAAGCAACTGGTTGCTTATCATTATTATTCGCAAAACTGACATTAAATATGAAAAAGTGGTGTAAAGTGGTGTAGTGGTGTAGTTGCCCCTATAGGAGGTAGGAAAAAAATCAAAAAATAACTTGTAATAATGCAATTCTATTTTCTTATTTTTTTACGTATATATAGGAATCAACTACACCACTACACCCCTTTTTTTTGATTATAGCAACATAATCCAATCGGGATTGCGGACAGCAATGCATTAACGATAAAGGCTGTAAGTATCATCAAGCCTGTCATTCCATCTCTTATCGTATGAATCCAACATATTACCTGTGCCAATAAAACAAGATTTACAACCAACCATATCCCCAATGTCTGCATCTTCCATTTCTTGTTTCTTAGTAGATACCACATAATACTTCCGACTATCACATACGAAATGAGATAGAATAAAACGAGAATAGGCTCTTCGGCATAGATTACATGTCCAACAATTAATAACAATGGATTTATAAGCATGGCTGCAATAGAGCAACCAAGCATCCAACACAAGTATTTTGATATTAGTTTCATGTTCATTTATATGCCTTAATGTATCTAATTTGATTGCAAATTTTATGATTATTCAATCTTCGTGAGCGTACTATTAGCCTGGAAGGCAATACTATTAGTAACCGAGGTGCATACTCGACGAAGGAGAGGATGCCCTCGGATAGTAAACAATCTCTATCCCTACCAGCCTGGAAGGCTATACCTGATTAGCATACTTGCGATGTACTGCCTTCCAGGCAGAAGTTAGATTGTGGGCACTATCCCCGCACATCCTCGTTTCACTTGTATGTACGAGGTTACTAATAGTGTTGCCTTTTAGGCAATTACCTACTTGCGAAATATTCTTCACGCTGCTTTTTGAATGCAGCCCTTATGCGGTCAGTCAGAGGTTTAAAGTAATCAGACTCATCATCAATATTTATTGTAACCTCTTCAATATCCTCCTTAATCTTTGCTTCGAGCAGGTCGTAAGCCCATTTCTTTTTATAGGCAAGCAAAGCCTGTAGAT
>JAEEGG010006509.1_pt1 | contig 27367 bp, 24 predicted proteins | sample 9134161 | NCBI WGS metagenome assembly JAEEGG01 (sample SAMN16246543, study PRJNA631951) | gut metagenome | biome: gut microbiome; feature: rumen; material: CR-attached | host: Bos | place: Iran: Karaj | collected 2018-10 | reverse complement strand
TTTGTGGAACTTAACGAGGTGTTGACCTCCATGGGCCTTTCCTTTGGCATGGACGTCGATGACTACTTGAAGGATTAAACATGAGACACGGTGTAAAAAACAAGAAATTGGGCGTGAACGCCCAGCACAAGCGTGCCATCCTCCGCGCCCTTACCACTTCTATTCTTGAGAAGGGTATGGAAGCCGAACAGAGCAACCGCTATGTGCGCACTACTCTCCACAAGGCTAAGCTCGTCCGTAGCTGCGTGGATCGCATGATCACTTATGCAAAGAAGGGTGACCTTTCTGCACGTCGTGAAGCTTCTCGCTTCGTGATGAGCCCGAAGGCTGTGCAGGACCTGTTCGCAACGCTCGGTCCTCGCTACGCTGGCCGTAATGGCGGCTATACCCGTATCATCAAGCTCGGCCCGAACCGCGCTGGTGACGCTGCTGAAATGGCTCTCGTCGGTCTCGTCGAAGACGAAATCGTCGTGAAGACCAAGAAGGCTGCAGAACCTGCCAAGTCCGAAGCTGTGAGCATGGTCGAAGGCGAAAGCAAGGCATAATTGAATCTTTGTGAAAAGATTGAAAAACAGGCTCGACTCACGTCGGCCTGTTTTTTTATGGTGTCTCTATTTTTGTATTTTATACGGACATGCGCTATCTAATTTTATTTGTCTTTTTCTTGTGTAGCTCCCTTTTCGCCGATGAAGATTTGTTCAAGTCTGCGGCGATGGGGAATCGTAGCGGGCTTTCGTCGCGAAGCGCGATTGCGCTGGAACCTGCCTTTTCCGAAGAGTCGGTGGATTCCAGCTACGTGCTCGGTCCGGGCGACTTTCTGGACTTGATGCTTGAGGATAATTACCTTTCGGTGCAGGTGGCGCCTGACGGCTCTATCGCTATCGAGGAATGCGGTGTCGCCTTTGTAGGCGGAAAGCCCCTGTTCGAGGCGCGCGAGATGATTCTTGACCTTGCGTCTAAGCGCTACAAGCGCGATCAGTGCTATGTGCAGCTATCGGCGCTCAAGAGGTTCAGGGTGAACGCGATGGGCGCCATTGTCGTGGTGGGCCAGCAACTGGTGGACCCGCAGACGCGTCTGAGTTTCTTTATCCGTCAGCTGGGCGGTTTTCTGTCGAACGCTAACACTGAGGACGTTCAGGTGATTCGCGGCAAGGATACCCTGCACGTGAATTTCTCGGCGATGTCGAACAAGGGCAACTTCGAGGACGACGTGATGATGGAACAGGGCGACCGCGTGTTTGTTCCATACGTGAAGATGGGCGACAACATCGCGATGATTTTCCCTGGATTCAGGAGCAGCGTCGCCTATAGCAAGGACCGTACGGTGCAGGACTATTACGAGCTGTCGGGTGCGGCGCGTATGCACAACTACGGCTACAAGGCCGCATGCATCCGCGAACCGGGGAAACCCCCGCGCTGGATTACGCTCGCCGAAATGAGCGAGACCAAGGTCGCTCCCAATACCGAGGTGGAATTTTCGGTGCAGGAGATGCTTGTGTACGTGGGCGGGTCCGTGAACCATATCGGCAAGTTCCCCTACAATCCTTCGTGGCATGCGCTGGATTACATCGCGGCGGCCGGCATCAATACGATTACGGGATCGTGGAGCCAGGTGAGGGTCTGGCGCGGCAAGGAACCCAAGGCGCTTTCGCTGAGCGTGACCGAGGACCAGATTATACCAGGTGACTACATCGAGATTCCGAAGAGCCGCTACGAAGCGTTCAAGGATTTCACGTTGTTCCTTGTGTCGCTTTTGACGGTGGTGTCGTCGGCGTTCCTCATTTACGCAACCTATAACCAGAACAACTAATCGCCTATGCAATCTCAGGAATCTGCTGGTATCGTTGAAGTCTGCCTTCGCCTGGTGAACAACAACTTGAAGCATTTCAAGCTGTTCCTCGCCTTGTTGCTTTTACCGACCCTATTTGCGTTCGTGCTCGTGATGTGGGTGATCAAGCCCGCCTATTCCGCGACGGCCGTCGTGACTCCGCCGTCGTCGTCTCAGGGAAGTCTGAGTGGAATCGGCTCCATGTTGGGTAGTGGCGCTGGAATGGGGTCGCTGCTTGGCCTTTCCGGAAGCGACGAAGAGGCGAATGCGGTGTGGACCATATTCAATTCGTGGGAACTGCACGACATGGTCATCAAGGAGTTCAACCTGGCCGAGCACTACAAGTTCGACGGGCATTTCCATGCGGACTTGCTGAAGCTGTTCCGCAAGAATTTCGGAATCGAGACGAACAAGGAAGACATGTTCGTCATCTATGTCGAGGACGAGGATTACAAGCTCGCGGCGAAGATGGTGTCGTTCATGCTCGAAAAGGCGGATTCCGCATTTAATGCCTTCAAGACGGCCCAGGCCAGACAGTCCAGACTCTACTTCCAGGGCAGGCTGGATTCATGCGAGCGCAAGCTGGATTCCCTGTTGCAGGATTTCGTGAAGTTCCAGGTGGACAACAACTTCTACGAACCCGAGATCCAGATGGAGTCTACGCTCAAGTACCTGAGCGCCCTGCAGGCGAAGCGCGAGGAAGTGTCTATCGAGATGGCTTTCGAAAAGGCGGACCGTGGCGAAAAGAGCAAGCGCTACGACGAACTTTCCAAGCGCTACCAGGGCGTGAACACGGCCCTGAACGGAACGTTGAAGGGACGCCACGAATCGCTCGGTATGGTCGCCCTCAAGAAGTCCCCTGAACTTTCTGCCGAATACTTCCGTCGCGAGGCGGAGATCCGCATCCAGGAAACGCTGTACAAGCTCTTGCGTCAGCAGAACGAGGAAATGCGCCTTGAAGAAGCGAAGATGCTCACAAATTTGCATATCCTTGTTCCGCCCTGGGAAAACGACAAGAAGGTCTACCCGCTCCGTGGCGTGACGCTGCTCTTTGCGTTTGCAGTTTCGTTCCTTTTGGCGACGATTGTCTGCAACCTTCTCGGATTCCTGGAAGTCGAGAGCGCACGCGGTTCCTCGGTTGCCGGAGAATGGAATAGCTTCAAGAGATTCTTCAAGAAGTCCTAGGGTTTGCCGATGTTGTCGTGGATAGTTGAATATCCGGTAAGTTTCACCCTTTTCCTGGTAGTCTTTTTTTGCCTTTTCCAGGCTTGGTGGTTGAAAAAGGATTTCTTCAGTCCTCCGACGGTCTATTGCTTTTCGCAGTGCATTACGCTTGGTATCGCCTATTTCCAGCTGGATTACGCCATGTCGGATTTCAAGCCGACGACGTGGATGATCTGGCTCGGGGCCATGGCGGGTTTTTGCTCAGGTTCGTTCCTCTCGAAGCTTGTCGCTAAGCAGAAGGGGCTTCCGACCCGTATCGCTTCCGTGACGGAGGCTCGCGACTACAACTGGACGCTCCACATTGTATTGAGCTTTATCCCGATCGTATTTTTCCTGATCGGAATATACGGCATTGTCCAGGTGGCGGGAAACCTGCTGCTTTTGACGGGGAATCCGGCGAAGTACATGACGAAGGATACGGACTATGGTTTCTATCCGGTGCTGTTCGGCGGGGGCCCGCTGATCGTGCTTTTGTTCGGCGTGGCGGCTTTCAAGAAATTCAATCCGCGGAAGGGGCTTCGGATTCTTGCGCGCGTGGTTATTTTCTTGACGATCGCCTTGAACCTGCTTGCCTATCCGAGCCGCGGAACGCTCTTTTTCAGCGTCGGTTTTTTGGTGATTCTCTATAACTACCTGCATAAGCGGATTTCGGCGATGTGGATTTTGGTGTGCCTTGTGCTTGCGGTGAGCGCCTTTGTGGGAATTAGCACCTTGCGCGACCAGTACGGCGGGAACCAGGTCGAGAAGATGGCGGCAGAGGCCGTGATGGAACTCCCTTACAAGTACGTGTCGAACAACTACTGGAACCTGGATTACGCCGTGAACCCGCCGTCGGACCGCGAGTACCATCCGCATACCTACGGAATCGATTTTTTTTTCGGGATGTTCGAATTCCTGAGGGTGTCGTCTAGTTTCAGGAACAGTTTCCACTGGGACGGGCTTTTCAACGAGCGCATCGAAAAGATCAAGGGGTTCAACACGGCGAGCTACCTGTGGGAAGTCTACAAGGACTTGTATTTCCCGGGGGTGATCCTTTTGCCGTTCTTCTGCGGGCTGATGCTTTCGGTGCTGCACTTGCGACTGTGCCTCCCGTTTACGCCGCGCCAGATTCTGTTCTATACGTTCTTCATTTACTTCATCGGCTGGTGGTTCTTTACGCCGGGCTACAAGCAGGGAATTTACTGGATCTGGTCGCTGTTTATTTTCTTTGTGTCGACGGTGTGCATCCAGCGGAAAAAATTGGCGGAGGCCTAGTTTTCTATGAAGGGTACGTTCGACAGCATTATACTCGGCGCGGGGCTTTACGGGCTATATGCGGCCCTTTTCTGTGCAAGGCTCGGACGCCGTGTTCTTGTGCTGGAAAGGGATAGCGCTCCCTTTATGCGCGCGACATACATTAACCAGGCGCGCATCCATCAGGGGTACCATTATCCGCGCAGCCTTTCGACGGCGATGAAGTCCGCCTATTACTTTGAGCGTTTCAACAGGGATTTCGATTACTGCATCCATCGTGAATTCGAGAAGGTCTATGCGACGTCCACGAAGTATTCGTGGTCTGACCGTGAACAGTTTATTTCTTTCTGCAAGGCGGCGAACATTCCTTGTCGCGAACTCCACCCGGGACAGTTTTTTAGGCCGGACATGTGCGACGGTACCTTTCTGACTCGGGAATACACATACGACGCGAAAATATTGAGAGATTACTTTGTCGAAGAACTCGGCAAGATGAGCAATGTCGAAATCTGCTACAATGCCGATGTTTGCGCCATTCACCTGGACGGCGAAAATTACGCCGTGAACTTCAGGCTGCCAAACGATGCCGAAAGCCTTGCAGTGGCGCCGTTCCTGCTGAATGCGACCTACGCTTCGACGAACCAGGTTCAGGACATGCTTGGATTCGAGGGGTTCAAGATAAAGTATGAACTCTGCGAAATAATCCTCTGCAACGTGAACGAGCAACTGAAACGTTACGGCATTACCGTGATGGATGGCCCCTTTTTCTCGATCATGCCGTTCGGAAAGACTCCCTACCATTCCCTGACGTCGGTGACCTTTACTCCGCATGTGACCTGCCACGGAGAAAACCTGCCCAGGTTTAGTTGTCAGGAAAGAAGTGGCGGATACTGTTCGCGTGACAAGCTGGGGAACTGCAACGAGTGTGCGGCGAGACCGAAGACGGCGTTCCCTTATATGGCAAACCTTGCGCGTAAGTATCTGCGCGACAAGTTTTCCTTTGAGTATGTCGATTCGCTTTTTTCCATGAAGCCGATTCTTGTGGCCTCCGAAATTGACGATTCGAGGCCGACCGTGATCAGGGTGCAGTCGAGGAAACCGACTTTCGTTAGCGTCCTTTCGGGAAAAATCAACACCGTCTATGATCTGGATGAGGTACTGAGCAATGGCTAAAGAAAAAAATTTTGTTTCGGCGGTCGTGTACGTGCGTAACGACGAGGCGCAGGTCTTTGAATTCCTTTCGATGCTGACCGGTGTCCTTGAAGAGCATTTCGAACATTCGGAAATCATTTGCGTGAACGATTTTTCGTCGGATGGAAGTCTTGCAAGAATCAGGGAATTCTGCAAGTCCGGTTCGTCGGTCAGTATATCCGCCCTGAACATGAGCTATTTCCACGGAATCGAACTTTCCATGAACGCGGGCGTAGACTTGTCGATCGGGGATTTCGTATTTGAATTCGATTCGGTCGACGTGGATTATGAACCGTCGAGGATAATGGAACTGTACTACAAGACGCAGGAAGGTTTCGATATCGTGAGCCTTACGCCTGACAGGGGAAACGGACTTTTCTCGAAGGCGTTCTACAAGTTGTTCAACGACTTCTCGAATTATCCGCAGAAGATTTCGACAGAGACGGTGCGTATCCTGAGCCGCCGTACCATTAACCGTATAAGCAGCATGAGCAAGACGATTCCCTACCGCAAGGCGATTTATGCAAGCAGCGGGCTTCGCACGGCACGGCTTTCGTATACGCGGACGGAGTCTTGCAGAAAGGTCGACAGGGGGGAGAGGCGCTATAAGCGTGGCCTTGCCATTAACTCGCTGATTCTTTTTACGGACGTGGGCTACAGCTTTTCGATATACATGGCGGTCATCATGATGTGTATTGCCATATCGATGGTTACCTATTCGGTTGTGATTTACTTGACGCAAAATCCGGTCGAAGGCTGGACGACCACGATATTGTTCCTTTCGTTCGCGTTCTTTGGCCTGTTCAGTGTCCTAACGGTAATCATCAAGTACTTGCAGATTATCGTGGACCTGATTTTCAAGCGCAAGACCTACAATTTCGAAAGCATCGAGAAACTGACCTAGGGGTGTTGAAATGATGAAGAGGGCTATTGTCGGCTATACCGGTTTTGTCGGGAGCAACATCTATTCGTCGGGCGACTTTGACGCGGCCTACAACACCAGGAACATCCAGGATTCTTTCGGAACTTGCCCCGACTTGCTTGTGTATGCGGGAATGCGTGCCGAAAAGTTCTTGGCGAACGCGAACCCGGAGCGGGATTACGACCTGGTGCTGGAAGCACAAAATAATATCGAGCGGATACGGCCGAAACGCCTGGTGCTGATTTCGACGATTGACGTGTTCAAGAACCCCGTGAAGGTAGACGAGAACAGCGAAATAGAAACGGAGGGCCTGAACGCTTACGGCTATAACCGTTACCGGCTGGAAACGTGGGTTCGCGAGAACTATCGTGATGCCTTGATTATAAGGCTTCCGGGTTTATTCGGAAAGAATATCAAGAAGAATTTTGTCTTTGATCTGATCAACGTGATTCCCTCGATGCTGAAAAGGGAAAAGTTCGAGGAACTTTCGTTGCGCGAAAGTGCCCTGAAGGAATACTATGCCTTGCAGGATAACGGATTTTTCAAGGTGAAGCCGCTTTCGGACGAGGAACGCTCTACACTGAAAGGGAAATTCCTGGAACTTGGTTTTAGCGCACTGAACTTTACCGATAGCAGGGCTAGTTACCAGTTCTACAACTTGGCGCGTCTTTGGGGCGATATAGAAAAGGCCCTGGATTCGGGGATTACCCTGTGGCACCCGGCGACGGAACCTGTTTCGGCAGGGGAGCTGCACAAGTTCATCACGGGAAAGCCGTTTGTGAACGAACTGAACGGTGTTCCCGCGAATTACGATTACAGGACCGTTCATGCGGATCTTTTTGGCGGATGTGCCGGATACATTGAGAACAAGATGTCGGTCATGGAGCAGATTCGGAATTTTGTAGAGGGAACGGGTCGGTGATTCGTCAGAAGATCGTTTCCCTGGTTTCGATGCGTTCGCTTTCGGTGCAGTCGGTGGCCGTCGCCTTTCTGATGGCTTTGTCCGTGCTGTTCTTTTACGATCCGCTTTCGGGAATAGGGATAATGTCCTGGGACCGTTCTTTTTGCGAGGCGTCGCTTGCGGGAATTGATCCGGCGAAGCGCGTTTCCAATTTTTACAGGCTTTACCTGGTTTACTTTCCGCTCCTTTGTGTTTTTTTTTCGGTGATCGTTTCTTTGCTGCTGAAGGGAAGGCGTCTTCTGCATTCCAGGGTGTCGTGGGGAATTTCTTTCTTGGCCCTGTTAGCGGCATACGCGTTGCGCGAGGGGTCGCCGGTATGCAACATTGTGGCAAATGTCGTTGCCGTTGCCTGTTTTGGGTGGCAGTGGCTTTTGGTGGCGTTCTCATGCCGTAGACCGGATTTTTCGAAATGCCCAAGGGCGGGGCCACTTTGCGAGAGCGTGTGGGAGAGCGTGCTGGAAAAAATTTCTGCGCACGGTCTTGGAAAGGTCTGCGTTATCGCTGCCTTTGGGGGAGTTCTTGCGGTTACTACCCTTTATTCGAAATTTGCGGTTCCCGTTCTTGCCGCTCATTCGGTTTGGTTCGAAAAATATGCCGAAAGGTTTGGCTTCGTGCTGTCCGATGTATCGGTGCTGTTCCTCTTCCTGTTTGCATTTTTGTACGTTCTGTATTTTGCACGGAAATCGTCTTGCGATGTTTACCGGGCATTTGTCACGTTCATCTTTGTTTCGGTAACCTTGTCGCTGCTGTTGCCGGTTCCGGTCGTGTTGAGTGGGGCGATGGTCTTTGCGCTCCTTGCATTTTTACAGAAGAAAAGAATAGATGCGGGCTTACTTGAATTCTGTGTGTTTTTCCCGCTGGTATATTGCCTGGGCGCTGAACTGGTGTTTACCCTGCTTGAAAAGGGAATGGTGGGGTTTGCCCCAGTTTATGGCGTGTATGCCATTTCGGCTCTCTTTTTCTTCTCGGTGTTTTTTAGGAAGGGAAACTTCCGTTTCTTTCCGCGTAAAATTCCGGAGCGCGGATTTTATGCCGGCGCCCTGCTAAGCTTTGTGGCGTTGGCCTATTTCAAGGTTTCCTATTATCACGTGCTGCCGCATATTCTGGAGGATTACCAGGGCTTTTATGAATATGGAAATTTCCTGGGCGCCATAGATACGCTTGCTAGGGGGAAGATTCCCGTTGTCGACTACTTTTCGGCACATGCCCTATGCGACGTTTTCTCGAAGATTGTCCATGGAGTGATACACGGGAGCTATGTGGGCGCGCTTGCCGATCCTTACCGAGACTTTATCTGCTATTCCTGCGGTGGGCTCGCTTTCTTCTTTGTCCTTTCGAAATTGTGGGGACCGTTTTTTGCGTTTTCGCTAGTGTGCCTTTTTCCGTTGAACTCGAATGCGTTTTCGTTTGTCGATGTATGCCTGGTGGCGCTTCCCCTGCATTTTGGGCTGTACCGTAAGAATAGCGTCGCGAAGTTTCTCTTGTTCTGGTTCCTGATAGCCCTCCTTGCGTTTTACAAGTACGATACGGGAATTGCATTTGGCATTGCGGCCCTCTTTGGCGTGTGCGTTCTTTTGACGTGCCGTCGCGACTGGAGAGGATTTGTCAAGTTTATCCTTTCTGGCGTATCGGTGGGTGTCGCATTGCTTTGCTTCTATTTCGTTTGTTGCCACTTGAACGGGATTGACGCCGTGGCAAGAATGAAGGAATGGATTTCATTGACGCTGCATTCGAATCCGTATTGGGCTCTTGAACAGCTTACGCCCATGAAAGTGAGTCTTTCGTTTGTGGCGGCCTACTACTTTATTCCGCTTGCGGAATCGTTTATCGTGTATTTCGTCGTTATCGAAAGTTTCAGGAAAAGAAATCTGGAAATGTCGGCGGCGCTTTCCCTGCTGTTTTCGATAGTGGGGCTTTTCCTGTTGATGCGTGCCTTTGTCTACCATACGCTTTTGCATTCGCAAGGGTGCGGCTCGCTTATTTTCTGTTACGGCGTCTTTGCGCTACTGTTCTTTGCCGCTCATCTGTTGAAGAATTACCTTTCCGTCGGCGTGACAAAGATGGTGTGGCTTTTGCTTACCGCGGTGGCCGTGTGGTTGTGCAACTTGCCGAATCACTTTTTACCCGATTTGACAAATGTCTTTGCGAACAGGGCGGTTTCGAGTATAGCATCTGTCCGGAGCGAAATCCAGAAGGATATCCCCCGTATGGATCGTTTTTCGCTGGACGATACCTTGAGCCGATATGCAGTGGAATGGAACACGGTGCTTTCGACGATTTTGACGGAACGGGAGACGTTCCTCGATTTTGCCAATGTTCCCCTGCTTTACGCCTTGACTGAAAGGGTGCGCCCGTTTTATTCGGCGCAGAGTCCCGGACTCCTGACGGATCTTTATTCGCAGGAAATGTTCCTGAAGGAAATCGAGGCGCACGAGGTCCCTGTCGCCATTACGGGATTTAGCGACAAGGAATACCTGCAGTCGGTCGCGAATGTTCCCCACCATATTCGCTATTACAAGATTGCGGAATACCTGTACGCCCATTACAGGCCGCTTGTACGACTTGGCGATTTTGTTGTTTGGTGCAAGCCGGAACGCTATGAAGACTATGTACGTAAATTGGGAACTGTCAGGGATGTGGCCTTGGAGCTTGAGGAAAACGGTTACGAACCGAATGGGGCGTATCACTTTTTTGACTTGAAACAGAATCCGTATATCTGGGCGAATCTGGACAAGTTCAATGCTGCCGGGAATGCAGTTCTGGATGAGGCGCAGGGAATGGAGGGGCGCCTGCAATTTAAGGGTTCGCAGACGTATCCGGTTTCGCTTGGAAACTATGTCGCCGCAGAAATTGAAAGCCCGGAGGATATTGCCGGGGCAAGGATCCTGCTTTCTGAATCGGGTAGGGAACAATCGCAATACGGCTATGCGTTCGACCTGAAGAAAGGGCTTCACAAGTATCTGGTTCGTTCAAGCCAGGACTATAACTGGTTTACGTACAACATCAATACGGTGAAGTTCTCATGTGGCGCCTGCACGGTTCGAAAGGTGCAAATCTTGCAAGGAGATTGACTTGAGGTTATCGATATCGAATATCGCCTGGGCTGTTGAAAACGATTCCTTTGTCTATGCGCTGATGAAGGAATTGGCTTTCGAGGGGCTGGAAATTGCCCCGACCCGCGTTTTTCCGGAGTTGCCGTATGGCAAGCTGCAGGCGGCTGCGGAATGGCGCGAAAAGATGTCGCGGGAGCATGGTTTTTGCGTACCGTCGATGCAGTCGATTTGGTATGGACGCAAGGAATGCCTTTTCGGTTCCGCCGAGGAAAGGGCTGCTTTGGTGCAGTATACCGAAGCGGCCATTGATTTTGCCCAGGCGATCGGTTGCAGGAACCTGGTGTTCGGTTGTCCGAAGAACCGTGCGGTTCCCGAAGGAATGAACGCTATGAACGCTCATCGGATAGCCGTCGATTTCTTTGGGGAACTGGGCGATTATGCCGTGGCCCACGGGACCGTTGTCGGAATCGAGGCGAACCCCGCGATATACGGGACGAATTTCGTCAACCGAACGGAAGAGGCTCTTTCGCTGATTGAAGACGTCGCCTCGGAAGGGGTGCGTCTCAACCTGGATGTGGGAACGATGATTGCAAACGACGAATCCGTAGATGTCCTGCGCGGCAAGGTTCATCTGGTGAATCATGTGCATATCAGCGAACCGTACCTGAAGCCGATTCAGCATCGTTCGATTCACGCAGAACTGCTCTCGACGCTTTCGGAAAATGGGTATGCGGGCTTTGTCTCTATCGAGATGGGAAAAGTCGATGACCTCGAAGAAATAAGGAAGGCGATGCTTTACGTCAAGGAAATGGTGTAAGATGCTGTATCAGGATATTTCCGGAGTGCCCGATTTTGAATGCGAGGAATTTAATTCGCGTCAAAAGGATTATGTTGTATTGATTCCCATCATCAACGAAGGGAACCGTATTCTAAACGAACTGAAAAGGGCACTGGCTGCAAAAGTGAGTGCTGTCGCAGATATTGTCATCTGCGATGGCGGCAGTACCGACGGTAGCACCGAAAAGGGAGTGCTTGTCGCACTGGATGTCAATACGTTGCTTGTCAAGAAAAGTGCGGGCAAGCAGGGCGCCCAGTTGCGCATGGGATTCTGGTGGGCGCTCCAGCGTGGCTACAAGGGAATCATCACTATCGACGGAAACGACAAGGACAGCATCGAGGACGTTCCGCGTTTTATCGAAAAGTTGGAAGAAGGTTTTGACCTGGTTCAGGGTTCCCGTTTCGTGAAAGGCGGCGTTGCGATCAATACTCCCCTGAGTCGCCTTGTCGCGGTGCGCTTGTTGCATGCGCCGGTGATTTCTATGACGGCCCGCCAGTGGTTTACCGATACGACCAACGCCTACCGCGCTTACTCTACGCGGTACTTGCAGGATGCCCGCGTCGCCCCGTTCCGCGACGTCTTTAACACCTACGAGCTGCTGGCCTATTTGTCGGTGCGTGCCACACAGCTCAAGTACCGCGCCTGTGAAATTCCCGTGACGAGGGCCTACCCCAAGAACGAAAAGACACCGACGAAGATCAGCCCGTTCAAGGGAAACTGGCTTTTGCTCAAGATACTCTTCAGGAATCTGGTGGGGGCCTACAATCCATAATGCTTGAATCGCTAAAGAAAAATCGCAAGGGCATCTTGATGATGCTTGCCTCTGCCCTGTGCGTGTGCCTAGGGCAGCTGTTTTGGAAACTTTCCGTTGAGGACGGCTGGCTGTTTCTGGTGGCGGGATTCGCCCTTTATGTAGCCGGTGCGCTTTTGATGGTGGTAGGGTACCGTTTCGGAAAACTTTCTGTGTTGCAGCCCGTGCTGAGCATCAATTACGGTTTGAGTGTCGTACTTGGATTCTTTGTGCTGGGCGAAGCCGTGACCTTGCAGAAATGCATCGCGATTGTAGTCATTGTGGCCGGCGTGTTCCTTGTGGCGGCGGGGGATGAGGAATGATGCTTTACGTGTCGCTTGTTCTGATGACCTTGCTCGGTGCGGTTGCCTCGCTTTTACTGAAGAAGGCGTGCGTCAATTTGAATGTGCGCTATATCTACAGGAATGGCTGGTTCTTTGGCGGTGGGGGGCTTTACTTTGTAACGGCCCTGATGAATATTGCACTCCTCAGGTACTTGGACTATTCCGTGGTGCTCCCTTTTACGTCGCTCACTTATGTGTGGTCGGCGGTACTGTCGGCGGGCTTTCTGAAGGAGCGTATTTCGCGGAAACAGAAAATGGGCCTCGCGTTTATCGTTTGCGGAGCCTTTATGCTTGTGATGTAGAAGGCCTTGCCGTAAGGCTCACGGCAAGTGGAGGCTGCGTTTATAGGCGGAGCCTTCGGTTTTTCACGAAGTAGAAGAGAAGGAAAAGGCTCAGGCACAAATCGCCCGTGAGGGTGAGTGCGGGAATGGCGAAGGGGTCGAATATTTTTGCCCCTCCGATGCACACGGCGATGTTGATGATGCCGCCGGTTGTAATCATGGCTCCGTAAAGCCAGGTGCGTTTTTCCTTGAGCATGGTCGAAATCATTCCCATGCGGGTGGCCTGTAGAATCAGGGAACATGCGAGTATGCGCAGGCAGTAGCAGCTTGTTTCCAGGACGTCATGTGTCCAGGGTGCGGCAAAGAAGATGATGCGGAGCGTGTATTGCGGAAAGAGCCAGAAGGGGGATGATACCGCTACGATGAAAAGGGTGAATACGGCCTGGTCGCGCAGGTGAAGGATCTTGCTGTCGGTCTGGTGCAGCGTTATCAGGCTTGACGAGATGAAATGTACCATGAGTCCAGAGGCAAGGATAATCAGCTTGTGCGAAAAATTGTAGGCTCCCAGGAATTCGCTTGGGGCGAAGTGGTCGACCGTGTAAAGTCCTACGGGCAGGTAAGCAAAGCTTGCGAGGCTCGAAAGGGCGTAGGGGCAGGCCGACTTGAACATGAGCTTGAAAAACCTGACCGTATGGAGGCCTGCACGGAAAATTTTCAGGGTGAACGCCTGGCCGACACCGAAACCGAAGGCGGGGAGGGCCGCTATAACCATGGCAAGCGCCACCGCCGGGATGGAATCGAACTTAAGGACTCCGAGCGCGATTCCCATGACGGTGCAGTAGGAGATGGTGTGGAGAATTTTTGAAATCAGCAGTTTCTTCCAGAATTTTCCGCAGATGAAGTACCAGTCGAAGAAGGCGTGCTGGAAAAGGAGGCCGAGCGCAAGAATCAGTTCGCCTACGAAAATGTCGCTCCCCCTGCGGACGGTGCATGCGAAAACCGCCATCCCCAGTGCGGCGATGGATGTCATGAACAGCCGAAGCTGCAGGACGTTGATAAAAAGCGCCCCTTTGGTGGCACGATGCCCAAAAAAGGCCAAAATCAGCGTTGCCATGCCGAAATCGGCAAGGGCGCAGAAGATAGTGTAGTCGCTTTGTAAAATTCCGAACGATCCGAATTTGACAATTCCGAGATTATTAGCGATAAGATTCTGTACAACGACCGAAACACCCTGGATGAGGATATTGACCAGAGATATGAAAACGCCGATTTTGATGTTCCTAAGTGCTTGCAACGAGCCATAAAATAGATGTTTCCGCACTCGATGTCTTTAAGATTTTGTATCTTTGGGTGCAAAATCGCGAGAGTGGCGGAATTGGCAGACGCACCAGACTTAGGATCTGGCACTTCGGTGTGAGGGTTCGACTCCCTCCTCTCGCATGTTTTTCATTACTCTTTTCAACCGACTCTCGGAGTTCATCATGAGCGTAGAAATCAAAGAAACAAGCGCAACCGTGCGCACCCTCGAAATTACCATCCCGCAGGCGGACCTTACCGCCCCCTTCGAAAAGAAACTGGGCCAGTACAAGAAGCAGGTCTCCATGAAGGGTTTCCGTCAGGGTATGGTGCCGAAGGCCATGATCCTCAAGCAGTTTGGCGGTGCTATCCGTCAGGAAGCCGTGGACGAAGTCGTGAACAAGCTTGTTCAGGATGCGCTCAAGAACGCAAACATTATCCCCGTCGGCTCCATGAAGGTCGTGGATTTCAAGGATGACAAGGAAAACGACATCGCACTGAAGGTCGAAGTCGAAATGGATCCGGAAATCGACATCAAGGGTTATGCCGACACGGGCATCACCGTTCCTGAAACCGCTGTTCACGAAGAAGAAGTCCAGGCCGAATACGACCGCTTGATCCAGATGTGGAGCAAGGACGAACATGTGGACCGCGCCGCCAAGAAGGGCGACGTCGTGGTGGGCAACTACCTCGAAGTGGTGATCGACGGTGAAAAGCAGGAACTCCCGGAAAACAAGGAATTCCGCAGCCTGCTCGGCCAGTCCGCTTCTCCGGGATTCGACGAAGGCCTTACCGGTGCAACCGCCGGCGAAACGAAGGAAATCAACTTCAAGTACCCCGATGACCACAAGGACGAACGCTACCGCGGCAAGACCGCCCAGTTCAAGGTCGAAATCACCGACGTGCGCGAAATTGTTCCGCCGACCATGGACGAAGAATTCTGCAAGCAGATTGGCGTGAAGGATGTCGAAGACTTGAAGAACAACCTCGCCGAAGGCCTCGCTAGCCAGAAGCAGGACGCCGCTAAGAACAAGGCGATTAACGAAGCGATCGACAAGATTATCGAAGCCAACCCGTTCGAAGTGCCGAAGGCTCGCGTCTACGACCTCATCAAGTGGACGCTGAACCGCAACGCCCAGAGCGAAAAGGACGTGGTGGAACCGACCGAAGAACAGCTGAACGGCCTTACTCCGGAAGCAATCCGCGAAATCAAGAAACATCGCATTCTCTACTTTATTGCAACAAAAGAAAAGATCAAGCCGTCGCAGGCTAACGTTGATGAACGCTTGAAGCAGATGGCCGCCGCCTACCATGTGGACTTTGAAACCCTCAAGGGCCACTTCCGTCAGACCGGCCGCATCAACCAGCTCCGCGATGAACTCCGCGTTCAGATGGCTGCCGACTTCATCGTCGGTATCCGCCCGGCTGCTGAAGAAAACAAGTAAGAGGTAAACTGAATGATTATCCCTACCGTCATTGAGACCACCGGACGCGGTGAACGCGCCTACGATATCTACTCCCGTCTCCTCAAGGAACGCATTATCTTCCTGGGCACGCCGATTAACGACGAAGTGGCGAACAACGTCATGGCCCAGCTGATTTTCCTTGAATACGAGAATCCGGAAAAGGATATCACGCTGTACATTAACAGCCCGGGTGGTTACGTGTCGGCAGGGCTTGCCATTTACGACACCATGCAGCATGTTCGCCCGAACATTGCGACCATCTGCATTGGTAACTGCGCCTCGATGGCCGCGGTGCTCCTTGCTGCAGGAACCAAGGGCAAGCGCTATGCGCTCCCGCATTCCCGCATCATGCTTCACCAGCCGTCGGGTGCTGCTACCGGTCAGTCTACCGATATCCAGATTACCGCAAAGGAAATCGTGCGCACCAAGGAAACCTTGGCCGAAATCGTTGCAAAGCATACCGGCAAGTCGATTGACGAAGTCCGCGAAAAGACCGACCGCGATTTCTACATGGGCCCCGAAGAAGCGAAGGCCTTCGGCGTCATCGATGAAATCTTTGTTCCGCGTAAAGAGGGAATTTAATGTATCGTAGCGGGAAAAATCACCCGACGGTTACTTGCAGTTTTTGCGGCAAGCCCGCAGAACGCGTTGAAAAGATGATTACGGGCGCAGGCGTTCAGATTTGTAGCGACTGCGTTGCCATGTGTCACCGCATTATCGAAGAAGACCGCATGCGTGCAAGGCAGGAATCTGCCGCCGCCGAGGCCTCCTCGAAACCGCTCCCGCTCCCGACCGAAATCAAGGCGCACCTGGACGAATACGTGATCGGCCAGGACCAGGCGAAAATCGCCCTTTCCGTGGCGGTGTACAACCACTACAAGCGCCTGCGTTACAAACAAGCTCATCCCGACGCTCAGGAAGTCGAAAAGTCGAATCTGCTGCTGGTGGGTCCGACAGGTTCGGGCAAGACGCTTTTGGCGCAGACGATGGCGCGCTTCCTGGATGTTCCCTTTACCATTGCCGATGCAACCGTGCTGACCGAAGCGGGTTACGTGGGCGAAGACGTGGACAGCATCATCGTTCGCCTGTTGCAGGCTGCCGACTACGATGTGGCCCGCGCCGAACGCGGTATCATCTTTATCGACGAAATTGACAAGATTGCCCGTAAGACTGCCAACCCCTCCATTACTCGCGACGTGAGTGGAGAAGGCGTGCAGCAGGGTCTTTTGAAACTCCTGGAAGGTACTGTCGCTGCCGTTCCCCCGAAGGGTGGCCGTAAGCATCCGGAACAGCCGCTGGTGCAGGTGAACACCAAGAACATTCTGTTCATTTGCGGTGGCGCCTTCGAAACTTTGGACAAGATCATTTCCCGTCGCGTAAACACCGGCGGAATGGGTTTCGGTGCCGATATCCGCAGCGCCGAGGAAAACTCGCTTTCCGAGCTCTTCAAGCTCCTGGAACCCGATGACCTGATTCAGTTCGGTCTCATTCCCGAAATCGTGGGCCGCTTGCCTGTCGCTGTCGCCCTCGAAGAACTCGACGAGGCCGCGCTTCTCAACATCCTTACCCAGCCGAAGAACGCTCTCGTGAAACAGTACAAGAGTTTGTTCGAAATGGATGGAATCGAGCTCCAGTTCGAAGACGACGCCCTGAAAGAAATTGTCCGCGAGACGATGGTCCGCAAGACGGGTGCCCGCGGGCTCCGCTCCGTGATGGAAAAGACCTTGCAGAAGGCGATGTTTACCATGCCGGGTTCCGGCAACAAGCAGTTCGTGGTGACTGCCGACATCGTGAAAAACGGTCTCAAGGCTCCTGAAAAGAAGTCTGCAGATAAGACGGTCGCGCTGGGCGCTGATTCTGAACCCGCGAAGAAATCCCGCAAGAAGGCTTCGTAGTTAATTGTAAAATAAATTTTTGAGAACATTTTATGAATGGCGAATTTGAATAAAATTCGCCATTTTGTTGTTTTATGCTTTAAAATAACGAAAAAAGTGTATTTTATTTTTGAAACGCCTATTGACTTCGGGTTGTTTTGATTATAAATTTTGAGAAGAAATTTGAGAACATTTTCAAGCGTGGTGGCTTGAAATGTCAAAATAAGGGATGGATGATATGGTTAAAACACAGAAAAACTGGTCTAGAACTCTTGCCGTAGGCGCGGCATTAAGTACTGTCCTCGCGACTTCCGCGTTTGCGGTCACTTCGCCGGACTTTCCGATGGCAGGCTTTGCCACGCAGAACGGCGGCACCACGGGCGGTAAGGGTTATTCCGAGGTCACGGTAAGCAACGTGAGCGATCTCAAGAGCTACGCCAAGGCGGGCAACAAGATTATCTACGTGAAGCCGGGGACGTACATGGGCCCCATCGAGGTCGGCAGCAACGTGACGATTTACGGCTACCAGGGCGCCATCATTGCGCAGCCTACTTCGGGTAGCGCCATGAAGCTGAGCGGCTCGAAAAACGTCATTATCCGCAACCTGAAATTCAAGGGTGCGGGCGCGCACGACGACGATGACGAAGATTGCCTCCAGGTGAATCATGAATCGAAGAACGTGTGGATTGACCACGTGGATGTCTACGACGGTCACGACGGCAACCTGGACGTTACCAACGCTTCGGACTTTGTGACGATTTCGTGGACCAAGTTCAGCTATACCTCGGCGTCGAGCGGCCACCAGTTCAGCAACTTGATTGGCAACAGCAAGACAAAGACGAGCGACCGCGGACACCTAAACGTGACGATTCACCATACGTGGTGGGCAGACGGCGTGGTCGAACGCATGCCGCGTGTGCGTTTTGGAAAGGTGCATGTGGCGAACAACCTCTTCGACAGCAAGAATGCGAGCTACTGCGTGCGTGCGGCCGTCGAGGCCAACATCCGTATCGAGAAAAACGTGTTTATCGGTGTGCAGAAGGCGCTAGACCTTTACACGAGCGACGGTACCATTACGGCGGCCCAGATGATTGGTAATTACGAAGAAAACGTGAAGAAGCCGCAGTCGGGAACAGGTACCGCGTTTACGCCGCCTTATTCCATGAGTCTCACCGACGTAAGCACGCAGGCTAAGGCTTATGCATTGCGCGATTCTATTAAGATGTATGCAGGTGCTACTCTTCCTGATCCGGGGACTTCGGGTACGGTGACTCCGGCAAGTTCCAGCTCGGCCAAGTCAAGCAGCAGCATTGCGTCCAGTTCTTCGCAGGCGAAGTCCAGCAGCAGCGTTGTGCCTGCATCGAGTTCTTCTGCCGAGTCCAGCTCGTCGCAGACGCCTGTCGCGGGCGAGGCTAGCCTCACCAAGCACGGCTCGGGCAGCGCAAATCAGGAAGTGGCCCAAGGTGCCTCTGTTGTAGAATTCTACTACACGATTGACGGCGCTACTGGTGCAATGGTAACGGGGCTTCCGCAAGGTGTAACGGGTACGCTCAAGGGTCTTGACTACTACATTTCGGGCACGGTCGCTTCTACGGCTGCACTTGGTGCGTACAAATTTACTGTGACGACAACGGGCGCTTCCAAGAATGTGTCGAAGAGCGGAACGATTACCGTGGTTGCGGGCAATGGAAGTTCCGAAATGAAATCTAGTTCAAGCGTGGCTTCAAGCTCTTCGCAGGTTAAATCCAGTTCCAGCGAAGCAAAGTCCAGTAGCTCCGAAAAATTGAGCAGCAGCGAAGTGGCGGAATCGTCTAGCAGCGAGACTGCCCAGGGCATCAAGACGATTGCGGTTTCTCACGTGAGCCTCTCGGTGTCTGGCCGTGAACTTATGATTCTGGGAGCCCACGCAAAGCCGGTTACGGTGTTCGATATGCAAGGCCGCTTGATTCACAGGACTTATGCTACCAGCAATCACTTCGCGCTTGCTCTTCCTGAAGCCGGAGGCTATTTAGTGCGCATTGGCACCGAAAGCCGCGTGGTTCGCGTGCGCTAGACTCTTCCTGACCGAAACCCAAAAGTCCAGTTTGCTTTAATGCAGGCTGGATTTTTTTGTGACAAAAAAAATTTTCATCAAGATGCTATCTTTGGTATTGTATGGATTTTGACTATTCTAAAATGTATCCTTTGCTCCCTTTGAGGGATGCTATTATTTTTCCGCATACGACCCGCCGTATCCTTGTTGGTCGGGACATTTCTTTGCGCGCCCTTGAGAATGCCGAATCGAACGATGGTAACATTATTCTTTCTGCCCAGAAGAATATCGAGCAGGAGGATATCGAAAATCCGATGCTTGACCTTTATTCGGTGGGTATCCTTGCGCACGTGAGTAACGTGACGCCCTTTCCGAACGGTTGCGTGAAGGTGGTTCTTGAAGGCCAGTGTGTAGTGGACCTTCGTTCCATTGCGACCAAGAATGACTATTTGGCGGTGACCGTTTCGCCGCACAGCCCCTCCATTACGGCGAAGGACAAGACTCCCCGTTTTGAAATGGTGCTTACGCAGTTCAAGGAATATTCCCTGCACAGAAACATTTCGGAAGGTATGGTGGATGCATTGTTCACCATGGATAGTCAGGTGAACGCTTTTTACGGGATGATTCCTTTCTTGCAGATTTCGATGGACGAACGTCAGCGCTTGCTCGAAATCGGAGAAATCGATGAACTCGCGGAACGCCTGATTGAAATTATGCAGGTGGCTGCCGACACCGACACCATGATGGTCAAGGTGCAGCAGAACGTTCGCCAGAAGATGGCGCAGCAGCAGAAGGAATGGTTCATTTCTGAACAGATTCGTCAGTTGCAGGATGAACTGGACGGTGAGAGCGGAAACGCTTCGGAACCCGACCAGTTGCTCAAGAAAATCAAGGCAAAGAAGTTCTCCCCGGCCATCCAGGAAAAACTCGAAGAAGAAGTCGGCCGCATGAAGCTGATGCAGCCGACGTCTCCGGAATACGCCGTAAGCCGCAACTATCTGGACTGGTTCCTGAACTTGCCGTATGGCGAATATACCGACACCGTCCTCAACATGAAGAAGGTGAAAAGCGAGCTTGACTCGAAGCACTTTGGCCTTGACAAGGTGAAGGAACGCGTCATGGAATACGTGGCGATCCTGAAGCTTACGGGAACCGAACGCAGGGCGCCGATTCTTTGCCTGGTGGGTCCTCCGGGTGTAGGCAAGACGACTCTGGTGGAGTCCATTGCGAATGCCATGCAGCGTAACTTTGTCCGCATTACTCTGGGTGGCGTGCGTGACGAAGCCGAAATTCGTGGACACCGCCGCACCTACATTGGAGCTATGCCTGGCCGCTTTATTCAGGCGCTCCGCCGTGCAAAGTGCATGAACCCGATTATCTTGCTCGACGAAATCGACAAGATGGCGAGCGACTTTAGGGGCGACCCCGCCAGTGCCATGCTCGAAGTTTTGGACCCTGAGCAGAATCACGACTTTACAGACCATTTCATGGAAGTGGGGCTTGACCTTAGCCGCGTGCTGTTCATTGCGACCGCGAACAACGAGGCCGAAATCCCCGAAGCCTTGCGCGACCGTCTGGAAATGGTGCGCCTGCCCGGCTACTATCCGCACGAAAAGTTGCAGATTGCAAGCAAGTATTTAGTGCCGCGCATCTGCGAACGTACCGGTATCGAAAACGGCAAGGATGTCTCTTTCGGTGACGATATGATCGCGAAGGTAATCCGCGAATGGACCCGCGAAGCGGGCGTGCGCGAACTGGAACGCACCCTTGAAAACGTGGTGCGTCACCGTGCAAAGGACAAGGTGATGGGCAAGAAGTATAAGGCCGAAGTCACCGAGAAGACTTTGCAGGATTACTTGGGCGCTCCGCGTTACCTCGACAATCAGCTGCCCGCAGCGGGCCGCCCGGGCGTTATCGTGGGCCTTGCATGGACAAGTGTCGGTGGCGAAATCTTGCCGATTGAATGCATGCTCCTGCCCGGCAAGGGAACGCTTCTGATGACAGGTAAGCTTGGCGACGTGATGAAGGAATCGGCGCAGATTGCGCTCAGCCTTGTGCGCGAACGCCTGAGCCGTTTCGGCATCGATCCGAATATCGTGAAGAAGACGGACATCCACATTCACGTGCCCGAAGGCGCCGTTCCGAAGGATGGACCTTCTGCGGGTATTGCCCTCACGCTCTGTCTGCTTTCTGCGTTTACGAAGCAGCCCGTGTCCCCCGAGATTGCCTTTACCGGCGAAGTGAGTCTTACGGGCGCTTGCCTCCCGATTGGCGGACTCAACGAGAAGGCGCTTGCTGCACTCCAGGCGGGCGTGAAGACGCTTCGACTCCCGGCTGGTAACCAGAAGGACGTGAACGAACTTCCTGCTCCCGCAAAGAAGGGCCTCAAGATCTACACGCACAAGCACATCGACGAAATCATCAAGGTGCTGTTTGTGGAAGGGAAAGATTTCGCAAACGCTTCAGCGTCCTCGAAGTCCGCGAAATCCTCGAAGAAAAAGTAACGATCCGCCATTATCCTTACCACTAATCACTTCCTACTGTCTACTGTTACTATGGAATTCACACTTGAACAAATGCGCGAGCACCTTGCAGCTCTCGAAGCAAGGATTACCGAAGCCTGTAAGATTGCGGGCCGTAGCCGTGATTCGGTGAAACTCGTGTGGGTAAGCAAGTTCCACCTGGCAGAAGCTGTGGAAAATGCGATTGCGCTCGGCGCTACCGACTTTGGCGAAAACCGTGTGCAGGAAGCCGAACTCAAGTTCTCGGCGCCGCGTACAGCCCTTGACGGAAGCCGTGTGCGTTGTCACGTGATTGGCCCTGTACAAAGTAATAAGCTCAAGAAGGCGGCGATTGTTGCTGACTGCATCCACTCCATTGCAAGTATCGAAGCCGTGGAAAAGCTGGAGAAGGTCTGTGCGGCGCTCCCCGGTGAAAGTGGCGCGGGCAAGATTCTCGATATCCTTTTCCAGATTAACGCCGGCGAAGAGGAAACCAAGAGCGGTCTCGATGTACACGCTGCCGAGGCGTTCCTTGCGGAATTGGAAAAGCTCTCTGGCGCAAGTTCTGCCGACGGCAAGAGCGAAAAGTTCCCGCACCTCCGTTTCCGTGGCCTGATGACGATCGGAAAGAACACCGGTGTCGCCGAGGACAGCCGCGAATGTTTTGCCTTCCTCCGCAATCTGCAGCAGAAATTTCTCGCGAAAGGCGGCGTATTCGCGAATTTCGACCAGCTTTCGATGGGCATGACGGGCGATTTGGAAGTCGCTATCGAAGAGGGATCTACGATGATTCGCGTGGGAACGGCCCTTTTCGGCGAACGTGACTACAGCAAACCGGTCAATGACCCTGTTTAACGCCTCCGCTCCCTAATTTTGTCATGCCCGACTTCGGGCATTTCAGGCGCAATCGTCATTCCCGACTTGTTCGGGGATCTCTTTTTTATATACATTTCCAATAAGAAAATAGAAAGGAGCAAGTTATGTCTATCGGAATTATCGCCGGCATCGTCGTGGTCGTTCTTATTGGCTGGTTCATCGGTATGTACAATGGCCTGGTGAAACTGCGCAACAATCGCGAAAATGCGTTCGCGAATATCGATGTGCAGCTCAAGCAGCGCTTTGACCTGGTGCCGCAGCTGGTGAATACTGTCAAGGGATATGCGACCCACGAAAAGGAAACACTCGAAAAGGTGACCTCTGCCCGTGCCGCCGCCATGAGCGCAACTACGGTCGATGAAAAGGTCCAGGCGGACAAGGCGCTTTCCGGTGCGCTTGCCGGGCTTCGCATTTCGCTCGAGGCTTACCCCGAACTCAAGGCGAACCAGAACTTCTTGCAGCTGCAGAATGAACTTGCCGATATCGAGAACAAGCTCTCTGCTGCCCGCCGCTTCTTCAATTCGACGACCCGCGAACTCAATAACGCCTGCGAAGTTTTCCCGAGCAATATCGTTGCCGGAATGTTTGGCTTCAAGCGCGCTTCCATGTACGAGGCTACCGAAAGCCGCGATGCGCTTAACAAGGCTCCCGAGGTGAAGTTCTAGGGTGACTGGGCGCGAGCGCCTTCAATGAAATACGTCGGTATCCAGACCCAGATTTGGCGGAACAACCGCAACAGTATTTTGCTGTTGTGCCTGTTCCCCATTATTATTTTGGTGATGGTGTTTGCAGTCATTTTATGTCTGGACTTTTTTGGCATACTCTGCCCGATTGTCGAAGGCGGGTGCCCCGAAGGCCACGCCACATATATGAAGTACGGTATTCTGCACTGGCCCGAAGTGCGGCATAGTTTTTGGGAGGTGCTTCCTTACACATTGCAGATTGTCGGCGTGTGGTTCATTATCGCCTATTGCGCGAATACCGCCATTATACGCCATGCGACGCATGCGAAACCCCTTGAGCGCAAGGATAACCTGCGCGTCTACAACATTGTCGAGAACCTCTGCATTGCAGGCGGAATCGAGATGCCGCAGATCAACATTGTTGAGGATAACGGCCTGAACGCGTTTGCGAGCGGAATCGACATTCCCTCGTTTACAATTACGCTCACGACCGGACTTATAGATAAATTAAACGATGCGGAACTCGCCGCCGTCGTGGGGCACGAACTCACGCATATCAAGAACCGCGACACGCGACTAATGGTGGTGTGCATCGTGTTCGTTGGAATCTTTTCGACCATTCAGATGGTGTCGATGAAGCTGCTTTCGGCAATGCTCCGCGGCCCCCGCAACCATTCCCGCGGCAGGCGCGGCGGTGGAAGCGGCGGAGTCATCATCATCTTTGCGCTGATTCTAGTTTTGATCTGGAGCACGATCGGCTACTTGTTCAGCTGGCTCACGCGCCTTGCCATTTCGCGTTCGCGCGAGTACGTGGCCGATGCGGGCGGCGCCGAACTCTGTGGCGACCCGTGGGCGCTCGCCTCTGCCCTGCAAAAAATTTCGGACTATCCGGGCCTCGACACCGTGCGCCGTAGCGACGTGGCGCAACTTTATATTATTCACCCCGACGAAGAATTCGATAACGACATGAAACTCAAGGGCATCATCGCGAAGGCGAACATCATGTTCTGCACCCACCCCGATACGCCCGAGAGAATCAAGATTCTGGAACAGTTCTAGGAAAGATGCGTACTAAAAATGCCCTCGGTTCTGATAAGAATCGAAGGCACTTTGTGTAATTGGCTTTATTTAATTATCGCTAGGTCGTAGCGCCTGCCTTGAGAGCATATATTTCGGATTCCGTCAGGCCCGTAAATTCAACAATCTCTTCGAGAGGCTTGTTCTTCGCAAGCATCTTGAGCGCCGTTTCGCGGGCCTTGTTGCGTTCGCCTTCGGACAGACCTTCCGCGCGACCTTCTGCATGTCCTTCGGTCTTGCCTTCTGCAAAACCCTCGGCGTGTCCCTCGGTCTTACCTTTGGCAAAACCTGCGGCGTGTCCTTCAGTCTTGCCCTGAACAAAACCTGCGGCCTTGCCTTCAGAAAAACCGATTTCATGTTCAGCCTTCAGATCCGTCATGTTCTTTACCTCGGCATTGAAAAGTTCTTCTACAAAGTTAATCAATTTTACCGAATCAAGCAAGCGCCGGAACGTTTCGTTCTGCATAATCTTTTCAGGGACGGGCTCTTCCTTGATAGCCACCTTGATGGCACGGAGCCACTGGGCCGCTTCGGAATTGTCGTCCTTGGTGATGCCCGCCTTTTCGAGCTCGAAGAACTTGTCGATTTCCACGAAAACCTTCTGGATCTTGGGGAAGAACTTCCGTCCGTTGCACATTTCGTCAACATGGTGGATGTACTTCTGCGGTTCTTCGGGGAAAAGTTCAAAATCCAGGAGACCCAAGAAGTAGATGCGCGGCAGTTCGTACTTTTCGCTCGTATGCACCTGGTTTTCGATGACGCGCGAGAGGTAGTATTCCACGCGGTCGCGGAAGAAGTCGTCCCCCTGCTGCTGTACTTCGACCAGCACCTTTTCGCCTGCGTTCGTGGTGCCGATGATATCTCCTGAGACTCCGTGCTTTAGCACGGGAGAACGGCTTTGCCGTTTGATAGTCGAAGGATGTCTTTTTCGATGAAGTTTCGCAACTTTAGTTGCGTTAAAACTTCACGAAAGAAGACCAGGATGCAGTCCTTCTTGTTGAAGGCGCCCGGAAACTCCTGCATTTCGAGGGTGATATCCTTGATGGCGTCTGCGCCCTGCAAATTGAGCATTGCGTTCACGAGCGAAATCAGGAGCAAGTGATCCTTTTCCTTGGCGAAGACAATCTTGAAAATGCCGTCGCTAAGGAGATAGGCGTACTTGTAAAGCTCCTGGTACTTGAGAAGGTTGCTCTTGTCGATTTCCATCGCCTTGAGCAAGGAATAATGTTGTGTACGGTTCATATTTTTTCCGTTTGCTAGAAATGGATGGGTTGATTTGCAAACGGAAACCGAAAACGTGAGATGTAGAACACCTGCGGCCGCCAGGGCAACCGCTTGCAAACCTGTTGAATGACAAGGTTTTAACGTCCATCAGATGACAGACGGTGCTCTACGTTGATAGCCACGGAGCCGTTTTTCTCCGCAGGGCGACTGTATCGATTCGCGAAGTAGTCGGCCTCGCGAAGGGAAACGACCTCAAGCAGATAGTGGAACTTCCTGCCCTGAATAGTACTGAGTCGAGAGTCGCAGTTTCAAGCTTGCTTGAAACTATGGCTGAGACCATGATACGGACGCCAACGGCGTCATTTTCTCGGTGATAGCAGGATTAACTGAATCTACTGAAATGAATATACAAACTTTTGCGGATGATGGCAATAGGGGGAGGTGGGGGATGTTTTTTGCTATTCCCGCACCAATCCTTGACATCAATTGCAGTGAATTAAGAACTACTTGCCACGAATTTGTTCTTCTGTCAGGTTGAACCTGCGAACAAGTACGTCCATCGCAACGCCATCTTCATAGAGACCGCGAGCTGTACTTAGCTTTTCGGCTTCGGATTTTGCGCGTTCGTCCTCGGCTTTCTTGCGCTCTTCGGCACGGGCATCTGCAATCCGCTGACGGAAAACATCGCCAGCACTGACGAACCCGTATTTCTGTCCCACGCTTACGAACGCCATATCAAGCTCCTTTTGCACTTCTTCACTGAGGTACTCTGCTAAATATACACTAATTTTATGCAGAAGGCAAGAGGCCTCGTAGTGCGGCATCTTGCGCAAGGAATCCGCGAATTTCGGTAGGATTTCCTTGATTTTCTGTTCATTATACGCATATTTCATTGCGATGATGCCCATTCCTGTCGCGATATCGTCACACGCAAAGCAAGCTCTATCGGGAATATCAGCCACATTTACAAACGCGCAACGGAAAGGCAGAACCCTGCCGCGGAAAAATTCAGGATATCCATCTTCCAACTTATCGAGTGGATTCCAGTTGGTAGGACCGTTGTAAATGATGATGGTCATTGTCGGGATTCCGCTGTATGCGCGTGTTTTGTCATAAATCCTCATGACAGAATGTACGTAATCGGCAATCTGTTCAAAGACGTTCGAATCGCGCCCGGACTTGTGCTCTAGCAGAACTCCAACAATCAAGGGTGCCCCCGTGGAAACGTTCACACGGAAAGCGAGATCCGCTTCGCCAGTATCGTCTACTTCCGAATACGAGTCAGGAATGCGCACCAGAGTTTCAAGATTTACCGCTTTGAGAAATTCGGCGATTTCATGGTTGACGTTTTCTGCAAGCTTGAGCAATGAATGAAGGTGGGCTGCTATAGCAAACAGCCAACGAAAGAATGAATCATGGGGCTTATGAATCATCATAATCTCCGTTTGAAAGTTTTTGGCTATGGCTTGCAAACGGATGCTTGATGATGCGGCTATGAGGTTACTTCACTATGCTCGCAATGACATTTGGTAGAACACCTGCGGCTGCCAGGGCAACCGCTTGCAAACCTGTTTAATGACAAGGTTTTAACGTCCATCGAATGACAGACGGTGCTCGACGTTGATAGCCACGGAGCCGTTTTTCTCCGCAGGGCGACTGTAGCGATGCGCGAA
>JAEEGG010006507.1_pt1 | contig 27369 bp, 28 predicted proteins | sample 9134161 | NCBI WGS metagenome assembly JAEEGG01 (sample SAMN16246543, study PRJNA631951) | gut metagenome | biome: gut microbiome; feature: rumen; material: CR-attached | host: Bos | place: Iran: Karaj | collected 2018-10 | reverse complement strand
TGCTGCCTGCTGCCGGTGCGAGGGGTAGGGTGCTGCATGCTACTTCCACGTTGCCGATGGTTGTCGGTGTGGAGACGGAGGATGTCGTGCTCGATGAGAACGGCAGTGCCCAGGTGGCTGTCTATGGCGGTCTGCCTGGTGCGGCTACCATCACGTTCACCGTCGACAGCTCTGACATCACGGCAAGCACCATCGTCAATGTCGAGGAACAGCTCTTCAAGACCTGTGCCCCGCCGACGTCCAACATCGCCTCGGGTGTCTTGGTCGATGAAGGTACGGAGATCCGTCTCAACTGTACAACGCCGAATGCCGTCATCTACTACACCCTCGACGGCTCTTGTCCTTGTGACGATACGCCGGAACGGAAGATCTACGACGGCACGCCCATCATCGTCAAGACCGACATGACCATCACGGCGATGGCGGCTGCCGAGGACTTCGGTGAGAGCAGCGTCGTGGAGTTCAACTACTTCCTCGACGGTGCCACCGGCATCAGCGACGCTGCGCGTCTGAATGATAAAGGACAAATGATGAATGATAAACTCTACAACCTCAAGGGCCAGCGCGTCAATGCCAGCTACAAGGGCGTCATCATCACGAACGGTCGTAAATTGGTGATAAAGTAAGAGAATGACATCACAGACTATCTCAAATGAATCAAGTTATGAGTACCATCAAATTTAAAGACCAGCCGTTGGCGAACTGCATCGCCACCGGACTTCTGGCCTTCGTGCTGACCATCCCGATGCACGAGTTGTTTCATCTCCTGACGTTCTATGCCTATGGATTCGGTGATCAGGTGACGATGTTCTCGGCCACTTGTGTGGGCTTCGATGAGACGCAGGTCGATTTCCAGAGTTTGGCTCCCTTCCACCGTATCATGGCGGCAGGGGGCAGTGCCTCGATTCTGAATGCCATCATTGGCTTGGCGTTGTTCTTTATATTAATAAGGTGTAGGATGGGATCGATGATGCGGGTGTTTCTCATCCAACTGATGGGTGCCCAGCTGGCCACGGGCTTCGGCTATTTCATGTGCGCTCCTATGAACTTCGGCGACTGGGGTGTTGTGTTCAACAGCTTCCCTGATGCGCCGGGGCTTGTGCAGACGTTGAAAGTCGTGCTGTGCGTGATAGGAGTGGTAGGCACCATGTTCTCTTTCTTCGCGCTGAACTATATGTCGTACTACTTCATCGAGGGTCCTTCCTACAAAAAGGAACGGCTGTACGTGGCTTTGCGCTTGCACCTGTCGATGTTGCTTGTCGGACTGCTTGCCGGCCTCATCGGCGGCTCCGCCTCTCCCGCCAGCGGCGGCGACATTTTCGCCGCTATTTTCGGCAATATGATGTGGATTGTGTTCTTCTGGGGCTTCCTGTTTACTTGGTTCATGGTCAAGCACCCCAAAGAGAGCCGTTTCCTCTATCCGCTGCCGCAGCAGCCCTACCATCTCCTTTTGGTCATCGGCATCCTCTTAGTGCTCATCGACCTCATCATCCTCGGTCCCGGACTCGTTATTAATTCAAAATAGTATTAACAATTAAAACTTAAACAAAATGAAAACAATGAAGTATTTTATGATGGCTGCTTTTGTGTGCTTACTCGCAGCTTGTACAAACGACGCGATTGACAATGCTGTTGTCATTCCAGTTGAACCTGAAGAGGAACAAGGTCCCACTCAGAAAGAAAAGGACATGATCCCGACAGAGATGATGTGGCAACTTGACTCTATCCTGGTCGTCTTTAACCCGGGTACACCCATCGAGACCTACAGATTGTTGTATGCAGGCCAGGACACGTATCAGTGGACATACTCGTTCTATCCCTATACTTACAAGTTCCCAGAGGACCTGATTTTCTACAACGAATGGGAAGACGAGGCACATGTGATTTCCGAGCAGTACGCTGAAGATTATTGTAAATACACCTGCACCGTGGGCGGCGAGATCATCTCCGCTGGTTATCTCTGCTATTACAGGGATTTGTTCACGTTCAGCGGAGTGAAGCAGGACGGAATGGTTGAGTTTATGATCCGTGAAGCCGACACCAAATGGGACTCCGACGTATGGACTTGTTCTTACGATTCCGATGTTGATCTTGACGGCACCGTGCTCGAACGTACGATAGAGTACTACTCTCCTGTCAGGGAGCCAGGAGAAAGGGGAGGTGCCTCGGTGAAAGTTGACGGCACGACCTTCTCCGTCAGCTATGCCAACTGGAAGGCTGACGTGCTCAACGGCAACGACACATTCTACACCATACAGATAGCTAACAGTGACACCTTCTTAGGTACCGACCCTTTCGATGTGGTCAGCATCGTCTACAAGGTCGCTAACGGCAATACCAACGAGCTTGCTACGGGAGAATTCTCTGACTTCGAGGTGTCTGTCACAAGACTCAGCGCCAACGAGGCCAACGACCGTATGTTCTATGCCTTCGGTAGCGATAGCAAAGCCAAGCTGAAGGTCACCATGAGTGGTAGCGGCTATCAAATCCAGTTCGGTGCGATGAAGTACACCACAGACGGTGGTACTGGTTCCCCGACCTACGACGGCTCTGCCTTCTCCTACACTGGACCAGTCGCTAATGGCCTGTCTATACAATAACAGACACTGGGGCCAAGCCAGCTCACACGGGGACTCCCCGTGTGAGGTTCTAACAGATTCTAAAATGAAACAATATGAAGACGATGAAGAATTATTTGGTGCTTGCGGTCATTGCGTGCCTCCTCACGGGCTGTACCGTTGACAATCCTTCTGTGCCTGTTCAGCCAGAGTCTGAGGAACAAGACGATCCCAGTGAAAGGGGCGGCGCTGAGACGTTCGACGTGAATGTCGAGTGTTGGAAGTACCTTAATAAGAAATGGGTGAAGGACAAGGTCAGCCTTAAGTTTGAGGTCTCCGACACGAAGAACTTCGAGGTCGGCTTGAAGCAGATGCAGGGCACAGGTGGCAACTATGTCCAGGTGGATATCCCTGAGAAGGTGAAGTACAACAAACGTGACTATAAAGTGACGAGCATCCTCCCTCGGGCATTTAAAAAAAGCAAGGAACTGGATGGGATTTTCATTCCGGCGTCCGTGAGAAAGATCGGAGTGGAGGCTTTCCTGGACTGCTACAGTATGACAAGCGTCAGATTTGAGTTTGGTGCATATCTGCATACTATCGGGGCAGATGCGTTCGGGTACTGTACGGCTCTTCAGGGAATAGATATTCCCGGCAGTGTGGAGGTGGTTCAGGGCTTCAAGGGCTGTGCAGGCCTCAAGGAGGTTACAATCAACGGTTCGAGAGAAATCGGTGAGGAAGCCTTCGAGAACTGTATCAATCTGGAGACGCTTATCCTCAACGACGGCACGAGATACATCCGTAGCGGGGCTTTCCGATATTGCGGGATGACAACGGTCGATATCCCCTCCAGCGTCTGGGAAATCAACATCTGGGCTTTCGATTGTTGCTATGATTTGACGAAGGCCATCATCCACGGCTCACCGACTATCTTCTCTGGTGCCTTCCCTAATAACACGGAATTGATCTACAAGTAATCCTCTTATTTATAGGACTCACGGGGACTGGTTCCGTGAGTCCTAGTCTTCAACTTTCAAAGTGCGGATAGTTGTTGGACTATCCGCATGTTTTTTTGCTTGAAATTGTGATGGCGAATTTTTTTTTCAATGTTTCTTCCATTTTTGGTTAAAACGTCACTTCTTATATTATTTATCTGATATACAATAATTTATGCGGTGACGTTATTGTGTTTATGTCGTCACTATAACGTCACTTTAGCATTGCTCTTGCAATATTTCTTTACATCTTAGTGAGTTATTGTGCGCTTGAAAGATTGGGTAACGATGTCAGTTTGTGCTAGTTTAGACAGAGTAAACTGTCAGTTTACTCTGTCTAAACTAGCAGTTTTCTCATTCTAAACTAATAGTCCAAACCGTATGTACTCATACTAAACTATATTGAAAACCAATAAGATAACTATGTTTTGTGTTGTTTTGAAGCCTTGAATATGTCAAAACACTTTACTTCGTGACGTTATTGTGATGGTAAAAAAAGCATTTCATCACTATTTTTGCTATCTGATTATCAGTATTATAACTTAAATAGTGACGTTATATATGATATTTCACATACTTTCATTTTTGCTACTTTGATATATAATCACATAAAATTGAAAATGGCATACATAATGATTCGTTGTTCCATAAGAGCTCTAAGCAGACTCTCGATATCTTATTAATTTGAGCTTTGCAAAAAAGTTCTTGTTTTCTTGTGTGTTTCAAAAATTAACATTATCTTTGCAGTCAGTATTATCTAACTTAAAAGAATAAAATGGCCAACGAAGACGAAGAGTTTGATGCCACCGCGATCGAGATCGGCCCCGAGTCTGACCCCGATGACAATTTCCGTTATTATGACTGGAACAATCAGTATTCGCCACGACTGGTTGTCTATCGGTCAAATGCCGCTCCTGGCGAGTATAACATCCGCTTCCGTCTGAAGAGTGACCACAGCATCGGCTGCACGATGAAGATCACCATCAAGCCGGAAGAATAGTCTCTAAAGCTCAGGCTCACAGGGGAACAATCCCCCTGTGAGGTATCAAGTGCGGATGGCTATCGGCTGTCCGCACTTTTTCCTGAAAAAGCTTGGAAGATTGGAAAACTTATCGTAAATTTGCACCCAGAATCATTAAATAATAGAATTATGTGTACCATAACGTTAGAATACAATCAGAGCAATGCCCTTGCGCGGCGCAAGTTGGCCGCATTGCTAGCTACGGGGCTATTCGTACAGAAGGCTGTAAGTAACGATCAGCCTACTGAAGAAGAGCTGCAAGCTCACCGCGAACTGAGGGATGCTGCCCTTGAGCATTCTCGTAAGTCTATGGCTTCTATTATTGCGCGCTACCTATGAAGTACCATCAGAGAGACATCGTCGAGGTGAGTTCCCTCTTTCCCGATGGCACTTTTAAGCCCCATCCCGCCATCATTGTCTCTAACGATGAGTTGCAGGAGGACGAGGACGGCATGTTCTACCTTGTACTAATCACGTCAAATGACTGGCTCAATCCTCAGTATTCCTATCAGTTGACCGATGATATGGTAGAAGGCTTTTCCTTCTCTAAGCCCAGCCTCGTAAAGTGTCAGATTCTCACGGGCAATATCGAGCGTGATGTTCAGCGTCGCCTCGGCAGTATCAAGCAGAAATACTTCGACGAGATCGTAGACAAGATTATCGTTTCCATCTTTTAGGAATTGTAAGAACAATTCACGCAGCATGAGAAAGAGGTTGATTGTTATATGCTTGCTGTGCCTGTGTACTGGTGTCAGGGCGCAGGAGTTGCAGAAGCAGGGCAGGGGCGTGGATGACCTCGTGCCGAAGGGCTGGGTGTATACGGAGGCGACGGGCGACCTGAACAAGGACGGCATCGCGGATCTCGTGGTGGTGGCTACGCCTGACTTCAAGGAGAATACGAAGACGCGCGACGACGGGTTTGTGTATAACTTCAACCAGCCGCTGCTGGCCGTGTATTTCGGTACGGCGGAGGGGAAGTTGCAGTTGTGGCGACAGTACGACCAGGTGGTTCCCGCCAGACCGGATGAGTATGTGAGTATCGACGCGAGTCTGACGATCACGGAGAAAGGGGTGCTGAGGATCGCGCTGGAGACGTTTTCCAGTATGGGCGGCTGGGGCTCGGAGAACTGCAATTTCTCTTATCGGTATCAGGATGGTGATTTCTACCTGATAGGGAAGGAAAGCCGGAATATGTCGCGGAACACGGGCGAGATGGAGACCACGAGCGAGAACTACCTGACGTGGCGCAGACAGGTGGTGAAGGAGAATGTGTTTGATGAAAATGTTCCTAAGAAAGAAAGTTGGACTAAACTCCCCAAGAAACCGTTGGAGAAACTGGGCCAGTCCTTACAGTAGCCACAGATTACACAGATTCACACAGAAAAGTCGATTCTCACAGAAATGAATCTCACAGAAAAGAATCTCACAAAAGAGAATCTCACAGATAAAAATTACACAGCAGGAATCGTTCTTGCTGTGTAATTATCTGTGTAAATCAATTCTTCTGTGAGAATCTGTGTAATCTGTGGCTCTTAGTAGGTCACTTTGGGTTCGAGCTCCTTGGCCTGGTCGATCATCTTCTGAACCTCAGAGACGGCGGGTACACGGCCACAGATGTGGAACTCGGCGTTGACTTCCTCCAGCTTCGGCTGCAGGTTCTCGGCCACACGGTGACGGAACTCCTTGACGGTGTCGACGCCAGCCTTCTCCAACAGCTCGGAGAACTGCGGACCTACGCCGTTGATGCGGAAGAGGTCGGCGTGGTTGGTCCAGCGCAGGATGAGCTTCTCGCTGATGCCAGTGGCCTCGGCCAGTTCCTGACGGCCCTTGGGGCCTGCACACTTCTCGAGCAGTTCGCTCACCTTGTTGATACCTGCGGCGGTCAGCTTCTCGGCATATACGTCGCCTACTCCCTCAATGTCAATAATCTTGTAATCCATAATGCTTAAGTTTTGTAAGTTAATGAATGATTCAGTTTGTCAGTTTCTTGCTGCAAAGATAATGTTTTTTTCCTACGGATTATACGGATTATACAGATTTTTTGATTATTTATGATTAAAATCCGTAAAATCCGTATAATCAGTAGGTCTTTTTTATTAACTTTGCAACAAAATCGTAAATCAGATGATGATAGTCTTATATATAATAATAGGTATAGCAGTCGGGGCGGTGGCGCTCTATCTGCTGATGGACCGTAAGATGGATGTGCTGCGCATTGAGGGCGGCAAGAAGGACATCGAGCTCTCGATGAAGGGCGAACAGCTGGCGGAGGCGACGAGCCGCGTGAGGCATCTGGAGTCGGAGAACAAGGACCTGCACGCCAAGGCCGAGACGCAGACGAGGGAGTTGGAGCTGATGCGCCAGCACATCGAGCATATCCGCGACGAGAAGCAGGAGGAACAGCAGAAGCGCGACGCCCAGTTTATGACGATGGCACAAACGGTGCTGGAGCGCAGTGCGTCGAAGTTGAAGGAGTCGAACACGGAGACGATGACGGGCATCACCCAGCCGTTGAAGGACGCCATCACGAACATGCAGAAGGCCATCAGCGAGACGCAGAAGGAGAGTGCGGCTCACTCGGCCTCGTTCCGCGAACAGATCCGTCTGATGATGGAACAGACGCAACAGCTGGGCGAGAAGGCCGAGGGACTGACGAACGTGCTGCGACGCGACAATAAGGTGAGTGGCAACATGGGCGAGATCATCCTCGGCGACCTGCTGGCATCGCAGGGACTGACGGAGGGCATCCACTATGAGGTGCAGGCCCGGCTGAGAGACGAGATGGGGCGTCCGCTGAAGAACGACGAGACGGGCAAGGAGATGCAGCCCGATGTGATCCTGCACTATCCGCAGGGACAGGATGCCATCGTCGACTCGAAGGTGTCGCTCGTGGCGTATGAGAAGTATGTGAATGCGGAGTCGGCGGAGGATAAGGAGCGCTATTTGCAGGAGCATATCAAGAGCGTGCGGCAGCATGTGAACGAGCTGGCCAGGAAGGACTATTCGAAGTATATCAAGAACGGTCGCGAGACGGTGGACTTCGTCATCATGTTCGTGCCCTTCGAGTCGTCGTTGCAGCTGGCGCTGGCGAATGATCCTACGCTGTGGCGCGAGGCGTTCGAGAAGAAGGTGTTCGTCACGGGTGAGCAGAACCTGTTGGGCATCCTCCACATGATACACATCGCCTGGGTGCAGAACCAGCAGGCGGAGAACCAGCAGAAGGTGTTCGGCCTGGCCGAGCAGCTGCTCGACCGTCTGGGTGACTTCGTGCAACGATATAACGACCTGGGTACAAAGATCGAGGCCGTGCAGAAAGCCTACGAGAATACGAACAACAAACTGATCACGGGTCGTCAGAGCGTGGTGCAGAAGGGGCGCGAACTCGTTGACCTCGGTGCGAAGGAGAATGCCAACCGTAAGATCCCTATGCCAGAGGTCGGCATCGAATAATTTTAGCAACGGACTACAGGACTAAAGGACTTTTTTATGATGTACGAAGAGTTGTCGGGGAAGATTTTAAATGCATATTTCAATGTATTGAAGATATTAGGTACGGGATATTTGGAGTCTGTATATGAAAATGCGATGTGTATTGAATTAGACGAATTAGGTATACCGTATGTAAGGCAAAAACATTTGAATGTAGTATATAAAGAGAGACTGATTGGTGAGTTTGTGGCTGATATTGTTGTAGACGACAAGATAATATTAGAGTTAAAGGCCGTATCTAAATTAGTGCCCGCCCATAGTGCTCAGCTGATCAATTATCTTACTATCACAAAACTCAAAGTTGGTCTGTTGCTTAATTTTGGTGAAGGTAGGGATTATAAGCGGGTCTATCTTAAAGATAAAGTCCTTTAGTCCTGTAGTCCGTTGCAAAAAAAGAGCTGTATGCGAGTATTGTTGAGTGAAAAGATTTGGGATTTTGACCTGGAGGCGGCGCTGGGGGAGATATCGGAGCAGCGGAGGGAGCAGGCGCTGAAGTTCAAGTTTGAACAAGGGCAGCGGCTGTGCGTGCTGGCGTATCAGTTGCTGAAGCAGGGGCTGCGAGAGGTATATGGCATCACGGAGAATCCGATATTTGAGTATAACGAGCACGACAAGCCCTCGATCGTCGGGCATCCGGAGATCCACTTCAACCTGAGCCACTGCAAGGAGGCGGCGGCGTGCGTCATCAGCGACCAGCCCGTGGGCATCGACGTGGAGAGCATCCGTGAGTATAAGGAGCCCTTGGCCCACTATGCGATGAACGACGCGGAGGTGCGACAGATAGAGGCTTCCGAACATCCTGCTGCAACCTTCATCCGCCTCTGGACGATGAAGGAGGCCACGCTGAAACTCATCGGCACAGGCATCAGTAACGACCTGAAAACGGCTATCGATCACGAGCGCTATCAGTATACCACCGTTGAGCGCGAGAAGTATATCTATACCATCTGTTCTTTGGCAACGGACCGCAGGACTTAAGGACTTTTTTGAAAATAGTTGTTATAAAGTTTTGCGGTTTCACATTTTTGCCGTACCTTTGCAACCGATTTTGATCAATAGGAACTTAGCCAGTAAAATTTTTAGGGTCGTGAAGAAAGTATTGTTTGCAGGATTAACGCTTGTCATTGGTTTATTGTCGACAAGTTGCGTGGGCTCAGGTAAAGGGGCTCCCGAGAATGTTAATGGCGCTGAGAAAGTGCTGAAGGATACCGTCAAGTCTGATTCCGTCCTGTCGGAAATGGCGATGGCCATCGAGCGTCAGGTGGTGCTTGAGCGTGTGAAATGTATCTATGGCCTGATTAAGGAGGAAACGACCTATCTGGGCGGAAATGTCGACAACGACTGGTTGGACAAGGCGTTCTGCACCAAGGAATGGAACAAGCTTCTGATGGCTGTGCGCAGGAAGGAGTTCCAGACCAATTCGCTCTTCTTCGAGGTGAACCGCTGGACGATGGCCTACGACTCAAACCTGATCCGTTTCGACGAGTTTGAGGTGGCTGACTGTTACATCGGTCCCAACAATGAGAAGACGGCTTCTGTGAATTTCACGGTCTACGATCCCGACTCATATACACCAGTCCGTGTAGAACTGGTGTATGAAGACGGTCAGTGGAAGATCGATAACTTCCTTCACTTAAAGTACATGCTCAACCTGAGGGAGAGCATGTACCAGTATCTCGATAGCGATATGCTATATCTTATTTGACGAGGTTGCCGAGGATGTCGCGCGTCAGTTCCTTGGTGATGGAACGGGTGGCGGCACTGGTGGCATTCTTCACCACACGACCTGTGGCTGAAGTCTTCGACTTCGTCTTCTTACCCGTCACCTTGTCGCTGATGTAGGTGCCGAGGATGGTGGCCAGTGTGCCGGTGACGGCGGTGATGATGGCCTTCCACACCTTGCTCATCATACCTGGCTTCTGCTTGCCCTTGGCCTTCTCTTCTTCCTTGGCGGCAGCCTCTTCTTCCTGAGCCTTCATCTGTTCTTCGGCCTCGGCCATGATGATCTCGAAAGCACTCTCACGGTCGATGGGCGTGTCGTACTTGCCTGCGATGCGGCTCTGCTTGATGATGTCGAGGCGCTGACCCTCGGTGATGGCACCAATCTGGCTGAGCGGAAACAGAATCTTCGCACGTTCGACGATGCCTGGGGCACCCTTCGCGTCGAGGAAGGAGACGAGGGCCTCACCGGTCTCGAGGTTCATGATGGCCTCGTCGGTCTTGAATTCGGGGTTGGCACGGAAGGTGTCGGCAGCGGTCTTCACGGCCTTCTGGTCCTTCGGGGTGTAGGCTCTTAAGGCGTGCTGTACACGGTTGCCGAGCTGGCCGAGGATGTTCTCTGGGATGTCTGTCGGACTCTGGGTGATAAAGTAGATACCCACACCCTTTGAACGGATGAGGCGGATGACCTGCTCAATCTTGTCGAGCAGTGCCTTCGAGGTGTCGGTGAAGAGCATGTGGGCCTCGTCGAAGAAGAACACAAGCTTGGGCAGTTCCATATCGCCCACCTCGGGGAGGGTGGAGTAGAGCTCGGAGAGGAGCCACAGCAGATAGGTGGAGTAGAGCTTGGGCTGCATCATCAGCTTGTCGGCAGCCAGCACGCTCATCACACCCTTGCCGCCCTCGGTCTGGATGAGGTCGTAGATGTCGAACGACGGCTCGCCGAAGAACTTGTCGGCTCCCTGTGTCTCCAACTGGAGGAGGGCACGCTGGATGGCGCCGATGGTCTGGGCAGAGATGTTGCCGTATTTCGTGGTGTATTGCTTGGCGTGTTTCGACACCCAGTCGAGCATGGTCTGCAGATCCTTCAGGTCGAGCAGCAAGAGTCCACGGTCGTCAGCGATGCGGAAGACGATGTTGAGCACGCCGTCCTGTGTCTCATTCAACTGGAGCAGTCGTGAGAGCAGCATCGGACCCATCTGTGAGATGGTGGCACGCATGGGGTGTCCCTGTTCGCCGAAGACGTCGTAGAACCTGACTGGACAAGGCTGGAACTCGGGATTCTCGATGCCGAACTCCGGCAGGCGCTTCTCGATGAAGCCGCTCATCTTACCTGTCTGCGAGATGCCGCTGAGGTCGCCCTTCATATCGGCCATGAAGCAGGGCACGCCTGCCTGGCAGAACGTCTCGGCCATCACCTGCAGCGTGACGGTCTTTCCTGTACCCGTGGCACCGGCAATGAGTCCATGACGGTTGGCCATCTTACCTGTAATGCTGAGCGCACCGTTGGCGCAATGGGCGATATAAAGCCCTCTCTCTTTGTCTAACATATTATATAAAATTTAAGTTGTTCTGTTCGTTGATTGGTTTATACGTCGCGATTGAAGAGCAGGCGATACTCGACGGGTGTCATGCCGACCACCTCCTGGATGCGACGCTGGAGGGTACGGATGTTCTTCAGGCCGCTCTCCTCAGCGACGGCGGCAATGCTGTATTGGGGCTTGTCGCGCAGCAGGCGCATCGCCAACAGTGTGCGCAGGTTGTCGAGATAGGCATCGGGCGAACTGTAGATGCTGCTGCGACGGAACAGACGGACGAGACGCTCGTGGCTAACACCAAGGAGCTTGGCGAGGGCCTTCGAGTCGAAGTCGGGCTGCACCAGGGCATTCTCCTGTTCTACACGTAACTCGAGGAGGGCCATCAACTGACCGTCGTCCTGCAGGTCGGCATTGCGCTGGCGCTCGATGTTCTTGGCCAGAATCTCACGGGCCACCTCTGTACGGCGGCGCAGTTCCACGTCTTCCTCCAACCGCTGGGAGAGTTCGAGGTTACGCTCTACAAGACGGATCAACTCGTCTTTCAGCTTGTCCACCTCCTGTCGCAAGGCCTTGTTCTCGGCTTGCATCTGTTTGATTTCTTTTTCAGTCATAAGCAAAAAGGCTTCCGCTGTGGGAAGCCTTTGAAAGTTATTGGGATTAGTTGTATTTCAGTATCTGTCCCGGCATCAGGCGGATGGACTTGCCTATGCGGTTGAGCTTGCATAGCGAGTCGACGGTGGTGTGACACTTGCGGGCGATGCTCTGCAGGGTCTCACCCTTCTTCACCTTGTGGAAGTGAACCTCGGAGGTGAACGATGCCGAAGGTGCTGCAACAGCCATCTCTACGTCTTCCTCATCCTCGTCGGTGTCGAAGCGTCCGATGTTATTGCTATTACCGCTGACACCACGCAGGCGGGTGGCCTGGGCTGACTCACGGGCATATCTGCTACGATGGAAGGTGTAGAAGTCGCCTGTGACATCCTGGTTGCGGAAGTCGAACATCAGCGCCGGATTGAGGGCCACGCCACAGATGCGGGTCTCGAAGTGCAGATGGCTACCCGTGCTACGGCCGGTGTTTCCACCCAGACCGATAGGATCGCCTGCCCTCACTTCGTCGTTCTCACTCACGAGCCAGGCTGACATGTGACCGTAGTAGGTCTCCAGTCCGTTGTAGTGGCGGATGACGACATACTTGCCGTAGCCACGGGGCTCATATTTCACGATGCGCACCTTGCCACTGAAAGCAGCGCGGATGGTGTCGCCGACGTAGACCTTGATGTCAAGACCCTTGTGCTGGCGTCCCCAACGGGCACCGAAGTTCGAGGTGATGACACGGCTGGGTGTCGGCATGCAGAAACCACGCAGGTCGATGGTGGTCTCATCGGGCAGGGTGGAACCGTTATAATGGGTCAGTTCGTTGTCCCACTCGTCATAGAGGTCACCGGCGGGATTCTCGAACACTTCCTGTTCCATCAGTCTATTGAGTGCTATGGAGTCAACAGCCTTCATCTTCCTGTCCACTGGAGCCTGGCGTGCCAACAGGTCCTGGCCCTGTGCTGGTACGGCTGCGATGGTCATAAAGAGCGATAAAACTGTTACCTTAAGATTCTTAATTGTTATCATCTGGGTTCTGGTTTTGTTGCAAAAAGCGAATTATCGGTTGCAAAGGTATAAATAATATTCGGAAAAAAAGCAGAAAGTTGTAAGCGTTAACAACTTTTTGTGTTAGTTTAACACTTTAAAACTTATGAAATGGCCGCCCAATTGATGTTTGTCTTGCGTAATTGGCGCAGCCGATACCATAGGATGGCGTACTTCGGCGACTGACATTCGGGGTCGTCGTCGATGATCTTCTGGGCCTCGTCGCGGGCCATCTGAACGAGTTGTCCGTCACGGGCAATGTCAGCGATTTTCAAGTCGAAGGCCATACCGCTCTGCTGGGTGCCTTCAAGGTCGCCAGGGCCACGCAGCTTCAGGTCGGCCTCGGCGATGCGGAAGCCGTCGTTGGTGTCGCACATGATGTCGATGCGCTTACGCGTCTCTTCCGAGAGCTTCAGAGGGGTGACGAGGACGCAGAACGACTGGTCTGCACCACGGCCCACACGGCCACGGAGCTGATGGAGCTGGGAGAGGCCGAAACGCTGGGCATCGAGGATGACCATCACCGAGGCATTGGGCACATTGACACCCACCTCGATGACGGTGGTGGCTACGAGGATCTGTGTCTCGCCGCTGACGAACCGCTGCATCTCCTCCTCCTTGTCCTTGGGCTTCATCTTGCCGTGAACCTTGCTGAGACGGAACTCTGGGAAGGCTTGTCTTAACACTTCAAAGCCCTCTTCGAGATTCTTCAGGTCGCTCTTCTCGCTCTCCTCGATGAGGGGGAAGACGATATATACCTGACGGCCTTCACGGATCTGTTGTCGGATGCCGTCGTAGAGGGTGGTCATGCGAGAGTCGAAGACATGGGTGGTGCGGACGGGTTTACGGCCTGGCGGCAGTTCGTCGATGACGCTCACATCGAGATCGCCATAGAGGGTCATGGCCAGGGTACGGGGGATAGGCGTGGCGGTCATCACAAGGACATGCGGCGGATTCTCGCTCTTGCTCCAGAGCTTAGCGCGCTGGGCCACTCCGAAACGGTGCTGCTCGTCGACGACGACGAAACCCAGACGGGCGAACTGCACCGTATCCTCGATGACGGCGTGGGTACCCACAAGGATGTGGATGGTGCCGTCGAGCAGACCTTCGAGCACCTCCTCACGACGCTTGCCCTTGACGATGCCCGTCAACAGCGCCACTCTGAGATCCATACCGTCCAGGAACTGCATAATGGTCTGCAGATGCTGTTCGGCGAGGATTTCCGTGGGGGCCATGATACAGGCCTGATAGCCGTTGTCGATGGCGATGAGCATCGACATCAGGGCCACGAGGGTCTTGCCTGAGCCTACATCGCCCTGCAGCAGTCTGTTCATCTGCCTGCCCGACCCAACGTCAACCCTGATCTCCCTAATCACCCTCTTCTGCGCTCCTGTCAATGGGAATGGCAGATGGTCGCGATAGAACGTGTTGAACACCTCGCCGACCTGTGAGAAGACATAGCCGCGATACTTACGGCGGTGGTCGCTCGCGTACCTTAATATATTTAGCTGCACATAGAAAAGCTCCTCGAACTTCAGCCTGACACGTGCCCGTTCCAGATCCTTGGCGTTCTGCGGATAATGGACGATGCGGAAGGCCTCGTCGCGCCCTATCAGATGACGGCTGGCGATGATGAAATCCGGCAGGGTCTCCGGCAGGGGTGGCAGTTTCTCGACGAGTGTCTTCGTAAGCCGTTCCATAGCACGGGAGTTCAGTCCCGCCTTCTTCATCTTCTCCGTCGTGTTATAGTAGGGCTGGAGACCCATCGACGAGAGGTCCACCTTCGAAGCATCGTCAAGGTCGGGATGGGTGAAGTTGATGCGGTTGTTGAAGACGGTGGGCTTGCCGAAGACCACGTATTCCGTGCCGATGCGATAGGTCTGCTTGGCGTATTTGCCCCCATTGAACCACGTGAGGTCGCAGATGGCCGTGCCGTCGGTGAAGTGGGCGACGACGCGCTCCTTACGGGGTCCCATTGCAAAGGTCTCGAAGCTGAGGATATGGCCCACGACCTGAACGTAGGGCATATCGCCCGTCAGTTCGTGGATGGTGTAGACCTTCGAGCGGTCGATGTATTTGTAGGGATAGTATTCGAGCAGGTCACCATAGGTCTCGATGCCGAGCTCGCTGCTCAGCATCTTCTTGCGGTTGGGGCCTACGCCCGGCAAGAACTTGATGTCCTGTGATAAGATGTCCATATCCTTTTTTGCAACGGACTACAGGACTTAAGGACTTTTCTGAATCATTAGTCCTGTTGTCCTGTAGTCCGTTGCTTATATTAATACTTCAGCAATTTTGAGGTCATAGGGCGTGGTGATCTTGATGTTCTCGCGGTTGCCCTCGACGAGGGTGATCTGATGGCCGTAGCTCTCCACGACGGAGGCATCGTCAGTGAAGCCGTCGTTGTAGGGCTGGCGGTTGGCAGCCTTCAGCAGTTGGATGTCGAAGGTCTGAGGCGTCTGCACCAGGCGATATTCATCCCGAGGCACGGTCCTTGATTCTTTTTGGCAACGGACTTCAGGACTCAAGGACTCTTTTTTGTCCGTGTCAGTCCGTGTTTGTCCGTTGCTAAATATCTGGCGAACGGTTTCGACGACGGGGATGACGGGGATGACGGCTTTGGCCGTGCGGGCCGTCTCATAGCAATTCCTGATCACTTCGATGCTGGGGAAGGGACGCACGCCATCGTGCACGCCAACCACACCCTCGGCATCGTCTGGCACCTTGGCGAGTCCGTTCTGCACGGAGTGGAAACGTGTTTGACCGCCGTTGGCCAAGGTGTACGCCACGTCGAAATGATATTCTTCGCAGAGCTGGTGCCAATAGTCTTGCTGGGCCTCGGGCAATACCAGGATGATCTGCAGGTCAGCATCGTACTCCCTGAATCTCTCCAGCGTCCGCATCAGCACCGGCTTCCCGCCAATAGGCAGAAACTGCTTGGGAATGTCGCTCCCCATCCGCAGTCCCTTTCCCCCTGCCACAATTATTACGTAATCCATGATCGTCTTTTTTGCAACGGACTACAGGACTCAAGGACTTTTTTGCAAGAGTTATATAGTCCTGTTAGTCCTGTAGTCCGTTGCTTAAAATATTACCGTTGCATCAGGTGCTTGTAGCGCATGCCTTCGGCGATCTGGTCGGAGGTGGCTTTGTCGACGAGCTGGGTGAGCAGTTCGTAAGCGTAGGGGAAGGCAGCGGCAGGGCCCTCGCCGGTGGTGATGTTGCCATCGACGGTCACGAGGTCGGCCGTATAGGTGGCGTTCGTCAGTGCCTGCTCGAAGCCCGGATAGCAGGTGGCGCGCTTGCCGTCGAGGATATCCAACGGTGCGAGCACCACAGCCGGCGATGCACAGATGGCTGCGATCTTCTTGCCGGCGGCAAACTGTGCCTTCAGCGCCTCACACACTCCCTCGTGGGCAAACAGATTACTGGCTCCGGGCATGCCGCCAGGCAGCATCAGCAGGTCTGCATCCGTATAGTCACTCTGGTCAAACTGAATGTCCGTCTCGATGCTCACGCCGTGAGCGGACTCCACCTGTGTGAACTCCGTCGTGCTGACTGTTACCACTTCTACGCCTCCACGACGCAGCACGTCAATGGGAATCAGGGCCTCTATATCCTCGAAGCCGTCTGCTAAGAATACATAAACTTTTGCCATAATCTTACTTGTTTGATTGGTTTTCTGACCGCAAAGATAGTTTTTTCTTTGAACTTTGAGCTTTGAACTTTGAACTTTATGATTACTTCTTAGGATTTTTTAACGGTCAGTCAAATCAAAAAGTTCAAAGTTCAAAGTTCAATGTTTAAAGTTTATCGTATCTTTGCACCCAAAAGACGAACATATGGAACAACCGAGACTTAAATTCGCCCTATTCGGCAACATCTATCAGACCAAGAAGTCGGCATCGATCCAGAAGGTGCTTGCCTGCCTCTCTGAGCACGACGCCGAGATCTACGTAGACAAGGAGTATTACGACTTCCTGACGCTCGACCAGCGTCTTGACGTTCGTGCTAACGGCATCTTCGAGGATAACGACTTCGAAGCCGACTTTGTCATCTCGATGGGTGGCGACGGAACCTTCCTCAAGGCCGCCAGTCGGGTGAGGGAAAAGATGATCCCTATCCTCGGTGTGAATATGGGTCGTCTGGGATTCCTCGCCGATGTCAGTCCCAGTGAGATAGAACAATGTGTGAAGGCCCTCTATGCCGACGACTTCGCCATCGAGAACCGTGCCCTCATCAAGGTGGAGACCGACGGCGAGCCTTTGGAGGGCTATCCCTGTGCCCTCAACGATGTCGCCATCCTCAAACGCGACACCGCCTCGATGATCTCCATCCGTGCCAGCATCAACGGCCAGCATCTCACGACCTACCAGGCCGACGGTCTCGTCATCTCCACCCCTACCGGTTCTACGGCCTATTCCCTTTCTAACGGCGGACCCATCATCGTGCCGGGCACGAAGGTCTTCTCGATGACGGCTGTGGCACCACACTCGATGAACATCCGTCCGATCGTGCTCTCCGACTCTTCAGAGATCACGCTGACCGTCGAGAGCCGTTCGCATAATTTCCTCGTCGCCATCGACGGCCGTTCCGAGAAGTGCAAGGAGGGCACGAAGCTCACGTTGCGCCGTGCGCCATATGATGTCAAGGTGGTGAAGCGCTCCCGAATGAGTTACTTCAACACCCTGCGCGAAAAGATGATGTGGGGTGTGGATGCCCGTTAAACAGCGTCTTAGGCAGGAATCTTCACAATGAAGCGGGCACCGTCGCGGTAGTCCTTGTCCAACACGACATCGCCTCCCAGTCTGAGGGTGATGTTCTTGCAGAATGTTAGACCAAGTCCCAGTCCTTCACTGAAATCGTCGATCTTCGTGAAATGTCCGAAGATCCTCTCCTCGTCGCCCTCAGGTATGCCTATGCCGGTGTCCGTCACAGAGAGCAGCCACATGCCGTCTTTCATGTCGCTGCTGAGGGTGATGCCTCCCTCGTCGGTAAACTTCTCGGCATTCACCAGTAACTCCATAATGACACTCTTGAGCAGACTCCTTTTGCTCTTCACGGTGACGTCATGACCGATGCTGGAAGAATAGCTGAAGCCTAACGTCTGCTTCATCGGCTTGAACTCCTTCACGATCTCGCGGCAGAACTCGTGACAGTTGATTTCCTCGCTGTTGCCCTTCAGATTCATGCTGTCCACTTCAGAGAGCGTGATTAGGTGGTTCAGGCTGTTGGTGATGATCGCAGCGCTGTGCTCGATGCGCCGTGCCAGATCCTTCCGCTCGTCGTCGGCCAGTTCGTCTATCTGGTTGGCGAGGATGGTGGAGAACCCCGAAACGGCGTTCAGCGGTGTGCGTATCTGGTGGCTCACGTTCTGGATGAAGGCCGTCTTCATGCGGTCGGCCTCCTGAGCCTGGTCGCGTGCCAGGGTGAGCTGGTGGTTCTGTGCCTTCAGTTCCCGCAGGTGTTTCCTGCGGCTCCAGATGAAGTAGGAGAGGAAGAGCACGCCGAGCAGGCAGGCTCCCAGGGCGACGTAGGTCATGTGCCTGTATGCCTTCTCCTTCTCCCGTCGCATCTGTTCGAGGTTGAAGTCGTTGCTGATGTCGGCGATTTCCATCGACGATATCTCGCTGCTCCATTTCTCACGGGCCTTGAGCAGTTTCTTCAGCGACTCCGCCTCGGCGGCCTTGTCACCCTTCATGTCGTAGATCTTCGTCAGGAAGAGCATTTGGTCCAGCCGGGTGGTCATCTTGCTGTTGATCTCCAGCGCATCGTCAAAGCGCCCTTCGAAGCAGGCCATACCCAGTTCCACATAGTCTTCGTAGGCCGGGTTGTAGCCCTTCGGGTCGGAGAGTTTGATCTGGCTGATCCTGTTGTAGGCCTTCATGAAACCCGCCCTGTCTTTCTTGCCGAACTCGATGATGCATTTCATCTGCAAGGCAGCGCTCAGGTCACGGTTGTCTTCGCAGAGCGAGATACACTTGTCGATGCTGATGGTGGCCGAGTCGGGGCTGTCGAAGGCGAGGATGTTCGCCAGTAGCATATAGATGTTACTGGCCTCTTCCCGGTATTCTTTCCTGCCCTGGAGTTTCTCCAGCGCCTGGTCGAGGTATTTCTTACACATCGCGACGTTGTTCCTGGTGCCGTAGAACACGCCCATCAGATAGTCCATCCGGTAGAACTCGTCCTGATGGTCCTTGCTCACGATGAAGTCGTTCATGTCCTCCGTCTTCTTCAGGGCTGAATAGAAATGGTCGTTGTTGATGTCGTAGACGATCTCGTTTTCCCAGGCCGTGTACATCTCGTGCCACTTGCCCATCGTCTTGTAATAGCTTCGCAGCTGGTGGACGGCGTCCTCAAAGGCCAGCCTGTCTGTGGTGTCGAAGTATTTATATACTTCATCCCGCAGACGCTGCTCCTCTGCGTCTTCCTGCTGAGCGAAGGCAAAGAGACTCAGACAGACGAGTATGGTCAGTAATATTGGTTTTCTCATTGTTAGTTCTTTGTGGCTGCAAATTTAAGAAATAAAATCGAAACCTGCAAATAATTCCGCAAAATATTTGCAAATTGTAGTTGTAGTAGTTGTAGTTATAGGGTCAGGGAGGTTCCCCTGACCCATACTCACTTCTTGATATAGACCGTCCTTTTCCCCTTCCTGACTTTCTCCAGCATCTTGTTCTGAACAAAGTATTTTAAGAGGACATACGTGTTAGACATGCTGTAGTGATTGGCGGTGGCGAAATCATCACAGGAGAACTCCTTGTTTACTTTCTCCAACAGGTCTTGTGACTTTTGTACTGTGGAGTCCACGGCATTCTCAGCGACTTGTTCATCCCTATGGGCAAAGTAATCATTTGTAAACTTCCCGAAGTAAACCTTCTGGCTAAACAACTGGATCTCCATAAAGATTTCACACAGTCTCTTGTCGATGTCGTCAATAGGCAGGCTCCCGTCTTTCGTCCACTCATCCCAGTGGCGCATGATGATGAAGGGCACCGCGCAATGAAGGCCGTAGTACGAGATGCGCATGATGGTGAAGAACAGCGCCTCGTCATTGGTATTCTCGGCAATCTTCGCCAGGCGGTCCGTCCACTTGTAGGCATGCTCCACCAGCGGCTCAATGGGCAGCTCACCCTTCACCTCGTCCATCTTGAAGGCCCACGTCTTCAGCACATCGTTGTTCTGCACGTTCACGCTCCAGTTCTTGACGTATTTACACATCTTGAACTTCTCATTGCAGAGCGGCAGCACGGCCAGACGGGTTGACAGGCCACTGCCGAAGTTCCGCTTGGTCACCTTCCTGTAGAGTGAATAGGGCGTACCCGTGTAGATGAAGTTCCAGAACACGTCGAACGGACCCGTCACGGCGTCCTTGTTACGGTACTGCTGGTTGTCCTCCTCGTTATGGAAAGCCTTCAGCTCGAAGACCGACTTGTCTATCCACTGCCCGCCCTTGCTGGCCAGCGAGGCGTTCTCCAGCTCGCTGTCGAAGGTGAACAGGTGCAGGTACATCAGCTGGCCGTCCACCTCCTCATTGTTGTTCATCATGTCCTCGATGAAGATGTTGTTGGCCGTGCGGCTGCCGTGGATCCTGACCTTCGAGACGGGAGGCGTCACCGGCTCCTTGCCCTTGGCCTTGTCTGACGCGAACTCTGCCGCCTGCTGCTTTTTCTTGTGGCGGTTGATCTCGTCATTGAACTTCTTGTCCACGGCGATGATGGGCGCGAGGATGATCTTGTACAGCTTGCCGATGATGCTCTTGCCGCTGGCAGGGTCTGCGATGACGAAGATCTCATAGTTCAGCCGCCGTATCACCTCGGGCTCGAAGTAGTGATGGTACCACGTGCGTGTGGCCAGCGTGCCATAGAGGCATGACGTGGAGAACAGGATGGCCGGATACGAGGCGGGGCCGAGGTTATAGCAGGCCTCCTTCATCGTGGGATAATACTCAAACAGCTCCTGCAGTTCCACCCCGAAGCCGTAGAGCCTTTCACGTATGGTCTCTGGCGTGATCTCCGTAGAGGTGGCCGTGGCCTGCGATTTCTTGACCGCCTCGATGGCCGCCTTCATCCGCTTGGGCATGTTGGTGGAGTACTTATAGCCCAGGGCGTCGCCGATGGTCTCCGCCACGGGGTCACCCTCCTTGAAGAGGTCTTGCACGAAGGGCAGCCGGAGACAGTAGTAATACACGGCCCGACGGTTCTTCTCGACGATGTGTCGCAGTTCGCTGGCAAAATGCAGCAGCGTGTCATGGCGGTCGCCGATAGCAGGCTGATGACCCTCGAAGTAGGCGTCGATGATGTCCCTGACCCTTACTCCCCTAAAGGTACGATTCTCGAGATCGTTCTCATCAGGCAGTTGGTCACCGTTTCGCAGCAGAGCAAGTTGCGAACCAATCCACGCTCCATCCTCCTGCTCACCAGCCTTAGCACCACCTGTATCAGCAGTATGCTGAGGAGCGTCATGAAATAGATCAAGGTCGGCACTGCCGTCATTATACTTCCCGTTATACTTAGCAATGAATTTTTCGTTCTCATAAGTCATCAATTCTGGATCAAACAAATAGATATCTTCACTCGTCGACACGAACGACAGCCGTGAGGCGTCCTTCGTCTTCTGGTCGATCTCCACGCCAAAGGCCTTGGCAAAGGCACTCTGGTTGCCAAAGAGGTTGCCGCGGCTCAGGTCGGTGGGCATCACGATCTTCAGGCCGTGGCCGCTGGGGGTCTTGAACCCGAACAGCGGTTTCCAGTCCATCAGACCCTTTGCCACCAGTTCACTCCACAGCTTGTCGGGATCCTCCACGTGGTCGATGTCCACCATGAACAGGCCGTTCAGCACGCAATGCTCCTGATGCCTCCAGGTGCCGACGCCGTGGTCAACGTTCTTCCTGTCCACCCACCGGTGCTCCCTGAACGAAGAGCACTGGAAGATCACACCTGGCAGGTCGCTCTTGGCCTCACCGGCCTTGCCGTGGTACTCCTTCTCGTGGTAGGCGTCACCACCCTTCGCGGCCTCCCATTCCTTATCACTCCACTGCCTGCAAACGGCAATGGCGTCTTTCACTCCCGGCAGCCTGAACAGGGCCAACAGCTCGTCCAGACTGCTGATCGTCTCTGTAGGGCATCCCCTACGTCGTTCTATACAAATCATCTTTTATTGTAATTCAAGTTCTTTATTAACCACAGATTTCACAGATTACACAGATTATTGCTGCGCGTTGTCTTTATTATGCAGATTTCTATTGATTATAGTGGCTGAAGCCACGATTGGTGTGCGAAGCAATCTGTTTAATCCGTCGCTTGCGACTAAATCATTGAAATCTGTGAAATCTGCGTAATCTGTGGTTTATTATATACATACGAAAGTTGTAAATGTAATCATAAAGTTCAAAGTTCAAAGTTCAAAGCTCAAAGTTCAAAGTCCATCTTCAGCGCTTCACAGAATTTCCGGGCGATACCCTCCTGACTCTCTTTGAGGAAGGCCTCATAGTCCTCATCGTCCAGTCCTTCGATGCGCCGCTGTGCGGCCCACTCCAGATAGCACTTCCCCGCCAGGGCCTGCATCCTCGAGTCCATCGTGTCGAAGGTCAGGATGTTCATCATCACCTCGGCCATCGTGTCGAGTGCGGTCTTGTAGTTCCTCACCCTGAACCAGTACGACTGGGGCACCCCCGGATTCTTCTTGTAGAACTCATAGAGGCTGCGCTCCTTCAAACCAATTTTTCTGAATTTTGCCATAGTCTTATCATTTAGAATTTCGTTGCACTGATGGTCTTGAATATCTGCGTCTGCAGGTCGGAGAACTCCCGATACACGAGCTCCTTGTCCTTCGAGGCGTCCAGCGCCACGAGGCAAATCAGTTTCCGCTGCGTCATGTTCTGCCAGATCTTCAGCGATCCCTCGTTGTCGTACAGGACAACCCCCTGAGGCCTGGCCGGCATCTTCTTGGCCTTGTCCTTCAACTGTCTGAAACACTCGTTCAGCAACGCGCCGTAGGGGTCTGCACAGCTGGCGTCAACCTTGGCCGTGAGGATGATCGACGACTCCTTCTCACCGGCGGTCCTGGCCACCTTCAGGTTCTTCGAGTCCATCAGCACCTCCCGTTTCAGGTCGGGTCTCGCCACGCGTGGCGTAAACTGGTACACGCCTTCGTCGGGCCATCCTTCAAGCCTTCCCGTCAGCATCACTTCGGGCTTCTTCCGGGGGCGGGAACCGTAGTTCTCACCTTCCTCGGGTTCCATTGTCAGATTGGTGGGGGGCATCTCGTTATTCATCTTTAAATACACTATTGATGTAACACTTCTCAAAACTCTTGAACAGGCCAATGCTCTGGCCGACGATAGAGGGTATTTCGGCCCTGCCGGGCTTCAGGTCGGTATTGAAGGTGTTGAACGCCTCCCAGTACGTGGGGTCACAGGTGGCCATCCGGCCCTTCTCATACTCCAGCTGCAGATAGCGCTCACAGGCGGCATTGATCTGGCTGCTGGTCAGCGGATAGTCTTCCGCCTGATGGATATGGGGATCCTTCGAGTCGTGGGCCACACGGCTCAGCATCAGGTCGGCCAGCACGTGGCGGAAGTCCTCGGGCAGGAACGGTCTCCGCTTCCAGTCCTTCACCGTCTTGGCCATCACCTGCATACGCTCGCCGAAGCGTTCCACATAGTCGTTGACGCCCGAGAGCATCGCCGTCACGTCACGCTCCAGCCGCTCCTCGCCCTTGCACTGGGAGATCTTCTGTGTGGAGAAGATGTCCTCGGCCGACATGATGGTCTGGTTATGACACACATACACCATCGGCCCGAACGCCACCTGAATGCCCTTCTGGTGGTAGGCCACGGCGCAGTTGAAGTGCCACTCGGGATCGTCGCTGCCCGTCAGTTCGATGTTCGCATACACACGTCTCAGGATGTGCGCCTCCAGCGACTTGTCGCCTTTCTCCAGGGCCACGTCGTTGGCGATGGTCACACCCGGACGGTACCTGTCGTTGTTGTTGGCGGCAAACACCTCCTTCACCTCATACTTCATGTTGTTGCGCTCGAACGACTCGAGTATCTGCTGTATCAGGGCGAAGTGGTACATCCCGCCCACGGGCAGCCCGTTCGGATAGTTCTCGCGGTAGGTCTGGCTCAGCTCCTCGAGCGTCATCACCTCCACCTTGTTCTTCTGAAAATCCAATTCTTTCATAATGATTCTATTTAAATCGTTAATTTCTTTATTTTCGAAACGAATTTGAATAATTATCATAATTTTGCCCACTAATTTGAATAATTATATAATTTGCCTCTCGGATTTGAATATTTATTATTACAATTAGTGGATCAAATTATTCCAATTATGGCAATTCGTTTCTAAGAAGTCACTATAAACGGGAATTTCGTTTATTGCTCCTGAAATACTTCATGATTCCCTTCAAGACGTCCAACACTATCGGCAGGAACATCTTCAGCATTTGTTTTTTTTCACTTTTCATAATCTCTTCTTTTTAATTCGTTTAATTCGTGAAATTCGTTTAATTCGTTGTCTTAAAAAATCTGTGTCATCTGTGATATCTGTGGTTTATTTCTTCTTCAGCATAAACAGCAAGTAGTCCTTTGTCTCGGCCAGCTGTTCGATACCCAATTGAAAGTAATCCTTGTTCGGGTCGAGTTCCAGCAGTTCCATCAGCTGGTTGCACAGTTCCGAATTGTTGAACAGCAGTCCGTTGGAGCCCGGCTTGAACTTCACCTCGATCCCCCTCTGCCGGTTGAACATCAGCACCACGTCGGTAGTCTGTCTACTTCGTGTCAGCAGCATGTGGGTCGATAGTTTCTTGGCCACCATCTTCGAATGTTCCATGTTCAGTGTTAGCCGTTTACCTCCCCGCAGACTCAGCGAACAAGTGTCCTTCGGCAACCCCAGACAGGAACTCTTCGGCTGGATGTCGATCACTTCCAGGTCGAGGCCGTCCAATTGCACCGCTTCTCTGTGCTCGGCCCGTTTCTGGTTGAGCCGTTTTTTCCATTTTTCATGCAGGGCCAGCCAGAAGTTCTTGTCATAGACGGTTTCCGGATAGATAAAGGCCTGAGGTATCACAATGTCGGCCCGGGTCAGTTCCAGATAGTCCTCCAGTTTCTTGGGGTTTATCGACATGCGGTTCTCATTGTAGGTCTTTTCGAACACATCGAAGGCGTCCTGATCATTCATGAACTCCTTGAAGTCCCTGATTTCGCTTTGTGTCATAGGCACAATGTTTATTTTACGTCGCCCCCTTTCAGGCGACCTTTAATTGAATAAATAATGATGTTCGCGTGTATCTATGAGAGCGTTGCCGCTCTCAAGTGAGAGAGTTTGCCAGTCTATCAAATTGTATCAATAAATGTAGCAGAGCGACTGCAAATGATCTGAGCGTCCTCAGGTTTGCACCGCAAAATTAGACACAAAAAAAAGTGCAGACAAGAAACGTCTACACTTTGCGCCTTATGCGCCTTTATTTGCGCCCTTTGCGCTTTTATGCGCCTTCATGCGCTGTCAGAGATTGTCATTTTCTCCAACTCCAAATCCAACTGCTCACCAAGCAAGCAATATTGCTCTGGTATGCCATTGGATCTCCATTCATTGATATTCTTCGTGAAGTTATACATGTTCTTCAGTTTCTCAACAGCATCCCGATTGCAGGCTATCCTTGCGGTTAGTCTGTCTGGCCATGTGGGTACTTCTGCAAGGAATTCTGTCACAGTGCCTTTATACCCCCAAATTCCATAGATTATAAAAGTCACAGACCACGAACGTTGTGACTTCCATAGTCCTCCATCGATAGTGATCTTGGCTGCGCGACTCATCATTTCTTTGGTCGCTTTCTTTTCCTTAGTAGCACAATTATCAGCAGCATTCGTTTCATTTGTGCTTTCATTGCTATCAGCCATGCCGTTGTAGTTATACACAGGAGCATTGTAAACTTGATAGTTATAGGTTTTGTTGACCGCAGGTTTTCTGATGAGTTCCATCATTACTTGTGTCATCTCCTTAAAGGCTTCGAGCAGCTGCAGCGCCTCCTCGAAACCCTTCTGACTGTCGGGCAGTCCGTTTTCGTTCTGATTCATAATTTTGGTGTTTGTTGTTAATAATAATTGATTGGCTCCCTCCCCTACGAGGGATTCGGCCGCAAAGTTAAATGAGAAAAAAGCAATATCGGCGAGAACACTCTTAAAAGATGTATACATTATATAATAATCCAACTTCTTTAGTGTATATTATAGAATCGGAAGCCGATTTGCCCTCCCCACCTATTATATAATATGGGCAGAAAGCGAAAAAAAGTTTCCAAAAGATTTGGCGGTTTCAATTAAAACGCTTACCTTTGCAGCACCGAAGTTAAACTTAATGCACAATAATATGAGCAACAACGAATCAACTAAAGGCGAAATCGTCATGTATCAGCCCGATGAAACCATCCGGCTGGAAGTCAGAGTGGAGAGTGAAACAGTATGGCTCACGCAGCAACAGATCTCAGACTTGTTCCTTCGTGACAGAAGTGTCATTAACCGTCACATAAACAATGTCTTCAAAGAAGGCGAATGTGACAAAGAAAGCAATGTGCATTTTTTGCACATTCCAAATTCCGACAAACCTGTTATGTATTATAGCTTGGATGTCATCATATCAGTAGGCTATCGCGTGAAGTCTCTCAATGGAACCAAATTCAGAAGGTGGGCTAATGGTGTCTTGAAACAGTATTTGTTAAGAGGGTATGCTGTCAATCAGCGCATGTTTGATATTGAGCAGAAAATAGTTGAACAAGGAATGGAGATAGCGGAACTACGTAAGAAGGTAGATTTCTTCGTCCGCTCTTCATTACCTCCTGTAGAGGGCATCTTCTACGACGGACAGATCTTCGATGCCTACGTGCATATTGTCAACCTCATCAAACAGGCTAAACAATCCATCGTGCTGATAGATAACTACATCGACGAGACTACGCTGACCATGCTTAGCAAACGATCATCCAATGTCACTGCCACCATCTACACCAGTCAGCAGTCGCAAAATTTGCGACAACTGCAACTTGACATCCAGCGTCATAACAAGCAGTATCCACCCATCGCTGTCAATTACTGCCAGCGAAATCACGACCGCTTCCTCATCATCGACGATGTGGTCTATGTCTTCGGTGCCAGCCTGAAGGATGCTGGTAAAAAACTCTTCGCCTACATCCGCATGCAAGAGACCACAGCCCAGGAACTACTGAGTAACATTAGATAAAAGATATACCCCGTCGTGATGACGGCTCACGAATAGCCGTGGGGACAGATTCTGTTTTAACATCCAAATAAAAAAGAAGAAAAATAGAACATATTAACTATTATTATCAGTTAATTGCAAAATAGCATGTCAATATAGTCCTGTTTCATAGTCAATATGGAGCAGGAC
>JAEEGG010006505.1_pt1 | contig 27372 bp, 21 predicted proteins | sample 9134161 | NCBI WGS metagenome assembly JAEEGG01 (sample SAMN16246543, study PRJNA631951) | gut metagenome | biome: gut microbiome; feature: rumen; material: CR-attached | host: Bos | place: Iran: Karaj | collected 2018-10 | reverse complement strand
TGTTACGTTTGACTGCTTGATTTAATGCCTTTGTCTCTACACCATATGCTTTTGCCAAATCGCGGTCGAGCATCACACGCTGGCCGCGGATGACGTAAATTTTTGATTGTATGATCTCTATGTCGTTCATACCATTTTCTTTAATGTTCAACAATTTGTTTACCGAGTGCAAAGGTACAAATTTTGGGTGAAAATGCAAGTGTGAATATATGTAAAAAAATGAAAACTAACGGATTTTATCGACGAATAGCGGGATTTTATCGACGAAATTTTTCCCGTTTTGAATTATTAACATTTGGCCCGAAAATTGTACGAATTACACTCTTTATTTTTCGCTGTTTTTTGTAACTTTGCGCCTCAAAAATAAAAAGCAACTATATGGACACAGAATTTTTCTTTTATAACTGCATCCTGGAGGGTAGGCAGTTACGTTTGGGGGAAACAGGATTGTTACCAGCTAAGGAGGTCTTGCGGGCTATTTGCAACAAAGACTTCCAAGACAACAGTTTTAACCTGACTGACCCTAATAATAAGATATGTTACAATCACGAATATACTAAGCCACCTAAAGATGGGATGTATCTGATGAGTGCTATGAAATCGGAAGAACAACCTTATTTGCGTGTACTGATAGATACCAGAATCTATCCAAATTTTGTATTGATAGAAAAGCATGATGATAGGCTGCAAGAATGTAGCGAATTGACAAGAGTACTGGAGCACTCAATTAATCAGGCGACTTACAAATACGGCTGGAAAGCAAAGTTTAGAGTGCACAATCTGAATGTGGTACAATACGTGAAGGAATTCATGGGTGCCATGTCGTATGTGGACGAGGTGGTAGACTTCAGGTCGTATGTCATTTACGAAGACAGAACCGACGATATTATGAAGATGCTGCATCTGAAACTTGATAATAAGGTGAAACCCCAGTCTATCATGCGAATAGTCAGGGCTGCCATCGATGCAGGTTTGATTTCGAAGCCAGATTTCGAGTCGTTTATACAAGAGTTCAAGAAGGAGGGTAAGATCAGTAAGTCGGCTTATAAGATATACACAAAGGAGAAAAACCCTTTAAAGGATGATCGGGGGTACTTGGAATACTTGGATCAATTCCTGATTCTGAAAGACAAATGGAATGAGGACATAGGAAGGCATTAGTCAGAAATTGGCCAGAATTAGTCAAAAATTAGCCTTTATTAGTCGTTTCTTAGCCGGCTAAAAAAGGCTGATTTTTTTATGCCTTTATTTGAAAATCATATTCTATTTTTGCACCCGCAAATAATTTATGTATAACCAGAGACAGGTAGGCCTATGCTGTTTCACAAAACAAAAAATTGATGAAACAGTTAGTTTTAGAGATCGAAGACTCGGTTTACGAGCAGTTTATGGGCATGGTTAATCTGTGCCGGGGTGTAACGATGGTGTCAACGAGTAATGGCGTTGAGACTATGGGCATTGTGGATTATTGCTTTTTAGAAGCGATCAAGGAATTGCGTGATAACCATGTGATTAAACATCGTAGCGATTTGGCCTACATCATGCTTGGCGCGAATGATGGTGTGATTAAGGGATTGGTGTATTTCTATTCACCAGATGATTACTCAGGTTATTTATTGCAGTTAGGTATTGAAGACCTTCCATCACGTTCTACTATATATAATAAGGTGAATGATACCATTGGCAAATTCCCAGATTGGGAGTTTGTTGGGGATGTAAAACCCAAGGAGATTTTGAGAAGGAAAAACATCGTAAACCAGTTTATAAGTGCTTATGGAAGGATAAAAAGGCAAAAGTTGGACGGTTTTTTGGACAAATAGCCAAATGCTGGACAACATTCTGGACAACAGGTTTTAAAGGCTTTCAGGGGTAAATATCTCTTCTTAACTTTGCATCGTCAAAAGGAAACAACGACTTCCAAACGACGGTGCTCTTTGAAATGTTGAGACAACTTAGAACCCCAGAAGGCTGGGAGATAAAACGGCAAAACTTGGATGATCAGACCCCTTCCAACTCCCCCTACTCAGGGGGAGAGAAATTTCTAACACACGCGTACATTTTATTAATTAATTTAAAGGTCGCTTTAAAGGAGGCGACGTAAAACAAAAAAGAATTATGATTTTATCAATTAAGACACAGACAACACAGAGAACTGAATCAGGCATCCGCTACCTCAAAGCCAGAGATGAAGAGGTGCTGGAAGAGGCAAACGATATCATCGGTGAGTTACTTGAAAAACTGAATCGTCGTAGCCGATACTGCTATACTTCGACGGAGGTGGCCAAGCCATATGACATGTCTGGAAGTGACCTGCTATCGTTTCTCAGAGACCAGAATGTTGTCGTGAAGATAAAAGGCACCAACCGCCTGACCAAGAAGTATCGGAATGAAGGTCTGGCTGAATATCGTTACAAGCCCTGCCACAATCAGAAAGGTAAGCTTAAGTTCAAAGCCAACATCGTCTGGACAACATTGGGCAAGGACTTTATTAGAAAAATGATCGGTAGAAATTAAGAAGTGAAAAGTATAAAGTAAATGATAATTGTTATGAGAAAGATGATTTTGAACACAACGAAGGAAGGTGAGAGGATTTATCGTGAGATGAGAGATGTGCTGCTGACAACTCAACAGTCGATAGTCGGAGTCGTGGCTATGAACTATGCCATTACCAAGCTGATGGCCGTCTACAAACAGGTGCTGAAGGAGATGGATATGGATAGTGAAGCGTCGTTGGATAACATGATCGACTGGTGGTCGAGGGAGTTAGATGATGACAAAGTTGAGGAACTGATTCCATTTGGCGACCTCATAGATGCCATCGAAGAAAGCCTGATCTAAACACTAAAATCCAAACCTAAAGTTAACCGAGTTGAATAGGTGAGCGGAGGAAAAGTATCCGGATATAATTGAGCTCAAACTAAAAACTTCGCTTTTCCAGCTAGACTCACAAATTCAACAACATTATGAAAATTAAAAAGTACATTGAAATTCCAGAAGAGATTTTGATCCGCCTTTCAGAAGGCAAGTATGTTGAAGGTTCATTACATCGTGATGAGCATTCGGGACATATAACCTTTAATGCCTACAACCGTAAGCCTCGCATCAGACTGAAGGATCGGTTAATCCGAATCTTAGAACATGGCTGGGTGAAGGAAAGTGAGCAGCGTATCAAAGTGTATGAGAGTATCCCCAAGGATATTGGCACCGCCCGAGTAATGAGCGTGCTCGACCGTGAAATCAAGGCGGCGAAGGATGCCCTTATAGACAGAGAACTTTTAGACTTAATTTAATTGAAAAGTGAAAACACATGTTTTGTTACCAGAAAAATTTTAGTAATCCTACATTGCCAGTTGACGAAGCGCAGTTTAATGCGCTCGTCATGGCAACGAAATGGAATGAGAACATTGACAAGTATCGTGAAACGGGCGATGCCTCGCTGAAACGCAAGTTACCCGCCTTTATCTTCCAGGCGACGTTTGATGAAACCGAGTCAGCCAAGGGTAAAAAGGGACGTTGGCGAAAGCAATCGGCGACCAGACTGACGGGGCTTGTAGTAATGGATATTGACCATCTGGATGATGCCAATAAGATCTATGAGGATATGCGCACAAAGGTGGACTTTGAGAAAGAGGGTATCCTCTTAATCTATGTAACACCAAGCGGGCATGGCTTAAAGATCGTGTTTAAGGCGAAGACGGAATGGGGGAATCTCATTGACAACCAGCATGCCATGGCGAAGTTGCTGGGCGTGGAGGTGGATGAGAGTTGCAAGGATGCCTCGCGTATGAGCTTTATTTGCAAAGAAACTGATATTTTATTTTTTGACAAAGAATTATTTACGTATGAAAACAAAGCGTATGGTGAGAAGTATGATGCTCTTTATCGGGCTGGGAATAGCAGCAGTACTAAGGCTGATGCTAAAACCCATCAAGTGGCTGGACAAGGGTCTGGCGAAAAGCGGCCAATGGACAATAGGCAAGTGGAGAACAACGATGTAAAATGGCGTGGTTATGATGTTCAAAGTATTATTAATCAGCGTTATGTTGACAAGCTACCCTGCAAGGAGGACAGCAACCGTCATACTGAATCCCTTAAACTCGCCACAGACTTGCTCCTTATGCTCGACGGAGATAAAGCCCTGGTGCGGAAGATCGTCGAAGCCCAGCCGTGGGTGCAGGAGATCATCGCAGAACGCGATGAGGATGTGGCGCAGACGGTGGAATCAGCCGCTTCTTGCATCAAAGAGAAAGAAAAGAAGTATGCAGGATCGCTACCATCCAAGGCCATGCAGGAGGCGGTGAAAACCACTTGTGGGTTAACCTATCAGGAGATCATTCGAGGAGTTAAAGGAGTGCAGGAGTGCAGGAGTGCAGACAATACCAATTCCACGGAGATCGAGCAGATGCTGGAGGCTTGGGGGGAAGAGATAGAGCAATTATTTCCATCCTTCCCGATTCTGAAGGATATTTGTAAGGGGTTGAAGCGGAATCAGTATCCAGCGGCGATGTTTGTGGCGGGTGGACTGATGATGACGCTGATGACGAGGTGTACTTACAGGTTTTATCATCGGCCTGAGGAGTTGAGAAGACTTAACAGTTCAACCCTGATTATTGGTGATCCTGCCTCTGGAAAATCCTTTGCTACCAGACTCTATCGATTGCTGGCAGCTCCGATTATCGAGGCTGATAAGGCTGGTAAGGATGCCATTAATGCTTATCGCGAAATGATGAAGACCAAGGGTGCCAATAAGGAGAAACCGAAAAAGCCCAAGGTGGTAGTCAGAGTACACCCTTCGCGCACTTCCAATGCCCAGTTTATCCAAGACATGGTGAACGCCGTCGAGGTGGTGGATGGCAAGCCGATGCAGCTACACATGCTCACCTTTGACACCGAGCTCGATAATACCCTGAGTGTTCAGAAGGGCGGTTCGTGGATTGACAAGATGTCGCTGGAACTCAAGGCTTTCCACAATGAAGAAGATGGTCAGGCTTACAGCAACCTCGACTCGATTCTTCAGGACTTCTATGTCACTTGGAATTATATCTATACAGGTACGCCCATCGCGCTGAAGAAGAAGGTAAATGCTCAGAACTTCGGTAGTGGTCTCGCCACCCGCTTGACCTGCATCCCGCTTCCTACGACGAACTTCGAGATGTTGGCTCGCGAAAACAGTATTGATCTGGATAGCGACGAACGTCTGAAGGAATGGGCCGTGAAGTTGGATAAAACCAAAGGCGAACTTTCTGTGCAGAAGGTTGTCGATGAGCTGTTCGGTTGGACGGAACGTCGCATGGAGGACGCCAAGGAGAATGAATCGAAGGCTGACGAAATGCTGCTGAAACGTTGCGCCTATCATGGCATGAACTTCTCTGCCCCGTTTATCGTGATGCGACACTGGGAGAAACTCCATGAAGAGGGTGGTTTCTGGTGTGGTGAATTTGAAACGGACGAGGTGGACTGGAAACTGGCTGAGCTCATCGTTAATATCCAGTATTCGTGTCAGCGTCATTACTTCGGAGCCCTGGCTGAGAAGTACTTCGACGATAAACTACGTGATGCTTCTGTCAACGTGCAGCGACGCCAGAAAACCATTGAAGGATTTAGTCGCTTGCCCGAGACATTTACTTCTGATGATGTTGCCAAGTGTTTCTCACTTAACAACTATAATACCATAAAATCTCGTATTAAGCGCTTACTGAAAGATAAGCTTATTGTTAGAATTGAGGAATATGGTGACAATGGTAACAGTAAGTCAAGGTATGCTAAGACGGGCATGATGATGGTTTAAAGTAGGTGCATAGGTGCATAGGTGCATGGGTGCATTTAGTAAATTGATAATTGAAAATTTAGAGTATGGGAAGAAATACAAAAATCGCGCGGTGTATCCGCAATTGTAATCCTTTGAATATACGACGGGGTGCAGCCCGTTGGCAGGGGATGAGTATGAGGGAAGATGACCCGAGTTTTGAACAGTTCGAAAGTATGGCCTACGGATGGCGGGCGGCGTTTATACTGTTAGGACGGACGTATTACGAGAGGTATCGCTTGAATACGATCAAGAAGATCATCTCCCGTTGGGCACCGGAGTGCGAGAACAATACCAAGGCGTATATCTATTATGTGGCTAAGCAGGTGGGTTGCAATGAGTGCGACCCCCTGCCAAGTCCGAAGGTGTCGCCAGCGGTGTGGAAGAAACTCGCCTGGGCGATGTTCGAAGTGGAAGCAGGGCGAAAGAACATCGGTGCCTCGCCAGAGCAGGTCGACATCCGTCAGGCGATGGAGGAAGGCTTCAGCTTGGCCTTCGGATAAAAGTAATAATGAGCTATAACTTTTGTTTTAGCATATTGTAAAAATAAATATAGTGTGAGTGGTAACACTCACACTATCGGCAGGGAGATACCGTTGATCTTCTGGTAGACGTCGAGGGCGTAGACATCGGTCATGCCGCTGATGTAGTCGATGACGGCCATGAGGCGCGTTTCGAGGTCGGGGGCGTCGATGTGGTATTGGCTCGACACACGGCTGATGAGGTGCTTGGAGTAGAAGCGCTCGGGATGGACGGCGGCCCCGATGAATTTCTGCATGAGGGTCTGGATAATCTGGTAACCTGAGAGCTCTACGTCGAGCACGGGACGACTCTTGTAGATATGATCGACAGAGAAGCGGCTACAGTGCTCATAGGCGGCCTTTTGGATGGGGCTGATATGATCGATCAGGCTGCCCTGGAATTCGCCGCACAGAATGGCTTTCTCGTAGTCTGTGAACACGCGCACGCATTCATTTTCTAATTTGCCGATGACACACGCGCGGAGATACACCACTTTCTCATTGTCGTCGGTCACGCCCTCCTCATCGATGCGCTGGAGGATGTGCTGCTGGGTCTCCTCGTCGAAGAAACTGAGGAGGAGTTGCATGGTCTCGTCGTGGGAAATGATCTTAAGCTTATGGGCATCTTCTAAGTCCATGATCTCATAACAGATATCGTCGGCGGCCTCGACGAGATAGACCAGCGGATGGCGGGCGAAACGCAGCGGCTCACCTATCTCAGACTTGCAAGGGATGCCCAGTTCCTCGGCGATGCGGAGGTAAGATTCTTTCTCTGTTTCGAAAAATCCGAACTTTCCTTTCTTGCCTGCGGCGGACGAAGAGTAAGGATATTTCACAATGCTGGCCAACATGGAGTAGGTCATGACGAACCCGCCAGGGCGGCGACCCTTAAACTGATGGGTGAGGATGCGGAAGGCATTGGCATTGCCTTCGAAGTGGGTAAGGTCGTTCCAGAACGCGGGTGACACCTCGCGCTGAAGATCTGTGCCCGCTCCTTCAAGGAAATAGGCCTGCATGGCCTTCTCACCGCTATGACCGAAGGGTGGGTTACCCAGATCGTGCGCCAGACAAGCGGTAGATACAATCTGGCTGATCTCCTGGAACATGGTGTCCTTGAGTTCGGGATGACGGAGGGTGAGCTGTTGGGCCACGTCGTTACCTAACGACATACCCACGCTGGCCACCTCTAAGGAATGGGTGAGGCGGTTGTGCACGAAGATGCTTCCAGGAAGGGGGAACACCTGCGTCTTGTTCTGCAAACGACGGAATGGGGCGGAGAAAATCAGACGGTCGTAGTCGCGTTTGAACTCCGTCCGATCGTCATTACGCTTTGGGTGGCGATGCTCCTGTCCGAGGCGCTTATTCGATATCAGTTGTTGCCAATTCATCATATTCTGGGTGCAAAAGTAACTAATTTCGCCTAAAAAAACACATTTTTCGCGTAAAATTATGGCTATTTGAAGAGAAATCATTACTTTTGCACATTGATTAAAATAAAATTTTAAAACGATGCTGAAAATAGAAGTCGTGAACAAGGGGCATCAGCCTCTTCCGCAGTATGCCACACCCCAGAGTGCCGGCATGGATCTGCGTGCCAATCTCGATGCGCCTGTGACCCTGAAACCGTTGGAGCGGAAACTGATTCCGACGGGTCTGCATATCGCCCTGCCCGTAGGCTACGAAGCCCAGGTGCGTCCACGTAGCGGACTGGCCCTGAAGAAGGGCATCACGGTATTGAATACCCCTGGTACCATCGATGCCGACTATCGTGGTGAGATCGGTGTGATCCTGATCAACCTCTCGCAGGACGACTTCGTGATTGAGGATGGCGAGCGTATTGCCCAGATGGTGATTGCGCGTCATGAGCAGGGTGAGTTCATCGCCGTCGAGGTGCTCAACGAGACAGAGCGCGGCGAGGGCGGATTCGGACATACGGGAGTTTAATTTTTAGTTTACGGTTTACGGTTTACAGTTTACAGTTTACGGTTTACAGTTTACAGTATATAAATATATGAAACGCAGATTATTGATGACAATAGTGATGTTGCTGACTGTTTTAGGACAAGTCAACGCTCAGGATATATCATCTGTAAACTGTAAACCGTCAACAGTAAACCAGCAATACGATGAGTTCTTTTTAGAGGCGATGATGCAGCGACAGAAGGGCAATAACGATGCCGTGTTCGATCTGTTGCGCCATTGTCTGGAGATCAACCCCAACGCTGCCGAGGCACATTATTTCATCGCGCAATATTATAACGCCCTGAAGGATACTGAGTCGGCCATGGCCCATATCCAGCGGGCGGCAGAGTTGGCTCCGGAGAACGAGACCTATATGGAAACGCTCGCACAAGCCTATATCCGTCAGGATAGCTATGCCGATGCCATCACGGTGATCGAGAAGCTCTACGATCGTCATAAGGATCGTGAGGATCTCTTGGAGATGCTCTTCCAATTGTATCAGCAGGTGGGCGACCTCGACAGTGCCGTTGAGGTGCTGAACCGTATCGAGCAGTCGGACGGCAAGAACGAACGTCTGTCGATGGCCAAGAGTGAGATCTTCACCAGGATGGGCAACAAGAAAGCTGCCATCGCGGAGATGGAGTCGCTGGCCCGTCAGTATCCCAACGACCTCCAGTATCTCGTGATGTATGGTGAGACGTTGATGATGAACGATCAGGAGAAGAAAGCCCTGGCCGTCTATGATCAGGTGCTCAAGGAGGAGCCCGACAACAACCGTGTGCTGATGTCGCTGCGCACCTACCATCAGTCGAAGGATCATCAGGCGGTGGCTGACTCGCTGACACGACGGATCCTGCTGAACCCCGACGCTACGACGCAGGATAAGGTGCTGGTGCTCCGTCAGGAGATATCGTCGAACGAGACAGAGGGTGGCGACAGCACGAAGATTCTCAACCTCTTCCATCAGATCCTGGCTCTTCCGCAGGCCGATGCCGATATGGCGATTCTCTGTGCGACGTATATGGGACTGAAGGAGATGCCTGTAGACAGCATTGTGCCAGTGCTGGAGCAGGTATTGGAGATTGCCCCTGATAATGTCTCAGCCCGATTGCAATTGGTGAGTTATGCTTGGGATAATGAGGATATGGAACGCGTGATCAATATCTGTCAGGAGGCCCGTCAGTACACCCCTGGCGAGATGGCGTTCTACTATTATCAGGGTATCGCCTACTACAAACAGGATGATCTCGATAACGCCCTGTCATCGTTCCAGAACGGACTGGGGGTGATCAACGAGGAGAGCAATCCTGCTATCGTCTCCGACTTCTACGCCGTGATGGGCGACATCCTCCACCAGAAGGGATTGGCCGAGGAGGCTTTCGAGGCTTACGATTCCTGTCTGCAATGGAAAGAGGACAATATCAGTTGCCTGAACAACTACGCCTACTATCTCAGTGAGCGCGGGGAGCAGTTGGAAAAGGCCGAGCAGATGAGCTTCAAGACCATCAAAGCCGAGCCCAAGAACTCTACCTATCTCGACACCTACGCCTGGATTCTCTTCATGGAGGAGCGCTATACTGAGGCGAAGATATACATCGATCAGGCCCTGCAGCATCAGGACGACTCGCTCGACAACTCGGTGATCATCGAACATGCGGGCGATATCTATGCACAGAACAATGATATAGACCGTGCCCTCTCACTCTGGGAGGAGGCACAACAGAAACAGCCCGATAAGGAGCTGCTGACGAGAAAAATCAAACTTAAAAAATATTTAAAGGAATGAGACTATCAAGTATTCTGAAAACAGCCGTACTGGCATTGCCGTTCGTACTGGCCTCCTGCGGATCACACAAGAAGGTGAACCAGCAGACACAGACCGCGTCTATGCGGGACAAGGCTAACTTTATCGAGCAAGTGAGGGACAACGCCCAAACAACCAAGTTCGTCACGTCGAAGGTGAAGTTCTCTGTAGAAGTAGGACCCCAGAAGCTGACGCTGACGGGTAACCTGAAGATGAAGCGCGATGATGTGATCCGTCTGCAACTGATGGCCTTCGGCTTCGTGGAGGCAGGACGTATCGAGCTGACGAAAGACTACGTCTTGGTGATGGACCGTATCAACAAACAGTACCTCAAGGCGCCGTACGTACAGATAGATTTCATGCGTAATAGCGGTATCAACTTCAACACCTTACAGGCTCTCTTCTGGAACGAACTCTTCCGTCCCAACCAGGCGAGTGTGAAGAAAGATGCTGAGGTGCAGAAGATGGATTACTCTACCATCGAGAGCGGCGACGACATGATTCTTGGTCTCGAAGAAGGAAAAATGGAGTACAGCTGGCTCGTCAGCAAGGAGAGTGCCCTTATCCGTATGGCCAATATCCTGTATAGGGATAAGTTCAATGGCAATACCCAGATGAACTGGGACTACGACGACTTTAAGATGCTGGAACAGGGTAATAAACTGTACCCCCACAAGCACGCCATCGAGCTGATCACCCCGAAGAAGACGGTGAAGATGGGCATGACCATGAACTATATCGGTGCCGAACAGGAGTGGGAGACACGCACAGAGATTTCCAATAAGTATCGTGAGGTGACTGTCGACGAGATCCTCCGTCGTTTCATGGCACTCTAAATCAGGAGATATAAAACAAGTGATGAGTACTGTTAATACGAAAGGGTGGCTGGTGTCCGTGCTGTTGGCACTGGTCACCTGTTACTTGTCACTCACCCCTGCTGTGGCCCAGCAGAGGAAGACTACTACGTCTCAGAAGAAATCTACCACCACCCAGAGGAAGGCAACTACTACAAGCACCCAGAGGAAGGGAACTACAACGAACCAGAAGAGATCTACTACCACCCAGAAGAAAACCACGCAACAGAAGAAAACCACGCAACAGAAAAAGAAGACTGGCACCCAGCAGAAGAAACAGCCCACGGTGAACAGTCTGAAGGCTGAGCAGAAGAAGGTCCAGCAGAATATCAAGGAACAGGAACGTCTTCTGAAGGCCAACGAGCAGGATGTGAAGAAACGTCTGCAAGGATTGATGGTGCTGAACAGTGAGATCGCGGACAAGCGTCGCTCTATCGACAGCATCCGTCGTGATATCACGGCCCTCGACGATAATATTGCCTTGTTACAAGCTCAGATGAGGAACCTCGAAAGAGAACTGGAACAGCGCAAGGCACGTTATATGAAGTCGATGCGCTATATGCACCGGAACCGTAGTATCCAGAGCCATCTGATGTTCGTCTTCAGCGCCCATAACTTCTCGCAGATGTATCGTCGTCTGCGCTTTGTCCGTGAGTATGCCGCCTATCAGCAGGCTCAGGGCGAGGCCGTGAAGTCGATGCAGGCTCAGGTGAAGGAGGTGTACAACGAGCTCACCGTCTCGAAGCGTGAGAAACATTCCCTGTTGGCGAAAGACGAACAGCACCGGAAATCATTGGAGAACAAGCAGACGGAGCAGAAGAATATGGTCAGCTCGCTCCAGAAACAGCAGAAGACCATCCAGGGCATCATCGAGCAGCAGAAGAAACGTGATGCAGACCTCAATGCCCAGATTGACAAGTTGATTGCCGAGGAGATAGCCCGTGCCAAAGCCCGTGCTGAGGCGGAGGCTAAACGTAAGGCGGAGGAGGCTGCACGAAAGAAACGGGCTGAGGAACTGGCCCGTAAGAAAGCGGCTGCTGAGGCTGCTGCCCGTGAGAACGCCCGTCGTATTGCCGAAGCCAAGGCCAGGGAGGAGAAAGCCAAGGCTGAAGCCCGTGCTGCTGCCCGTAAGAGTGCTGAGGAGAAAGCCCGTGCCGAACGTAGGGCCCGTGAGGCAGAACAAGCCCGTCAGGCTGCAGAGCGCAAGGCTGCTGCTGATGCCAAGGCCAACGAGAAAGCGGTGGCTGAAGCCAGGAGCTCATCCTCCTCCTCCAGCTATTCCGTCTCTGCTGAGGATCGTCAGCTCACAGGTAGTTTCGAGAGCAACCGTGGTCGCTTGCCCATGCCCGTAGTAGGCAGTTACAGGATTATGAACCATTTCGGAACGAACCATGTAACGGATGTCAAGGGTAACGTGACGCTCGATAAGAAAGGTATCGATATCCAAGGTCAGCCTGGTGCCGCCGTGCGTAGTGTCTTTGCGGGTGAGGTAACAGCCGTCTTCGGTTATATGGGGACCACCGTCGTCATCATCCGCCATGGTAGCTACCTCACCGTGTATTGTAACCTGGCCGCCGTCAATGTAAGCAGAGGCCAGAAGGTGTCTGCCCGTCAGACCATCGGCAAGCTGCCATCAGACGGTATGATGCAATTTCAGCTCCGCAAGGAAAATGCGAAGCTGAATCCGATAGGTTGGTTGAGTCGTTGATCAGAGACTCAGTCCGTCGAGCAATCCTACGTAAGTGTCGATGGCTTGCTCAATCTCAGAGATCTTGATAAACTCATCAGCAGCATGGGAACGGCCAGAGTCGCCAGGGCCCAGTTTCAGCGATGCAAACGGCATCAGAGCCTGGTCGCTCAGTGTCGGAGATCCGAAGGGTTGCATACCTCGTTCGATACAACGCTTCACCAACGGATGGTTCTCGTCGATGCCGGAGGAGTGCAGACGGAACGAACGGGCATGGAGCTCACTCTTCTTCATCTTCTTACGGAGGAACTCGAACAGGTATTCGTTCTGATAATATTCGTTCGCGCGTACATCTATTATAAAGTGGAGGGTATCGGGGATGACATTATGCTGGGTGCCGCCCTCAACCACCGTGACCGTCATCTTCGTGGCGCCTAACAGCGGACTCGTCTTACGGAAACGGTAGTCGCGAATCCACAAGAGATCGTCGAGGGCTTCGTAGATGGCGTTCACACCCTCGTCTCTCGCAGCATGGCCTGACTTGCCATGGGCATAGCCGTCGATCACCATCAGACCTTTTTCTGCGATGGCGGGTTGCATAGCCGTGGGCTCGCCCACGATGGCAACGTCGATATTCGGGAGTCTGGACAACACCCGACTGAAGCCGTTCTCGCCTGATACCTCTTCCTCGGCAGAGGCCACCCACAGCAGGTTGTAGTTGCGGGGGCGATGGAGCATGATACGGTAGGTCTGCAACAGACTCACCAGTCCGCCTCCGCAATCGTTGGCTCCCAAGCCGTAGATGAGATCACCCTCCTGGGTAGGGGTGAAAGGATCGCGCGTCCAGGTGTTCACGGGTTTGACCGTATCGATGTGGGCGTTCAGCATCACTGTCGGGCGGTTATTGTCCCAGTCAGGACAACCCACCCAGAGGTTGTTCCCCTCACGTCCGAAAGGAAGGTTCCAGTTGATGAGATACTCTGCCAGCTTATCAGCGGCCCTTGTCTCATCCCTGCTCACGGAAGGAATGGCAATCAGATCCTTCAGCAACGCTACAGCGTCATTGGTATACATTTTTGTTTCCATATTTATTGTTTTTTGGTTTTTGCAATGATAACAGAAAGACCCATCGAGGCGACGAGTACGACAAAGATAAAGGCCAACGACCACGTCGTAGGCACATCATAATTCCGCAGATGGAGGTCGAGGCCTACGAGTGCGCCCAGGTCATTGATATATTCGAGGATGCCTAACAGCATCTTGATACCTACGAAACTCAGGATAATGCCCAAGCCGTATTTCAGATACGTGAAGTATTTTGCGATGGCGGCCAGGGCGAAGTAAAGGGCCCTGAGTCCGAGGATGGCGAAGATGTTCGACGTAAGCACGATGAAGGGATCGCGACTGACGGAGAATACGGCGGGGATACTGTCTACGGCAAAGGCCACATCCGTGGTCTCGATCACTAACAGGGCGATGAAGAGTGGGGTGGCCAGGCGCCGTCCGCTCTCGATGATGAAGAACTTGTCGCCATGCATCTGGTCCGTCACAGGGAAAAACCGCTTGAACAGCTTCACGAAGATATTCTTTGAGGGATCCACGCTCTCATCGTCCTGATGCCAGAACATCTTGAAGCCGGTATAGATCAGGAAGAGGCCGAAAAGCCCCAGGATCCATTCGAAGCGCTCTACCATGGCCGCACCCGCGAATATGAAGATGCTACGTAAGATCAGGGCGCCGAAGATTCCCCAGAAGAGCACCTCGTGCTGGTATTTCCGCTCCACGCCGAAGAACGAGAACAGCATCAGGAATACGAAGAGGTTATCCATCGACAGCGACTTCTCAATCAGATAGCCCGCTAAGAACTCCATGCCTTTCTCTGGGCCTTCGAAGAGCCAGATGCCGCCACAGAAAATCAAGGATACGATAATCCAGACCGCCGTCATCTTCAGGGCCTCGGAGATACTGACCTCATGCTGACCTTTCTTTCCGAACGACTTCAGGTCGATCAGGAGCATGATCAGCACCAGTATATAAAACGATATCCACGCCCAAAGGGGCATACTGATTACATCCATCTGTTTTATGTTTACGGGTGCAAAGATACAATTTTTTACGTAAATTGTTGCAGGTTTGGGCAGAAAACACTACCTTTGTACCGATAAATCGTGATGCTATGATCAGCAGACCATTCAGCAAACCGTTTGGAGAGGCACCGTTGTTGCCTCTGGCCATCAGTCTGATGGCAGGGATCGTCGTGGGCAGATACCTGTCTTTCTCCTTCCCGCTATGGCCCTTATTGGCCGTTGTGGTGTTGGTGGCTTTGTTGCTGAGACGATGGCCTATGGCACAATCGGGAGCCATCATCCTGAGTTTCATGGTGTTGGGCGCGCTCCTGATGCAACGTGATCTGGCGTCTTCTTCACACGATGAGGCTCCTTCCCGTATCGAACAGAGTCGTCATTGGTTCCTGCAACAACGCACGTTGTTGCTCGAACGTTTGTCGGAGCAGGGACTCGATGGCGATGCCTATGCCGTGGTGGCGGCGATGGCCTTAGGCGATAAGTCGGAGCTCTCCAAGGACCTCCGCGATACCTATGCTGCCACGGGGGCCTCGCATGTGTTGGCCCTGAGCGGACTCCATCTGGGCATTATCTATACCTTGCTTTCCCTCATCGTTGTCCGACGACGATGGCAGGTGTGCTCCCAGCTCCTTATCATCCTCGCCATCTGGACTTATGTGTTCCTCGTGGGGATGTCGGTGAGTGTGGTGCGCTCAGCTATCATGCTGAGTGTCTATGCTCTGTTGTCGTTAGGCCACCGCGAAAAGATGTCTGTCAACACATTAGCGTTTACGGCGATGGTGATGCTGGCGTTCGCACCCTCGTCGCTCTTTGATATCGGCTTCCAGCTGTCGTTCCTCTCCGTCTTCTTCATCATCTTGTTCCTGCCATTCATCGACGGCCCTTGGCACGATGAGCCCCTCACCAATCCCATCGCCCGATGGGCATGGACGATGATCGTCGTATCCTGTGCCGCCCAACTGGGTTCCGCCCCGTTGGTGGCCTATTACTTCGGCCGTTTCTCTCCCTGGTTCCTTCCCGTCAGCTTCATCGTTATCCCAGCGGCCACCCTCATCCTCTGGCTCTCGCTCCTGGTGTTGCTGGTACCCCCGTCGGCACCTGCACTCGTCTGGGTAGCCACTTCACTCAATCAGATCCTGCACCGTATCGCCTCCGTCCCTGGGGCCTCCATCTCCGGACTTCACCCGTCGCTCCTTCAGATCGTGATGGTCTATGTCATCATCCTCGCCGTCTATTTGATAATTTTTCGAAGAAAAGGTTGGTAGTCTTAGACAAAAATCGTATATTTGCACCCATTAAAATGAAACGTTATGGACGAGGATATCAAGATACCCCCCGAGTGGAATAAGTTCTATCTGAAGGATGTGTCGTTTGTCAACCTGATGACGCGCCGTATCTTCAATGTGCTTATCGTGGCTAATCCCTACGATGCCTTTATGCTTGAGGACGACGGACGAGTGGACGAGAAGATCTTTGATGAGTATATGGAGTTGGGCATGCGTTACCCGCCTACCTTCACGCAGGTGTCAACCACCGAGGAGGCCAACGAGGTGCTCCATACAACGGATATCGACTTGGTTATCTGTATGCCTGGTAATGCCGACAACGATGCCTTTACCGTGGCCCGTGAGGTCAAGGCCGCCCATCCCAATATCCCTTGTGTGGTACTGACACCGTTCTCGCATGGTATCACCAAGCGTATTGAGAACGAGGATATGTCGGTGTTTGACTATGTGTTCTGCTGGTTGGGCAACACCAACCTCATCATGTCGATCATCAAATTGATTGAGGACAAGATGAACATCGAGCACGATATCCGTGAGGCGGGTGTGCAGATGATCCTGCTGGTGGAGGATAACATCCGTTTCTACTCCTCCATGCTTCCCAATCTCTATAACTATATCCTGGCCCAGTCGAAGCGCTTCTCTACCGAGGCACTCAACCCCCATGCTGCTGCCCAGCGCAAGCGTGGTCGTCCGAAGGTGGTGCTGGCCACGAACTACGAGGAGGCCATGGAGATCTACGAGAAGTATCACGAGAATACGTTGGGTGTGATCAGCGATACCCGTTTCCCCATGAAGACGGTTCCTGGGCGTCTCTCGCATGTGGAGGAGGGTGATCCCGAGGCTGGTCTGAAGCTGCTCCGTGAGATCCGCCGTCGCGATGAGTATGTGCCCCTGATTCTCGACTCGAAGGAGACGCTCAACCGTGCGAAGGCTGAGGCAGAGGGCTTCCATTTCATCGACAAGAACTCGACGAAGATGAATGTCGACCTCCACCATCTGATGGAGGAGCACATGGGCTTTGGCGATTTCATCTTCCGTGATCCGAAGACGAAGGAAGAGGTGGCGCGGGTGTCGTCGCTGAAGGAGTTGCAGGATAACATCTTCAAAATCCCCAACGACTCCATGCTCTACCATGTGTCGCGCAACCACATGAGCCGTTGGCTGATGGCGCGTGCCATCTTCCCCGTATCCGCCTTCCTGAAGCATGTCACATGGCATAAGCTCCAGGATGTCGATGCTCACCGAAAGATCATTTTCGACGCCATCGTACAGTATCGTCGCATGAAGAATATCGGTGTGGTAGCCGTGTTCGACCGTCTGAAGTTCGACTCTTACAGCCATTTCGCCCGTATCGGCGAGGGCTCGTTGGGCGGAAAGGGCCGTGGCTTGGCGTTCCTCGATAATATCATCAAGCGCCATCCTGAGATCAATCAGTATGAGAATGCTCATGTGTCGATACCCAAGACCGTGGTGCTCTGTACCGACTTCTTCGATGAGTTCATGGAGAAGAACAATCTCTATCCCATCGCCCTCAGCGATGCCAGCGACGAGACCATCCTGCAGCACTTCATGAAGGCGCAGTTGCCCGACTCGCTGATAGCCGACTTCTTCACGTTCTTCGATGCCGTGAAGTCGCCTATCGCCGTGCGTTCGTCGTCGTTGCTCGAAGACTCCCACTACCAGCCCTTCGCAGGTATCTACTCCACCTATATGATTCCCTATCTTCAGGATAAGTACGAGATGCTGCGTATGCTGGCTTGTGCCATCAAGGGTGTTTATGCCTCCGTGTATTACAAGGATTCGAAGGCTTATATGCTCGCCACGCAGAACGTCATCGATCAGGAGAAGATGGCTGTTATCCTGCAGGAGGTCGTGGGTAAGCAGTATGGCGACCTCTATTATCCCAACTTCTCGGGTGTGCTGCGCTCGCTCAATTATTACCCCATCGGAGAGGAAAAGGCTGAGGAGGGAATCGCCTCATTGGCCCTCGGACTGGGCAAATACATCGTCGATGGCGGACAGACCCTCCGCGTCTCGCCCTACCATCCTACGCAGGTGCTCCAGACGAGTGAGATGGAAACTGCACTCACGGAGACGCAGACACGCTTCTATGCCCTCGACATGACCCATGTGGGCGACGACTTCAAGGTGGACGATGGCTTTAATATTAAAAAGGTACGCGTGAAGCAGGCGGCCGAGGATGGCGCCCTCACCTATATCGCCTCTACCTACGATCCTGTCGATCAGATCATCCGCGATGGTATCTACGAGGGCGGGCGTAAGGTCATCTCCTTCTGTGGCGTGCTCCAGCATGGGGTGTTCCCCCTGCCAGAGCTCCTGCAGATGTCGCAGAAGCTGGGGGCTGACGAGATGAAACGCCCTGTGGAGATCGAGTTTGCCTGCAACCTCAACGACGACCGTACCGGCGATTTCTACCTTTTGCAAATCCGCCCGATCGTCGACAGCAAACAGGTGCTCGACGAGGATCTCCAGCAGATTCCCGACGAACAGTGTCTGCTCCGCTCCGCCAACTCTCTGGGTCATGGTATCTCCGAAGATGTGTACGATGTGGTGTACGTAAAGGCCGATGATGACTTCACCGCCGTGAACAATCCCACCATCGCCGATCAGATAGAGCAGATTAATCGCCGATTCCTGAATGGCGATTATCTCGAAGGGCAAGGGGGAAGCTCCTACGTCCTCATCGGTCCAGGACGCTGGGGCTCCAGCGACTATTGGCTGGGCATCCCCGTCAAGTGGCCCCATATCTCTGCGGCTCGTGTCATCGTCGAGACGGGACTGAAGAACTATCATGTCGATCCCTCACAGGGCACCCATTTCTTCCAGAACCTCACGAGCTTTGGTGTAGGCTATTTCACCATCAATACCTACACGGGCGACGGCCTCTTCCAGAAAGAGGTGCTCGACCAGATGCCCGCCATCGAAGAGACCGAGTACGTCCGCCACGTCCGTTTCGACCGTCCCCTGAAGATCATGATGGATGGCAAGAAACAAACTGGTGTCGTCCTCCTGCCTGAATAAGAAACAGCCCCAAAAATAACGAAGCCCTCGCGATTGGCGGGGGCTTCGTTTTGTTGATGGGTAATCGGATTATCCGAGCTTGCCGTCGGAGCCGAGTACGTTCACAATCTTGTGGATGTACATCTTCTTCATGTTCTCACGAGCGGGCTTCAGATACTGACGAGGATCGAAGTGATCGGGATGCTCAGCCAGATACTGGCGGATAGCAGCAGTCATGGCCAGACGAGAATCAGAGTCGATGTTGATCTTGCAGACTGCGCTCTGAGAAGCCTTGCGGAGCTGCTCTTCGGGAATACCTACTGCGTCGGGCAGGTTACCACCGAACTTGTTGATGGTGTCCACCTCGTCCTGAGGAACAGAAGAAGAACCGTGGAGTACGATGGGGAATCCGGGGAGCTTCTGCTCAATCTCTGCCAACACGTCGAATGCCAATGGGGGAGGAACGAGCTTGCCAGTCTTCGGGTCGCGTGTGCACTGCTCGGGCTTGAACTTGTAAGCACCATGAGAGGTACCGATAGAGATAGCCAGCGAGTCGCAGCCGGTACGGGTAGCGAAGTCAATTACTTCTTCAGGCTTAGTGTAGTGAGACTCCTCAGCTACAACCTCGTCCTCAACACCAGCCAGCACGCCGAGCTCGCACTCTACGGTAACGTCGTACTTGTGAGCATACTCTACAACCTGGCGGGAAATGCGGATGTTCTCCTCGTAAGGCAGCGAGCTACCATCGTACATCACACTTGAGAAGCCCATGTCAATACAGTCCTTGCAGAGCTCGAAGCTGTCGCCGTGGTCCAGGTGTAGCACAATCTCGGGGTGTTCGCAACCCAGCTCCTTAGCATAGGCTACAGCACCCTCGGCCATGTAGCGCAGAATGGTGGCATTAGCATAGTTGCGGGCACCCTTGGAAACCTGCATGATGACGGGAGACTTAGTCTCTACAGCAGCCTGCACAATAGCCTGCATCTGCTCCATGGTGTTGAAGTTAAAAGCGGGAATAGCATAACCGCCGTCAACTGCTCTCTTGAACATCTCGCGAGTATTCACGAGACCTAAATCCTTGTAGTTTACCATTTTAATTTACAATTTTACAATTTACAAATTACAATTTATTTTTCAATCCTTCAATTATTTACGATTTACTGATTTATTTTCGATTTACGAATTTCAAGTGCGATAGCAAATTTTACACTCTTCACTCCTTCAATCCGACGGATGCAAAGGTACGAAAAAGTTAAGAGTTGAGCGTTCAGAGTTTAGAGTTTTTCTGCCTCTGCTTTACTTTTTTTGATTATTTCACACGAAAAGCAGCCGAAAAGGGCTCAATTGCAAACTGCATTTTGCAATCTTCACTCCACGCTGCCCAGTTCCTTCACCTGCCGTTCGAAAGCCTCACGGTTACCTAAGGCACCATTCTTGATACGGGCCCGATAGTTGTAGATGGTGTTCACAGAGTAGTGCAGGAACTCGGCAATCTTCGATGAATCGTCAATGCCCAGACGTATGAGTGCAAAGATGCGCAAGTCAGTGGTCAGGTGGTTTTCTTCCTTGGGGTGCACCTGCATCTCAGGCATCAACAGTGCGTTGAAGTCGTCAATGAAATTGGGGAAGAGGTGCAGGAAGACGGAGTCGAAGTTCTGGAAGAGTTCTTCAATCTCCTTCTCCTTCAGCTCGGTCGATTTGGTGATGCGGAACAGCTCATCCAACTCCTTGTTTTTCATTTTGCGGTTGACCATCTTGCGGTAGTCGTCCAGCTTGTCAATGTATTGTGAGCAGAGCGATAGGAAGCGTCCTATGTATTCCTCCTTCACGCGGTTGGTTTCCGTCAGTTGTGCGTTGACCGTCGAGAGCTGCGTATTGAGGGTTGAGAGCTGGGCATTGAGCGTTGACAACTGGGCGTTCGACTCCGACAGCTGACCATTGGCCTCGCGCAGTCCGTTACGGGCCACGTCCAGCTGCTTGTTACGCCGATGCAGGAAGTACAGCACGCCCAACAGCAGCAGAGCCAGCACACTGAGAATGCCCAACAGCACACGCAACTGTGTGGTAGTGCGCTCACTCTTCGACTTGTAGTCGTCGGCAATGCGCGTTATCAGCGGTGCTATCTGCCAGTTACGCTGACGGGAGCCGAAACGTATGGCACAATTGCTGGTGTAACTGATGTATTCGTTGGCATGCTCCACGTCGCCCAACAGCAGCAACTGGTTGGCCAACTCCCACATGGAGCCCTGGTCCATCACGCCATTACGGATGTCGGCCAGCACCGACTCCACCAGCCAGTACATCATCTGCTGTTGGTCTTTGCGCTCCATGAATTCCAGATAGCGGTAGAGTGCTACCATGGCATAGGGATGCGTACCAGGCTCCACCATTTTCAGCCAGTTGTCGTTCACGCGCATGGACTCCGTTGTCCTCCCGCTATTCATCAGCGTCATTTCACGCCGCAGGATGACCCTCGGGTCGTCAGCCGGCAGCGTCTCATACATCATGTTCTGATAGTAGTCTGCCTTCTGTGCATACACTTCCTTCATTTCGGGCATCTGGGTGTAGTATGCCATTTCGTTATATACATTATTATAGGCATGGGCGTACTCTCCCAATGCAGCCTTGTCAATGCCATCGGTACGGATGGAGTCCAGGATATTGAGTGCCTCCTCATACATACCCGTACTGGAGCAGCGCCATGCGAGCAGCGCCTGGCAACGTGCCACGTCCGACACATTCCCTTCCTTGCGTGCAATGCTGATACACTCCTTGAGGAAGAAGATGGCTGAGTCGTTCACAAAGGGCTTGTAGAGGTCGTATAGCGCAAAAGACACTTCAAAGCGATGACGGTCGGTCGCCGCGCCGCTCAATCTGTTCCGGGCATCGATAATCCTTGCCTCATGCTGCTCCACATACTGTGGCGACTGTTCTATGGCCTCATCCACCTCGCTGAGCAGCTGTTTCAGGCTCTTTTCCTGTCCCCACGCCGTCGCAGCCACTGCCAGTACCACCAGCAGCGCAAATATCCTGTTAGTAAAAGTTGTCATAAAACCATTTATTGTATTAGTAATTTGCCCACAAAGGTAATTGAAATTCTGCAAAGAACAAAGAAAATAAAATACAAATAACCAAAAAAGGCACAAAAAAACCCTGCTATTTTCACAAATTGCAGGGTTCACACCAAAAATATGAATCAAAACTACTAACTAATAAATGATATAAAACTACTAACTAACAATTTCTATTATTAATCTATCCAGATGGGACCAGTGGGTAAAGTCCAGCTGTCATCACCATCGTCGTCCTGAACGACATCCTGAGGAGTTGTGCCGTCAGAGGCATAGATGGATGCATGGCAGATAGTATCTGTTCCCAGGAACTCCATGATTTCCATTTCGGGGCGAATATATGTCTTTTTCATTGTTTGTTCCTCCCCTTTTTATTTGATTACTACCTTCTTACCATTCACGATGTAGATGCCACTTGTAGGATTCTCCACGCGGCGCCCGTCCAGCGTATAGTACGCATGGTCCGTCTGCTTGTCGGTGAAATCCTGCACGTTGCCAATCATCGTTGTCTCACCATCCTCGTCAGCAATCTCTATGGCCATAGCCTGGGCGAATCGCGGAGCACCGGCATACACCACCGGTTGCAGCCAGGCACGGAAAGCCTGAGAGTGGTTTTTGATGTTACCAAATGTCACAAAGTGATTCTGATAGGACACATAACTGTTCTCAGGAACAACTGACTCCGTCTTGGCATAGATACCTGTGAAAGAATAGTTGCCGTCACCATAAGGAACTACTGATGGATTGACAATATTAACGTTCTCAATAGTGTAATCAGTCTTTGTGCTTGTTGTTGCAGCAGGCTTCAGCAGTACAGGATGGTTATTTGAAAGGTCACTTCTCACCGTGAAACGGAAGGCTTCCTTCTCTGCATTAGACGATGTGAATTCTGCTGCTAATGTACCCTCGCCAAAAGCCTCCACCAACTGATCCTGTGTGCAGTCAAAAGGCAGCACTACCGAATTCCACTTGCTAGCCATCTTACGCTTCAATATGACATTGGCTCCCTCTTGGTTCACCCAGTTCACAGCCGTCACATCCTCATCCAGTGTCTTGGTCAGCAGACGCAGGAACTCCGCATTGACACGATAGCTTGCAATGTTGTTGTGGGCATTAGAAGCAAAAATAATCTGGCAGTCATTAGGTACCGTCGCACCAAAGACGGTAGTAGGCTGAGTTACATCTTGTACTACTTCTGATGTCTGAACATAGGGTGCAGGATTCTTGCTAACAGTTATTGTATTCAGACTTACATTTCCACCAAACGCATTCATATAAATATCCGTCACATTAGCAGGAATGATAAGATTCTTCAAACTCGAACAGTTATAAAAGATCTCAGAATTGAGTTCAACCTTCTCATTGATGACAGAAAGATTTGATATCAGTTTATTGATTTCAGCATCAGGCAACAATGGACAGTTTTTAAAACCACCCTTTGCGATGGACGCCACTCTTGCATCAGTTCCTAATTCCACACGAGTCAGTTTCGGATTGTCAGCAAAACTCGTTTCTCCAACAGAAAGTACTGCATTCGCAGGAAGTGTCACGTATTCAAGTTTCTCATTATTGGCAAAGGAATTTAGAGCTGTAGATATATTCGCGATTTTTTCACCAAATGTAACGGATGTGAGGGAATTATTAGTATAGAAACACCATGCCTCAATCTGCAAGTCCCTTGAAGTCGAACCACCAGTAACGGTAACGGTGGTCATGTTAGGATTATGGGCAAAGGTTCCATAACCAAGATGGGTCACAGTGGAAGGGATTGTCAAAGTACCTGTAATATTAGCCCACTCAAAGGCAGATTTTTCTATCTTTGTAATGCCTGCTGCTTCAGGAATAGTGACACTAGTAACACCAGTACCACTGAATGCGAAATCGCTAATCGTATTACTATTATTCGTTTGGGCTGGATAAGTAATATCTGCCACTAAATTCTTACAATTCCTAAAAGCCTCATTGGCAATTAAGCTCAAGCCAGAAGGCAGAAATGTTCCTTCAACACCAGTAAAACTCAATTTCTCGCAGTCCTTAAAAGCTTCATAACCAACAATAGTAAGATTGTTACTCAGTTTTACGGTTCCCTGCAGTTTTTTACACCCACAGAAGCAGTAGCCATCAAATTCGGTGATGTTATCAGGGAGTACAATGTTGTCCAAACTGGTACATTCATAAAAGGCATACTCCTTGATTTTCGTTACACTATTAGGAATTTCAAACTTCGTTGGGTTAAAGCTTGTGCAACGGGCAAAGGCAGCATTGATCTCCGTCAGACCAGAAGGCAATGTAACATCTATCAGATTTGAGCAATCCATGAAGGTTCCAAAAAGAGAAGTAACACCTGACGGGATTGTAAATTGCTCAAGTGCAGTACATTTATAGAAAGTATATGTACCAAGACTGGTCACTGTCCCAGGAATATTAACTGTTGTCAATGCAGTACAGTCCTTGAAACAGTAGTTGCCGAAAGTCGTTACTGACGACGGTATCGATACTGTCTGAAGACTGGTCATACCATCAAATATATGGGATGGGAGTTCCGCAGCATTCATGATGCCACATGTAGCATAGTGTGTTTCTTTTTCTACTATTATCAAACCCGTAGTATAAGTATATTCCGCGGCTTTCTGAGAATCAGACGTAATAAAGGGATTGACAGGTGCAGCAGGGTTCCCAGAAGTTTCCGGCACAAAAGTCACACCCGTCATATCGAGGGTTGTCATGTTGGTTAATGTACGAAGGGTAGCAATGTCACCATCCTTCATGGGGCCTGATATAGTTAAAGAGGTAACGTTGGAAGGTGCGATACTATGAGTACTCAGTATATTAGCAAAGGTTTGTGAAGTTGTACCAGTTATCTTACTACCATTATTTACGGTAATACTAATAGTAGATGTCTGTGCAAACATCGCGTTTGCCACAAACACCATCATGAAAGAGCTCAGTAATGCTTTTACTTTTTTCATTTTTGCAACAATTAAAATAATAGTTAGCGTCGAACGTTTTAAAATTTCTGGTGCAAAAGTAGCAAAAATAAGAGCACAAAAAAACGCCGTCAAGTCCAAAAGTGGATTTTTGACGGCGTTAATAATTATAATTTCCTGATACTCGGAGAGTTACATATTCACCAATACTCTCTCAAAGTGGACTGCATATAAATGTGTAAAATGCACATTTATAGCAATTTTATGCTTTTTAGTCCTTCAGCGAGTAGGTGATTGTGGAGACCACACGCACCTTTTTCTGGTAGGGAATGTCGGCATCGTCAATGCTGAACTCACCCTGTCCAGCCTCCACAATCTTGTTGATGGTGGAGTGGCTGTTCTCGGCAAACTGCTGTGCCGTCTTCTCGGCAGCGGCAATGGCCTCGCTCATCATCTCGGGCTTCAGCTCCTGGAATTTGGTGTACTCGTAGTTGGCATAGTTGTTGTCGAGCATCACGCCCTTCTCCAGCAAGTCGTCGGCAGCCTTCTCCTTCAGTTCACTGATGAGCTTCGTATCGTTAGAGGCCACGTTCAGGCTTCGGGTTACAGAGTAGCGGTAGGTCGGTCTGCGCTCGCTCCACACGTTGGCATTGTTGTCGGTAATAGAGAACGAGTTGACGGTGATTTTTGCCTTGTCGCTCACCTTGTTGTCCTTCAGATACTGCTGGATAACGTCCACCTTGCTGTTCAGCAGTTTGAACAGGCCGTCCAAATCGTCACCCACATAGGTCACCGAGAGGTTCCATGTCACCTTGTCGGCATCAACCACCTTCTCCGCCAGTCCCTTCACGGTGACGCGACGGTCCTTGTTGGTAAAGTTGTCAATACCACTCTTGATGCACAGTCCGAGCAGCAAGAGTCCCACGGCCAGTATTGCGGCCTGAATCAGTTTTCCGTACTTTTCCATACTTTTCTGCTTTTAGGGTTGTTAGTGAGGGCAAAGATACGCTATCTTTTCCAATCCGCCAAATATTTCAGCGAAAAAAAGGGCGTATGCTCACGCACGCGCCCTTCTCCTTGAAAATGTGAAACTAACTCTACTACTAACTACAATAAATTTAACTTAAAACTACTATTAGTATTTGATGATGTACCAATGTATGCGCGGTAGGTGCCGGGGATGAAGGTCCACTGACCGGCAGCCTCGTCCCAAACGGAAAGCGACTGGCGGCTGGCTGTCAGCGTAATGGTCTTGCTCTCGCCTGGCTCCAGCCAGACCTTCTGGAAGGCTTTCAGTTCCTTCACAGGACGAGAATTATCGGGTTTGTCAGGACCGACATACAGCTGCACGGTCTCTGCACCAGCCACCTTGCCTGTATTCTTTACGGTAACGGTAACGCTCACGTCTGCGCCACCCTCATGTCCGTTGACGGTAACGTCAAAGGTAGTATAGGAAAGACCATATCCGAAGGGGAAGAGGGGAGTTGAGCGGTGAGCGGTGAGCGGTGAGCGGTGAGCGGTAAGCATTTCTTTCTTGCGCTTGGCAGAGAGGTCCGCCCAGCGGTAGCCCACGAAGATGTCTTCTTTGTATTCCTCGTCGATGACATCGTGACCCTCGCGCCAGGTGCCGGGATAGGTATTCAGGCTGTGAGCTCCTACGTCGCTGAGCTGGCGGAACCATGTAAAGGGCAGCTTGCCACTGGGGTTCACACGTCCCGTCAGCACATCAGCCAGCGCATTTCCAGCCTCCGAACCGAGGAACCATCCCTGTACGACGGCAGGCACCTTGTCAATCCACGGCATAGCGACAGCATTACCGGAGATGTTGACGAAGACAATGTTCTTATTCACCTTGGCCAATGCCTCCACCAGCTCGTTCTGCTCGTAGGGCAGCTCGTACTGGCGGCGGTCATGACCTTCGCAATCCTGAAAGTCAGATTTATTAAGTCCACCGAAGACGATGACCACATCTGCCTGCTTAGCCTTCTCAACAGCCTCAGCACGCAACTCGGCAGAAGTACGGCTTTCGGCAATACTACGGCCTACGGTCACGCCGTTATAGCTCTGCACGGTATCACCGACATAGCCACGGGCGTAGTCAATGGTGAACTGAGAATTGGGAGCCGACTGCAGTCCGTCCAACGGCAGCACCTCGTGTTGCACCTTGAGCGATGAAGAGCCGCCACCCACGGTCATCATCTTGATGGCGTTCTCACCGACAACAAGGACCTTGGCATTTTGCTGGATCGGCAGCACATGCTGCTCATTCTTCAGAAGCACGATGCCCTCGCCGGCAATCTTGCGGGCAGCATCGTAGTGTGCCTCCGAACAAAGGAAACCGTACGGGCG
>JAEEGG010006495.1_pt1 | contig 27392 bp, 8 predicted proteins | sample 9134161 | NCBI WGS metagenome assembly JAEEGG01 (sample SAMN16246543, study PRJNA631951) | gut metagenome | biome: gut microbiome; feature: rumen; material: CR-attached | host: Bos | place: Iran: Karaj | collected 2018-10 | reverse complement strand
AGTCTTGCCGTCGATGTCACCATTTTCCACCACATTGGTTCTGGCCGCGGCGGCCGTACCGCTGAAGGTGAAATCGGACTCCGTATAGAGCGCAGTGCTGATGTTCGTCACCGTGTAGCCGCTCACGCTGTGCTCATTGCCATCGTAAGGCGCCGTATTCTGGGCACCCACAATGGTCACCGTTGCATTGATCGGTGTGATGGTCTGGTAACCGTCCGTCACGTTGAAAATCACCGTACCGAAGTTCGTGTTGTTGTTGGTGAACTGGTTCAACTCACCATCGGCAGTACCCTTCAGTCCCATGTAGGTGGTGCCGGAAGCATCCTCGCCTTCCACCACGTGGGTACGGGTGGCCGTGGCCGTGCCGCTGAAGGTAAAGTCGTGATCCACGTCATACAGAGGAGTATTGGCCGTGGCGGTGTAACCCGTCACCGTGTGCGCAATGCCGTCGTAGGGTTTCGTATCCGTCTTACCCGTAATAGTCACCGTCACGTCAATCTTATTGATAGTCTGGTAACCGTCGTTCACAACGAAGTCCACCTGACTGAAGTTCGGGTTCGTGTTGGCGAACTGCGCGGGAGCGAGACCCATGTAGGTAGTGCCGACATCCTTGCGGGTGGCCGCGATGACACCTTCCACGAGGGTAGCACCGCTTGCAGGTGTGAAGATGAAGTCGATGTTGTCACCCGTCACCTTGTACAAGCTGGTGCTGGCCGTGGCGGTATAGCCCGTCACGGTATGGAATGTGCCGTCATAGTCGGTAGTGTTGTTAGAACCGGTGATAGTGACGGTAGCGGTGATCTTTTTGATGGTCAACGTGCCGTTAACAAGCGCGATGTCGTAGTTCGCCGTCACATCGTTATTAGAGGCATCCTTGATCACCACACTGTTCGCCGTGATGGCAATCGGATAGGTGTTGGCGGCTATACCCTCACCCGTCAGCGCGATCGCCGTGATGCTCTGACCATCGGCAAGGCTACCGCTGGTGATGGCATAGTACGGACTTGTCGCATTGGAAGCCGTAGCGTAGGTGATGGTGGAACCCGTGTACTCGTTCGTCGCGTCGTTCGCCGTCAGCTCGAGAGGACGGGCCGTGATAGTCAATGTACCTTCGGTCTTGGTCTTGTTGCTGTACTGGTCGCTGTGCGCCACCGTGTAGCTGAACGCGTTCGTCACGCCGCTCGGCGCAACGTGCGTGATCGTCGCCGTCTCGGCAGGCGTGATCGTCACCACGTCGTTCGTCGGAAGCGTGACCGTGGCCGTAGTGGCTCCAGCGGCAACTGTCACGGTCTGCGTGAACGCATTCTCGCCGGTTCCGTAGGTCACCGTGTACTCGTATTTCGTATGGGCGTCGCCGTCGTAGGTCCAGCTGCCGTTCGACGAGACAACCTTCAGTTCCTTCGTGGAAGCCGTGATTTCCAGCGTGCCGAGGTCCTCGCTTAAGGAGTAGTCGCTCTCGGTAGCCGTGCCGTCCCAGACCAGACTGTAGGTGTTCGTCACAGGACCGCCGACCTCCGTGATCGTGCCCGTCACCGTGAACGTCGCCGTCTCCTGCGTGCCGCCCGTAGGCGTCACGAAGCCGGATATATTACCGGTTGCCGTCAGCGGCTGGCCGTCATATTCCTTGCTGGCAGTGCCCGTCGTGATCGTCAGCGTCGCGGGCGTCACCGTCAGCGTGCCTTCGGTCTTGGTCTTGTTGCTGTACTGGTCGCTGTGCGCCACCGTGTAGCTGAACGCGTTCGTCACGCCGCTCGGCGCAACGTGCGTGATCGTCGCCGTCTCGGCAGGCGTGATTGTCACCACGTCGTTCGTCGGAAGCGTGACCGTGGCCGTAGTGGCTCCAGCGGCAACTGTCACGGTCTGCGTGAACGCATTCTCGCCGGTTCCGTAGGTCACCGTGTACTCATATTTCGTATGGGCGTCGCCGTCGTAGGTCCAGCTGCCGTTCGACGAGACAACCTTCAGTTCCTCCGTGGAAGCCGTGATTTCAAGCGTGCCCGCAACACGTGTAATGTTGTAGTTTGCCGTCACATCGTTATTGGAGGCATCGCTGATCACCACACTATTCTCCGTGATCGTGATCGGATACTCGTCAACCGTCACGCCCTCACCCGTCAAGGCGATGGCCGTGATGCTCTGGCCGGTAACAAGGCTACCACTGGTGATAGCATAGTACGGAATTTCTGCATCCCCTGCCGTAGCATAGGTAATGGTGGAACCCGTGTACTCGTTCGTCGCGTCGTTAGCCGTCAGCTCGAGAGGTCTCGCCGTGATCGTCTGCGACAAATCGTAAACAACAGTGTAATTACCAATGCCCTTCGTGGTCGCAAAACCGCTCGGAGCACAAGTCAAAGTTGCATCAGTTGCATTGGTATAAGTACCGATATTAGAACCGTCAGAGGTGACCACACCGGCCGTAATGGCATCCCCGTCCACCAAACCAGACACTTGATAATGCGTATTGGCAGTGGAATAGGTGCTGGTGAACACCGTGCCGTCGTAAACCTTCTCGGCATTCAAGGCGATGGTCAACTCTGCAGCATTCACCTTCAGCTCACCATTCACCTTTACAATATTATAGTAGCAGGTCACATCCGTCTCGCCACGCATCACTTTCACGGAGGAAACGGTATTGGTTTCCGTACCAACGTCAGTGATGGCTCCTGTCACAACAGCCGTCACCACATCGTTGTTCGTGAGCGCGTGACCCGTGGTGGCATCAGCTGCAGCTACAGTGTAGCTCTCGTTACCGAAAGCAATCGTGTAGCCTGCATCCGTATGTTCTTGTCCGTCATACGTCCAAGCAACCGGAGAAGCAGCTGTCACCGTCAAGGTCTGGGCAATCTGCTCAACAGCCTGGGAGGTGGAGACTTTACAACCCTTGCTGTCGGTCACGGAGATGGTGTAATTGCCGTCGGCAAGGTTGCTGATAGTGTATGCTCCATTGCCAAGGGAACCTGTGCTACCGTTGGTCGTTACATTGTCATCATTCCAAGCCACCGTATAGTTCGGAGTTCCGGCAGCCAAATTCAAGGTAATGAAACCATCAGATGTATTGTAGCACTGGCTGTTGTATCCAGTGATTTCCACCGTAGGTTTCGGATAGACCATCACCGTGGCAGTAGAGGTGGTAGTACAGTTGTTACCATCCTTGAAAGTCACCGTGACCGTCTTCTCGCCAACCGAGTTCCATTGAGCCGTGATAGCGTTGTCTTCTCCTGTGGATGTGCCACCCTCGCCAAGAGTCCACACATAATCGCTCATGCCACTCTGCGTGGAGAGGCTGAAAGTGGTGTTAGCCTCGGAGGTGTTGATACAGACCTCGCCGCCCGTGAGGGTCGGGACTGTCAAAGCATTCACCGTGATAGTCTTGGAAGCAGGCGTCGGGCTAGTACAGCCGTTGGCGTTCTTGTAATTGACCGTCACCGTCTTGCTTCCCGTGGCGCTCCACTTCAACGTGATCGTACTGTCCGTGGCAGTACCGCCTGACACCAATGTGGCATCCCCGTATGTCCAAGCATACTCACTCATGCCCGACTGAGTCTTCAGCGTCAGTTCCGTATTGGTGGCGGAGGTACTGACACAGATATTGTCGTCACCCGTGATGGTCGGGGTGGGATTCGGATATACCGTCACCGCGTATTCAGTTGCAGTCGGGTTGGTACAACCGGCCGCATTGGTGTAGTTCACCGACACGGTCTTGTTGCCATCGGCAGCCCACTCCACAGTGATGGAGGCCGTGTTGTTGCCGCTGAGGATGGTGCCACCGTCAACATTCCAGACATAGCTGCTCATACCCGTCTCTGTAGCCAGACTCAGCACATCCGTTGTGTTGGAGTTACTGACACAGATAACCTGGTTACCGGTAATGGTCGGAGTGGAGATGTCGTTCACCGTGATGGTGGCGGAAGTGGAGGCCGTACAGTTGTCGCTGTTAGTAATGGCAACCGTCACGGTCTTGCTGCCGGCTGTGGACCAATTAGCGGTGATGCTGGAGGTTCCCTGACCGGCAGTAATCGTGCCCTCATCAGTTTCCCCAAGTGTCCACACGTATGTTGTCATACCAGAAGTGGTATTCAAGGTCAGTGTGTTGTTGGTGGTGGAATTGTACACACAAACGGCACTGTTGTTCAGCACAGGGGTAGGAATATTCTTAACCTGAACCACCTTGGTGGTTGTGGCGCGACAACCATGCTCATCCGTGTAGGTAACCGAAATGGTCTTGTTACCGATGCTGCTCCACTGGGCATCCACGGTGTAGCCACTGCCTGTATAGGAACCGTCTGCGCCCACTGTCCAAGCATAATCATTCTGATTCTGGTCGGTGGTCAGGGTCAGGGTGTTATTTGAAGTAGATGTAGAGATACAAACATTCTCATTGTTCAATGTCGGAACAGGGGTGTCATAAACGGTGATGGTCTTCTTAGCACGAGACTTGCAACCCGTGGTGGTATTCGTTGCCACAAGGGATACCGTCTTCACGCCTGCGGAGGTCCACTCGGCCGTGATACTGTTGCTGTTGGTCGGCGTGGAGGTGATGGAACCGCCGTCGCCGAGCGTCCAAGCGTAGGTGTAATCGGAAGCATTGTCAGCCTGGTCGGTGATTGTCAGCGTGTTGTTGATCAACGAGCTGTTGACACAAATATTAGCATCCTCACCGATGTTCGGCACGATGGTGTCGTTCACCGTAATAGTGGCAATGGTGCGAGTACTGTCACCGCAACCGGCCACATCGTGAACAGTCACTTTATAGACAAAGATGCCGGCCTCGTCGGTGCTGGGCGTGTAGGTGTTGCTGTTGCTGTTTTCACCCACATTCGTGTATTCGCCGCCATCTTTAGAGACACTCCACTGGTAGGTGTAGGTGCCGCCGCCTGCGTTGGCGGTCACAGCGAGGTCAGCCACATCCTCATCGCCCTTACAATAAGAAGCATTGGGGGAAGATTCGGCGAGGGTCAGTTGTCCATAAACCGGAACTGTCACCGTGAACGGGTCGCCCACACAGACGTTGCCCGTGGTCGGGGTCACCGTATAAACCGCATTCTGTTCAGCCGCTGTCGTATTGTTCAGCGTACCATTCACATCGCTTTGTCCAGTAGCAGACTCACCACCGGTAATATCCGTCACAACGGGTTCAGCCCACTGATATTTGGTGGTATAGCCCTGGAAGTTGGGAGCGTTCGGAGTAACGTGGAAGGTGGCACCACTGCAGATATTGTCGGCAGTGATGTTGTCGAAGATATGATCGGGATACGGACTGTCGAGGGTCACCTCGATAGTGGCGGTGGCAGAGCAGCCCTCAGTTTGCGTGTTCATATCGAACGCCCAAACGGTAACCGTATGCTGCCCAGCGGCAATATGGTATTGATCACCATACTCTTTGGGGGTAGTAGTCAATAACGTCTCATGTCCTCCATCATCTAAAGCAGCAAAAACCGTCGGGATAACCGTTCCACTGGTCATCGTCGCAGTAATGATAGCATCACTACCCGTACAGCTCTCTTCCCTTGTGAGGGCGAGGGACACCGTCGGGGCGGGACTCACCGTGATGGAACCGTTGAGGGTTTGAACACCGCAACCCGTCACATTGCCAGCGCTCTGGTTAGAGGTGGCGGTGATAACGTAGTTGTACGTCGTGCCCTGTAGGGCAGGGGTAGCCGTAGGCGTGCCGAAGATTTTGCCATTCTCGGCATCAAGGGTCACGCCATCGGGCAGACCCGTTGCCGAAAGGGTGGCATGCTCAAAATTCAGCATGATATCATCAATCGGCTGACCGAAACACTTGGTTTGATCCGCCAAATCTTGATTGGCAAAACTGACGGAAGGATTTCCTAAGACAATAATGTTAAATGAGCATTCCACTCCTTCATAATCCTTACATGCATCCTCAGTATAATAAGCCACAGACGTGGTACCAATAGGATACTGATAATTGTCTGCATTAAGGGCAATTTCTTCATCCGTATAATTTGCAGTTGTATTCAAAGTCGGTTTTGTGTATCTAACACCCGGAATCACCGTTGCATAATTCTGTCCTTCGTCGCAGCAGAACACCAAATCAGACGGACAATTCTTCCATGCAAGCTCCACCGGAGAGGCAATCGTCACCTCCGTGGTGGCTTGGCAGCCGTGGGCGTCAGTGGCCGTTACCGTGTAGTTGCCGTACCAGATATCGCCATGGGCATCCGTGCCGGAGGTCGGGTTGGCAGGAACAGAAAGATTCGTGAACACACCTGCCAAATTCTGAGTGGCAGTGGTGTTGATACTGTACTGATACGGGGATGTGCCCGTACCTGTTGTCGCTTCAACTTTTACAATACCATCAGATCCATTAAAGCAGGTCACATTCTTGTGCACAGAGGCGACCTCCGCCACCGTCAGTAACGCAGGCACCGTGACGTAAACCGTCGTGGTGGAAGAAATGCCGCAGCCGTTGGTGGCCGTCACCACCACCGGCAGGTTCTGGACCTCATCGGTTTGCGTGATTGATGTACCAGCAGTCTTATCCTGACTGTAGGTAATTGAGGCATTGGCACCGCTGCAGTTGGCAGTGGCCACCACATCGCCGTCCGTCAGATTCGGGTAAGTGTAGTAACAACCGTTTGCATCCGACGTGTGGTCTGCCGCCACCGTGTTATTCGCAGGAAGCGTGGTGAAAGTCGGGGGTACGTTGTCATTCACGTGGTAGGTGTAAACCCACGGATGCACATGACCCTGACAATCCTTGTAGGTGTAGGTGTACGTCACATCGCCCGTACAACCCGTGAAGTCAGCAGGATTGATGACTGGGCCGCTAAACGGTTGCAGCTCATTGTAACAAGCGTCAGTCACATCCGGCAAAGCAGGCGTATGGATAGCTGTATAACAATTTACCGTTTCCTCACCATCGTCAGGCATTTCGAAGTCGGACGGTTCCACCGTCTCCTTGTAGGTCCAAGTGTAAGGTTCACCGTTCACCACATAGTCGTACAGGTAGGTACGTGTACCGCAGTCCTGCGTGAAGTTGTCTTGAGGATAACCTGAACGCAGGGTGAAGTCGATGTGAGTGCCGCAAATGCTGAAGTTGGGAACAGGAATGTCCGCTGCCTCAATCAGTCCGTTCTTGCAGTTTCTCGTCACCTCCACATTCTCCTCGGGAGTGAACGCATCCGGATTGACCGTATAGACATAGTACCAATCTTTCACCGTACCGTCACAGGTAGTGTAGGTGTAATGGTAGGTCACCGTACCACTGCCGTCCACCACCGTGCTTACCGGGTTCGGAGCCTCCGCCGTGCTGGGAACGAGGACGGCGGGAACTGCCCTTTCACAAGCATCAATTAAGGTCTGCGGTGTGTTAGGTGTCACCGCATCGCTCTCGCAGACGACCGACTGGGCTCCGTTTTCTGGCACATTCAATGCCGGGGTCACAATATGGTACTTGTAAATGTAATCTTTTGTATGACCGCTACAGTCAGAATACGTGTATGTAAATACTTTGTCACCATTGCAGGACACATACGCGGGTTCTGCTCCCATCGCAGTATATCCCATGTTCCATTCAATCACCTGACCGCATGCGTCAACAATGCTAATCGGCATCTTGTGGCGTTTCGTATGAGGCGTGACAATGTCAGCATAGCAGTTGACCGTCGTATCCACCAAAGCGGGCGGCATAATCACAATGCCGTCAGCCACCGTAACCGTCACAGAACCTTCGGCACTGTTGGTACAGACACCGTCCTTATATGTGACAATGTAAGGATATACATGTTCACATTCATCATCGGGAACTGTGACCGTATAGGTCTCCGTATAGGTCGATGAAGGATCCGTGTGCGTCATCTCATACGGATTCCCGTTGTTGAATGTCCAGGTCAAGGTATCTTTTTCAGCATAGACATGAGCGATCTGAGCGCTCAACTCCTGAGTGCCTGCATTCGGACAAACCGTATAGTTCTCCGGAGTGATGGTCACCTGCGGACGCACCGTGGCCGTCACGGTCATCACCAAGTCGGCATCATAAGTACAAACACCGTTGTGGGCTGTCACATGGTAAGTCAACGTCACAGGAACTTGGTTGGTTGTAACGTTCTCCAAGTTGGAACCGGCAACCGTATATTGCGTAGTAGAGTTTGAACCAGAAGTGTTATTCACACCGTTGGCAGGGTTCTGCTCGGGCGCATTCCATGTATAGTAGGTGGTGCCCGGCGTGGTAGTCACCGGCTGGGTGGCAAAGCTACCACCGGAACAGATCGGAGCCGGTTGAGGAATCTCCGTGATTACCAAGTTGTTGTTCAATCCGATAGTGAATGTTTGAGCAGCCGGAGAGCAACCTTCATGATCAAGGATGGTTACTGTGTATGAACCCACTTTCAAATTGTTCAAAACATGCGGTGAGAAAGATGCGACACCGTTACCATTGGAATAATCGGGTTCACCGTATTCCAATGTTCCACTATATTTGAACGTATAACCTGTAAGATCAGAAGGCGTACCGCCCGTCACTGTGACCGTTACAGAACCGTCATTGTTGGCACAGGTGGCATTCACAGGCGTAACCGTCACCTGGAACGGATCCGGTTCGATAATGACCACATCCACTGTAGAGGTACAGCCATTGACATCCTTGGCCGTCAGATGGTGCGTACCCGCTGTCAGACCTGTGAAGATATGACTGCTTCCGTATGTGCCGGCATCCACCGTATAAGTGAACGGTGCAGTACCACCGACAATATGATCAATGTCAATCATAGCCTCACCGTCATGGCCGCCAGGACAAGTCACATTCTTGTGTCCCAACGTATTCTCTGCAATGGTAAAGGCATCCGGCACCGTCACCACAATCGTCGTGGAGGCGGTGTGGTTACAGCCGTCCGTGATGGTCACCGTCACCGGCGTAGTCTCGGAAATAGTCGTGCCAGCAGCCACAGACTGGGAAAGCGTGCCTTGCAAATCAGTCGCTGATGTACAGTTATCATTCAACGTATAGCTGATAGCCGTGATTAAATTAGGCATAGTGTAGGTACATCCGCCACCGCCTGTTGTAGAAGCTTGAATAGTGGTCACGCTGGGCGTTATTGTCGGATTCTCCTCGTCCTTCACCGTCACGGTGTTGGTGTTCGTGGCCTTACAGTTGTGAGAAAGCTCCGTCACCTCGACGCTCACCGTGTAGGCAGTCGCCGTGCAGGTGCTCGGGATGTTCGTTAATGTCTGCGTGTTGGTGGTGCCCTGTTCAGAAGCCGTAGCCGTCCAGTTCAGGGTCTCGCAACTCCAGCTGTAGTTGAAGGTCGGATTGGTGGCGCCAGCCAAAGCAGCCGTGGCCGTCAACGGGGTGTTGCCGGCATTAGGACAGAGGTCCGTCACATCGGCAATCTCCACCGTGGGCAGCGTATAGACCGCCACCTCTTGGGTCGCCGTGGCGGAACAGCCGTTGCCGTCGCGAGCCGTCACCGTGTAGGTGGTCGTTGTGGCCGGCGTAGCCACCACCTCCGCCGTATTGGTGGCGGAGAGTCCCGTGTTCGGGCTCCAGGTGTAGGTGATGTTGTCGTTGCCATTGCCGGAGGTGGCGCTGGCGGTCAGCGTGGTGTTGTCGCCCAAGCAGACGCCCGCAGCACCGGCCGTGATGTTAACCGCCACCGCAGCAGGCTTCTCCACCGTGATGTCAACAGTTGCGTATTTGCCGCAGCCGTCCGTTACCGTAACGGTCACCACCTTGGAGGTCTCCTCGGAGGTGAATTGGGTGCCGGGAGTGATGTTCTGCGACACCTGCAGCGGTTGTGTGGTGCAATTGTCAGCCACCGTCACATAGTCAGAGGTGGTCAGATCGGGCACCGTGTATTTACAGTTACCGATGGAGGTTGCCGTCACTTTATTGTTGTTGTTTGCCACTGCTGCCACCGTCGCGATGGTCGGCGTGGTCTCGTCCTTCACCGCCATCGTGGCCGTGGCCGTGGCCTGACAACCGTAGTGGTCGGTCACCGTCAGGTTGATGGTGTAGCTGTTATCGCAAGTCACCGGCACAGCGGCGCTCACCGTGTTGGAGGCAGCATCCGTGGTCGTTGTGGCGGGCGTCAACACTACCCCACCCGTCCAGGCGTAGGTGTAGTTGGCCGTGGTTGGGGTGGTGACATTGGCCGTAATGTTCTGTGTGCCATTGGCCGGACATACGGTCGGGATGGTCGCAATCGCCGCCACCGGATTCGGATGCACAGTAATGGTGACATCCTTGTTAACAGCCTCACACTGCGGATTCGTCTGGTTGCTGGCGGCTACAATATTATATATATAGCCGTTCTCGTTCGCCGTGGCAATGCTGCCGGTAATGGTGGCGTTGAAGTCGTCCGTGCGCGTGTAGGTCAGACCGCTAACCAGACTCAAGGTCGTGGGCAGCGTGCCGTTGACGCTGGTGAGCGTAATCGTCTGGATGTCACCGCCGGCACAAATCTCCTGCGTGGCCGGGGTCACCGTCAGCTGCACGGTCGGATTCACCTTGATGGTACCGGTGATATAGACCGGCTCACAGGTCGGGTTGGTCTGGTTGGAGGTAGCCTTGATGGTGTATTCAAATGTGCCCGTCTGGGTCGGAGTACCCGATATGGTCTTCGTATCAGCATTAAAGGTCACACCCGTGGGCAGCACACCCGCCGACTGGCTGATAGTCGCATTCTCGATATTAAAGACAATGTCTGTCAACGGCGAATTGGCACACAGGTTCTGGTCCTTGGCGCCGGAACCATTTGCCAAGGTCAGCACCACCTCAGGATTCACCTTGATGGTGGCCTCAGCCGTGTTATGACAGCCGTTGCCGTCGGTGCCCGTCACCGTCACTGTGTAGGTGCCGGCCGCCGCGCCGCTGAAGGTGGCATTGGCGTTGTTCACTGTCAGATTGGTGGCAGGATCCCAGGTGTAGGTCTGCGCGCCGTTGGCCATCAGCGTGGCCGTGCCGGAAGCGCAGATGTTGGCGTTGTTCACCGTCACGGTGGGCAGTGTGTGGTAGTTGATGGTCACCGTGTTGGAGGTGACAGAGCAACCCTCATCATCGGTGATGGTCACCTTGTAGGTGCCATCCGCGGAGGTGGTATAAGAAGTGGTAGGAGCGGGCGTTCCCGTGATTGCTACATCGTTCAAATACCACACGTAGGTGAAGTCACTGCCGTTCGCCACCGTGCCGCTGCCAGTCGTCAGGGTGAAGTTGGCACTCTGCTGACCGTTGGGGCAGATGGTGGCATCGTCCACGGCGAGGGTTGCAGTCGGCATCGGGTTGGCCGTTACCATGGCGGAGGCACTGCCCTTACAATTGTTGGCATCCGTCACCGTCACCGTGTAGGTACCGGCAGCATCTACCGTAATGGTTTGATCAGTCTCATTGTTGTTCCATTTATACTCACCAGTGGCACCCGTGACCGTCAAAGTCGTGGTTTGCTGGCCTTGGCAGATGCTCAAGTCTGTTGAAGTAATTTCAGGAACAGGCAGCGCGTTCACGGTAATCGTAATATCAGCAGAAGCATAACAGCCGTTGCTGTTGGTGCCCGTCACGGTCACCGTGTATGAACCTGCTTCGGCGGAGCTGAAGTTGACGCTCGCGCCCGTGGTGGCACTCAGCGTAACGCCCGTGGGAGCTTCCCATACGTAGGTCTCGCCCTTGGCGGCTGTCAACTGCAGGGTGCTATTGGCACAAACCTCGGCAGGCAGCGTGTTCGTGATTTGGATGTTCGGGATGGTGTCCAGGCTCAGATGACCCGTGCCGCTGTTCACACAGCCGTGGTCATCCGTCACCGTCACAGTGTAGTCTTGAGCAACGGCAGGATTCACCAGTGTGAGGGTGGCATTGTTTTCACCCACCGTCTGGTTGCTGGCGTCTTTCCAAGCATACTGGAACGGTTCCGCACCCGTCACCGTGGCGACCAGCTGGGCCGTGCCCTGGCCGTTACAGACCGTGGCGTTGCTCACCGTCACCACCGGCAGGGCGTTCACCGTCACCGTGGTGTTCAGTTCCACATGACAGCCGTTGCCGTCGGTGGCCGTGACCATGTAGGTGGTCGTTTCCGTAAGGTTCTCCAGCGTTTGGGAAGCGACATCCTCATCCGTGTTGCTCCACTGGTAATGAACCTCATTATTATACGCATTGGACGGAGTCACCGCGATGGTCTTGCTTCCATTGTAACATACGGCATCGGAAGCCGTTATCTCCGCCGTGAAGCTGTTGGCGGGGATGATCACTGTCACGTCTGCGTTGGATTGATTGTGGCAGGCATCCTCCACCACCACGTTCACCGTGATGGTTTGCTGTTGGTTCGTCTGGTTATACACCGTATTGACCGGCACACTCTGGCTGACGAAGGACACGGTGTTGCCTTCATAGCCGCAGACGTTGTCTTGCGTGGCTCCCAGCACCGTTGCCGACAGATTCGGCATCTTGTAGGTACAGTTGCCGGCAGCCGTAGCGGTGACATCTGCAATGGTGCCGATCACCGGGGCGGCCTCGTCCTTCACCGTGATGGTGATGGGCTCCGCCGTGGCGGTACAACCCTTGGCATCCACGATGTTCAAGTTCACCGTGTAGGCGCTGCTGCAAGCCGGGTCGAAGGAGGCGGTAACTCGTGAGGTGGCAGCATTGTCGGTCTGGTTGCTCAAGGTCAATCCCGTGCCGGCACTCCAATTGTACGTGTAAGGCGTAGCTGTGGTGGTGGTCACATTAGCGGTGACTGTGGTGCTGCCGGCATTCGGACAGAGCGGATTCACCTGATTGATGGACACTGCCGGCAGCGGGTTCACCTTAACCAAAGCCGTAGCCGTGCTGGTACAGCCGTGGTCGTCGGTGCCCGTAACGGTCACTTGATAGTCCGTTGTGGAGGCCGGGGCGTTTCTGAAGGTGACGCTCGCGCCCGTGGCCGCGCTCAAGTAGGTGGAAGGTTCCCAGCTGTAGAGCGGGGAGTTCTGATCAGCCAAGGCAGCGGTCAGCGTGGCGCTGCCGTCGGCACAAAGCTCGGCGTTGTTCACCGTGACCTGCACCGGCGTGTGGACGGAAATGGTGCCCGCACCGGTGTTCTTACAGCCGTTGCCGTCGGTCACCTCAACCGTGTAGGAGGTCTCTGTGGAAGGAGCAGGCACGGTTAAGGTAGGACCTGTGGTGGGATTCGTCGCATCATCGTTCCACACATATTGCAGTGTACCCGTGCCGGTACCCACCGCAGAGAGGGTGGCGTTGCCTTGTCCGGCACAAACCGTGACCGACTGCACCGTCACCGTGGGCAGTTCGTTGACCACGATGTTCTGGGTCTTCACCACCTGACAGCCGTTGTCACCCGTCACCGTGACGGTATAGACCGTAGAGGTGGTCGGTGTTACCTTAGTTGTATTGGTGTAGTTCGTCTCATGCGCCCAAGAGTAGGTCGGTGTACCCGTCACACCCGTGACATTGCTCACCGTGATAGTAGAAGATTCACCCTTACAGATCGGGGTGTTGCCGGAGATCTCGGCCGACAGTGTGTTGGCCGGGATGGTCACGTTGACCGTCTGGGAGACTGTGTTGTGGCAGGCATCCTCCACGACAACCGTCACAGGGATGGTCTGCGCCTGGTTGGTCTGGTTGTAAGAAGTCCCCACCGGCACACTCTGGCTCACGAAGGCGATGTTGTCATAGCTGCAGCCGTCATTGGTAACACGATCCAAAACATCCTGGATGTTGAGGCTCGGCATCGTGTAAGTACAGTTGTCCGCCGGGGTGGCCGTGATAGGATCGCCCGTCGCGAAGGTCGGTTTGGTGACATCCTTCACCGTGACAGTGAACGGGGTGGCATTGGCGGAACAGCCGTTGCCGTCGGTCACCTTCAGGTTGATGGTATAGGAAGTGTTACAAACATCCGGCATATTTTCAATGGAAACCGTGGAGGTTGTCGTGGTAATATTCCCTTGGGTTTGGTCGGTAAAGAGGCCGCCGCCGGTCCATGCGAAGGTATAGTTCGGGGTGGCGGTTGTGGTCACCGTACCGGTAATAGTCTGGTTAGTCGCACTCGGGCAGACCTCCGCCTGTCCGCTGATGGTGGCGGAAGGCACATCGTTCACCGTGATCTCCTTCGTCACAGTGGCGGGACAGTTCGTGGTGTTGTCCGTCACCGTAAGATTGACATGCTTGGTGCCCGGGGTGGACCAAGAGGCGGTGAACGTGTTGTTGGTGGCGATGCCGCTCACCGTACCGTTCTCGCCATTGGTCAACGACCACAAGTAACTATAGTTGCCCACAGAGGGACTGGCATTAAGGGTCAGCATGGTGTTGTCGAGGGAACTGCTCACACAAATGGCAAAGCTGTTATTGGGGCTCGTGATGGCCGCCTCAGGCAGGGCGTTCACCGTGAGCGTATAGGTTCCCGTGGCAATGGTGTCGCCATTTTCGCCATTGACGGGAGCGCAGTCCACGTCATGGGCCAAACGACGGAAGGTGTAGGTGCCAACGGTTCCGGTATATTGGGCGGTCGGCGTATAGTTGGCCTCGTTGTTGGTGCCGGCAGCAGCCACAAAAGCACCGTTCGCTCCGGCATTCACCTGCCACAGGTAGGTGATGGTGCCGTTGCCGCCAGAGGCGAGTCCTGTGCTCAGGATCTCGGAAGCAGCGCCATCGACGCAAACCGCTTCGCCTGCGGTGCTGATGCTGCCGGGAGTGAACGCGTCATACACGCTCACCGTGGCGGTGGCCGTGTTGGAGCAGCCCGAAGGGATATTCATTGCCGTCACCGTGTATGTTCCAGCTTCGGATATAGTGACAGTTGTCGTTGTTATTGGGTTACTTTCAGTGCTATGACTCCAAAGCAAGGTGTATTCATTGGGGTCAATAGTCGTATTTCCGTCAATGGAAACCGTCAGGTCAACATCATCACCCTCGCAGATGGTGGTTGAAATCGGTGTAACTGCCACCACTGGTAACGGGTTCACGGTAATCACAGAAGTATTATCAGTATTGGTGTTCGTACATTGGTGGCCCGTTTTCTCAGCCACTTCCAAAGTATATGTACCCGCTTCATTGACTGGAAGAGAAGCAGAACTGCCTACGAGAGTTCCCTCTTTCTTCCATGTATAGTTATAAGTACCCACATCTCCTCCTGAGGCATTGGCGTATAAGGTGACTGTCTCGCCCTCGCAAAGTGCCTGAGCAGAAGGTGTCACCCATGCACGAATAGCCGTAGGCTCGGGTATCATGACATAAGTGGACGCCACACAGCCCGTGGCATTGTCGGTCACCTCCACCGTGTGGATGCCACCCGCCACATTGCTCAATGTAGCCGCATTCAAAGCATCATTGCCATCCCATTTGAATGTAAGGTTGGAAGAAGCACCCGTTACCGTCACCGTGGCGGAACCATCGTTCGCCCCGGCACAGGTCACCGCTGTGGGGTTAGAGATAGTGGCACTGACCGCCGCGGGAACGGTGAAACTCACTGCGTCGTCCACCACGGTCTCATTTCCACAATTATCCTTGAATTTCAAAGTGATATACAAGGTTTGTGCGCTTCCTGTGGACTGAATATACTGACCTGCAGCTGGTTCCTGCGTGATAACAATATCGTCAAAGTCAGTACAAATATCGGAAAGATAGCCTTGATATAAGCTTCTCAATGTCACATCCGGATAAGTGAAAACACATGAACCATTGTTTTCCACATTGGCTGTGGTGGGATAACCTGCGTCCAACTGCGGTCCCTGCTCATCTTTCACCGTATAAATGTATTTCCACACTGACGTGCTTCCATTGCAAAGTGTGTAGGTATAGGCATACGTCACTGTACCATTGCATTCGCTTCCCGTGCGGGTAATAACCGGATCCGCACTGCGTGTGGCCGGCGGTGTGGTATAGTTTCCGCAAGAGGAAGTAAATGTGGGCATCGTATAACCACTCTTCTCGTGCGGAGCCACCACAGCTGACATGCATGCCACTGTCTCACTACCATACTGACTCTCAAGAATGGTAAGATTGGGGGCCTTTACCGTCACCTGTGCTGTTTTGGTGGCAGAGCAGGTACCGTCGTTCACGGTCACCTCGTAGGTATATACACCCGTACATTCTTCCAGAGCGGCGAAAGATTGTGATACTTGTCCATCTGCTGACAACGTGGCAGACTTAGGTTCGTCATTAAACTTCCACGTAGCCGAAGCACCTGGACTCACGTTGCTAAACGTAACAGGGATATCAAAAGTGGAACCCGGACAAACATTTTGGATGTCATCCAGATTGAAATTCACCGTACTGCCACCACCTGGGAGAACTGTTACGCTCGCATCAAAGGGATCACTGTAACAGTACAAACCTTTTTGCGCCGTAACGGAATAGGTGACCGTCTTCGGAGCGGTGGTATGACTATTGTGAAGCGTGCCGCTGATGGAAGTGCCTGCCCCAGGAGACGTATATCCGGTTACTTCATTATCTCCCGATACTGTCCAATGGTAGGTAATCGGATCCGTCTCGTTCTGCAGATTAAGTTCTTGCGGGGTGAATGCAAAAGGTACATCGTTACAGACCGTCTTGCTCAAAGGCTGGGTAATGGTCGGAGTCCACGGAGTACGGGGATTTATGGTCTGCACTGGCAGAGTCGTGTAGCAGCCCTGTGCATCCGACACCGTAATCGTATAACCCTGCGAAATGAGATTTGAGACGGTTGTAGCCGTATTTGGAGCGACATTCGGTTTGCTACCGGATGATGTGGAGCCTTGCCATGCAATGGTGTAATTAGGATGGCTGCCGGAAATGGTCATCTGCACCGAACCGTTCTGCGAACAATCCTCATCTTGGCGACTGATGCCAGAAACTTCCAGCTTAGCAGGCTGACCCACAGTGATATTATTTTTAGTTGCGGAACACCCCTTCGTATCTGTCACTGTAACAGAGTAATTGGTTGCATACGAAAGATTATTAAACGTGAACGTACCGGTACCATTGGTATTAGAAGCACCGGTACTAAGTTTATAAGTAAGATTTCCTGTACCGCCTGTTGCATTCACCTGGAGAGAGCCGTCATTGTGTTTATTGCTGCCATTGGGAATGCTGTTGCCCGTATGGCAAGTGACAGGGGTGAAAACTGTAGAGTTGATTTTCACTTCGGAAGGTTGATTTATAGTGACCGTTTTCACATTCGTCAGACCTGATGCGGTATGCGTGACTGTCACTGTATATGTTCCAGCTTTTAAATCAGAAATTGTAATCGGATTTGTGGTCGTTAAATTTCCATTTTTGTTTACGGGGCCCGTAATTGTATATTCAAAGGCATTATTTGCCCAACCTTCGGTCACCTTAATTTGGATTTTTCCATCACTGCCGTTATAACAAGTCACATTTTGATATGGGGTGGCTGTTGCGTTGATATACTCGAACCAAACAATACCCTGAGCACCACCACCACCAGTTTTTGAATTACAAAAAATATGAGCGCCAAAAACAACGACTCCCACGGAGTGTGCTCCACCGCCGCCTCCACCATATGCATTACCTGGAAATCCATCAGGATCCCATGTATCACCTCCTACACCACCTTTACCAGAATGGTCTGCATCATAAGCATACGCTGTTCCAGGCGTTTGTCCTGGTCCTGAGTCATTTATCGGTGTTGTATTTGGTCCTGCGGCACCACCGCCAGCACCTCCTTTGTCATTACCACCAGAACGACCTGCACCACCCTGTATGGATAACGTGTGAGCGGTATTTTTATCGCCACCACCACCATTTGCTTTACCGCCATTCGCCTTCACAAAATCTGTCGTGGTATTACCTGTTGAGCTGTTAAAAAATGAGACAGTGGAAGCATTGCCGTTACTAGCCGCCCCCACACCAGCACCAGCCTTCGCTGTAAAATAGTCACCGTATCTCACCGACTGAACGACTCCATCATAAGCACCGCCACCACCACCTGTAGCATCGTTACATCCTGATGCATTCCCTCCTCCAGCGCCACCGCCAATGGCATTAATTTTCACTTCCGTTACACCTTCAGGAACATCCCACTGTTCCCCCGAAGTACTAGTAACAGGCTTCCTCACTTGTCCCCACGCGTTCCCCATTCCCACGAGCATCATCGCGGCGAGGATTAGCACCGCGTTGAGGGTGAGGAGCGGGTGTCGGTTCGCACGCGTGTGTAGAGCGTGCGCCCGCGCGCGCGTACATATACGCGCGAGGATGTTGTTGTTTGCTGTCTTCATGGGTTGGTTCTTTCCTTTCGTAGAATTTCTTTTCATATTTGTAATTTTTTATTTTTTTCCGAGTTTGTCTCCGCGCCGCGGGGTTCCCGGCGTTTCCGGCGGTCCGCCCTCGCGTGCGCACGCGTAAATATATATACGCGAAAAAACCTGCAAAAGTACAATTTTTTTACGTTCGATTGTTAATTTCTGTTGAAAAAAAGCGCAAGTGGGTGAGGATGAGGGGGTTGCGGGGGCTCGCAGCTTTGCTGCGAGGCGTGGACCACCCCGCCCTTCGGGCACCCCTCCTGAAGGAGGGGAATTGGGCCGTGGCCGGGACTTTCCTCGGGGGAGGCGGGATGGCGCAGGGGAAGAAATGGGCTTGAGCGGGATCCGGTTCGGTCCCGAACAATCGGTTCCCACGGAAAAACCGGGCGACACGGGCAAGAACAATCCACCTGCTGTATCGGGCACCCCGGAATCCCCTCCTTTTAGGAGGGGGCAGGGGGAGGTCCAGAACCGCCAGTACAAACCGCAAGGAAATCACCGGCAAAACGACGCCCCTTCCATGCACCCATCCCGGCAAATCCTCCGAAATCCCCTCCCGAAAATTTACTATTCCACCCCGATTAGTTAACGGCTTTTCCGCATCATATTGTAAACCAGCAAGAAAAAAATTTCCAAAAAACCTTGACAAAGGCGATGTAGTATTGTATCTTTGCAGGCGGGAAAACATCAACAAAATGAAACAAGGATACACCTACATCATGACAAACAAACGCCACAACGTGCTTTACACAGGTTGCACCTCTGATATCATCAAACGAGTCTCGCAACACAAGAACCATTACTTCAAGGGATCGTTTACTGACAGATACAATTGCGAATACTGCATCTATTTCGAAGATTTCCCCAGCATTAGCAATGCAATCAAACGAGAAAAACAGATAAAGAACATGTCGAGAAACGAGAAGCTCGCTCTCATCAACAAACGCAATCCTGAATGGAAAGAATTAGTCACGGAAAACGGCTTTCGCGAAAAGCCCATGCCCTGGGCAGATCAGGTGAAATGCGTCATGGATGAGCTGATTGGCTCGCAGCACAAATAGGGCGTTAAGAAACCGCTTGCACTGATTAGTTTGAGGTTCCGCTCGCTCACTGCGTTCACTTGCGAGTTCGAGGTTCCGCGCCGCCCACTGCGTTCACTTGCGAGTTCGAGGTTCCGCGCCGCCACAGGCGACGCGGAATGACGGACCGCCGTCCGCGGGGGCAAAAAGGGGAAAAAGAAGGGCGGCGGGTGGGGATGTACCGTTGCCAGACACTTTTTCTCCGCCGCCCTTCTTTTTCCCTCTCTCACCCGAGGCAGCATCGTCATTCCGCGAGACGCGACAGCGTCGAGCGGAACCTCCAACTTCCACCACACTGTCAAAGCTGGCGGAACCTCAAACTTTCCCCACGAAGCGGCGTCAAACGGCACCCCATCTCGCAAAAAGTGACAACCAAAATCAGCGAATCACAACCCTTTTCTCGCCATTTCACGCGGAAAACGAGACAGCAATATAATAACTATTTATTAATTTTTAACAACAATAATTTCAAATCACTGATAATCAATATTCAAAATATTTTTACTTTTCTTGACAACTAAATGAAAATTATTTATCTTTGCCGCATAAAGCCTCGCCCCACATCGGAGTCGAGGCCATCTCTAATCTATTAACAAACAAAATCAATTTATTATGGGTCAGTATTTAGCAATCGGTGTCACGTACGAAATCCACGTGAACAAAGCAAACAGTGTGAAACGCATTGAAGATCTGGAATCATTAAAGAATGAGCTTAACCAAGAGTACAATCCCACGGGAATTTATGATTTCCGTGTGCATGGCAACAACGTTGTCCTCACCTTGAAAGACGACATTCTTCTTGAGGAGTGGACAAGCATTTTGGAGGCATTCTACAAATTGAGATACCGCAATTGGAGCGACGACGGGAATGTCTTGAAGATTCTGAAAGAGACCAACAATCCCAATCTTTGGTTTTCAGACAAGCACGAGCCCATGCTCTCTTCTTTCTTCAGTTTTGGAGAGCACGGCGAATACTATTATCAAGACGACTATTACCATGATTATATATATCATTTTGAAAATGGCTATCGATGGGAAATTCCGACGACATTGTATTCCGTGAACCTGAGTTTTGACGGGAAAGCCTATATGGAATGTTTCGGATATGGAGTGATTGATTTTTTCGAACGTCTGATCAAAGACAGACTCCAATCGTTTCGCCTTCGTGACGCCATCAACATCCATTTCACTTTGTGAGAGAGGAGGGAACTATGGGTAAAGATATTCATTTGCACATCGAACAACAAAACGCGGACGGATCATACAAGCATGTGGGCTGTTACAGGCCTGGACGCTGGACTACCTTGGACAACTTCATCGACGGAACGGACAAGCACTCACTCGCCTGGGAGCTGACCAACGATCTCCCAGACGACATCTCTCCGGAAACTGATGAAGACTACCGCGACGGATTTGGTAGAACCTTCGGTCAAATGACGGATACTGAGGGATTCCAAACCTTCCTCGACAAAACAAAGAAACAGATGGCGACCTATTCGGGAGAAGACGAGGCGTGGGCGGAGAGCTATCTTGAGAAGTTCTACTGCATGTATGAGGAAATGCATGAGTTGGAAAAGCAGGGCGGCGCGTGCCGTATCATCTTCTTCTCGGGCTTTTAACACGCCTTCAGCATGACACAACACTTCGCCGCAGGCGAAAAGAATCTGCAAAATCCCCTCTCAAAAATTTACTATTCCACCCCGATTAGTTAACAGCATTTTCATATTCCATTGTAAACCAGCAAGAAAAAAATTTCCAAAAAACCTTGACAAAGGCGGCTATGTGTTGTATCTTTGCAGGCGGGAAACGGGGGTTCTCGCGTCATAGTCATGACGGGGACGCCGCTCAACAATTATAACCAAACAATTTATTACTATGGACAAAAACCAAAAAGACAAAACGGAATTCAAAGGCAGAAGCAAGTTCTTTTGGAAAGTTTTCCAAAAGGACGACGACAACAAAATTTTTTCCAAAGAAAATGTTTTGTATTTTGTAGAATTATGTAAATTTGCCGCGCAATTGGAAACCCTGGACCTGACCGACGAAAAGAACCTGTGGCTCTTCATGCTCACCCATGTGGCCGACGTCAGCGAAGAATTGCTCGAGCGATCAGATCCAATTTTCCGATGCTTTCACCAAGAGTGCCTTGTATCAAATCTTAACGACATGGAAAAGAAAGAATATGTGACGAGCGTGCTGGAGTACGACGACGTGCGGGAATCGATGATGTGCGAACGCGAAGTGGGTCGCGAAGAAGGTCGTGTGGAAGGCCGCGAAGAGGGAATCGAACAAGGTCGCGAAGAAAAGACACGCCTCCTCGTCCGCAACATGCTCGCCGAGGGCCTCGACCCGGCCATGGTGGCGAAAATCACCGAGCTGACGGAGGAGGAGGTCCTCGCGATGAGGGAAGAGATGTAGGCGGGGATGGGCTCGCGGCGGAGCCGCGAGCGGGCGGACCACCCCCTGCTTGCACCCGTTTTGGCGGGAATGGGCTTGGGAGTCGGCGGGAATGCGCGGCGACCACCCCCTGCCCCCTCCTAAAGGAGGGGAATTGTACCGTGGCCGGGACTTTCCCCGGGGAAGTCGGAATTGCGTGGGAGAAGAAATGGGCTTGAGCGGGATCCGGAACGGACTCGGACAATCGGCTCCCACGGAAAATCGGGCGACACGGGCAAGAACAATCCACATGCTATATCGGGCACCCCGGAACCCCCTCCTCCAGGAGGGGGCAGGGGGAGGTCCAGAACGCAACTGCCGCACAGTGAGTCAATCCCCGGCAAAAAGACGGCCCTCCCCGTGCACCCATCCCCAGCAAATCCCGCGAAATCCCGCCTCGGAAATTTACTATTCCACCCCGATTAGTTAACGGCTTTTCCGCATCATATTGTAAACCAGCAAGAAAAAAATTTCCAAAAAAGCTTGACAAAGGCGGTTGGGGGTTGTATCTTTGCAGGTGGAAAAACGGTTGTTCTCGCAGAGGCGTGCCGTGGCGCGTCTCCACGTGAATCCGTCCGACCAGAAAAACAAAAGTATTCACCAAAAACAAAAGAAAGATGAAACCGAAAACAATTGAAATCAACGGCGTGAACATCAAAAAACGTTCTCTTCCCCGGCTGCCGCGGAACAAGCGGCTGGGCGGCTATTCGAGAGAGCACCGGAAGGCGCGCAACCTGGCCGAGGTGGTCTTCTGGAAGCAGGTGCACAAGGGGAAGTTCCACGGGCTGGACTTCACCCGGCAGATGATCATCGGGAACTACATCGCCGACTTCTGCGTCCGCGACCTCGAGCTGGTGGTGGAGGTGGACGGCGGCAGCCACATCGGGAAGGAGGAGTACGACGCGAAGCGCGACGCGTACATGGAGTCGCTGGGGCTGAAGATATTCCGGGTCACGGACCAGGATGTCCTGCACAACATGAGCGGGGTGAAGCGTCGGCTGGAGGGGCTCATCGTGGAGGAGTTCGGGGAGGGAGGGGGCTCGCGGGAGGGGAAGGGCTCGCAGCTTTGCTGCGAGCGGGCGGACCACCCCGCCCTTCGGGCACCCCTCCTGAAGGAGGGGAATTAGGCCGTAGCCGGGACTTTCCTCGGGGGAGGCGGGAGTGCGTGGGGGAAGAACTGGGCTTAAGCGGGAACCGGTTCGGTCCCGAACAATCGGACTTTCTGGACAACAACGGCCTTCCCACGAATAGTTCGGTCGCGGACAATCGGCTCCCACGGAAAAACCGGGCGACACGGACAAGAACAATCCACATATTGTATCGGGCAGCCCGGAACCCCCTCCTTCAGGAGGGGGCAGGGGGTGGTCCAGAACCGCCAGTACAAACCGTAAGTCAATCCCCGGCAAAAAGATGCACCTCCCGGGGTGGTCCAGAACGGAACTGCCGAATGAGGAGAAGATGACCGGCAAAACGACGGTCCTCCCCTTAATTCCCCTCCTCCAGGAGGGGGCAGGGGGTGGTTCAGAACCGCCAGCACAAACCGTGAGAAAACAACCGGCAAAGCGACGGCCCTCCCGGGGAGGTCCAGAACGAGACTGCCGAGTGAGGAGAAGATTTCCTGCAAACCCGAAGGGGGACCGCACACCCCCTTCTCTCAAATCACCATGAATACATCCAAAATCACCATGAATATAAATGCACTAAAATATACTCAAATATATAATATATTTATTATCTTTGCGTCCTTGTTTAAAAACATAGAATCCGATTTGGGCTCGTCCATAAAGATATATAAATCAAATATTTGCAAAACAGACTCCGCAGTCGGCGTTTTGCGTTCCGCGTGGTCGGTGGCGGCGTTTTTGCTGCTGACGATAGTGTGGGTGCTGGTGCCGAAGTCAGGATTCGCGCAGTCCGGGCTTGTGGTCACCGCCAGCCAAAACCCTGTCTGCTTGGGCGAAAGCGTGACACTGACGGCATCCGCCAGCCAACAGGAGACCGTTATCTTCAGCGAAGGATTCAGCGCAATCACCACAGGAAACGACGAGAGCGGTTCCGGGTCCTCGCAAAAATACCAATGCGAGTTACCCAATTTTCCTGTATGTGACAACGAACATATCTTTTACGCCGGAGGACATCTGCGTTTCGGGGACATCAGTTCGGGCGGCGGCGGGTTCATCACCTCCGCCCCAATGGATCTTTCGGCAGGCCAATTCACCGTAAAGTTGTGGCTCAGAGGCTGGCTCAACTCGCAAGAAGTTCCAGAATACTATCTTCTGATCGACAACGACACCGTTCAGAACCACATCTCCATCCCCGTCCTCCCATGGGGGGCGCCCTACGTGGAGTTCACCTACACATCCGTCGGTCCCGCCACATCCGCCTCCACCATCACCATCGGCAACACCGACCTGCACCAAAGGTTCTTCCTGGATTCGGTGGTGGTCATTCAGGGGACGCCGATACAATATAATTGGAGCACAGGCGACAACACCGAGATCATTATGGTAACCCCCGACCACATCGGGAACATTCCATATTCCGTAACAGCAAGCAACAACAGCGGGTATTCGGAGAACGGGAGCATCACCATCGAGGTCTCGGATTGCAACTCAAATGACGACCCCTGCAACACCTGGACACTGGTGACCAATGGGTCGGACCTGACGGCCGGCTCTGAGATTGTCATAGCAGCCAAAGATGTCGATTATGCCCTCAGCACCACACAAAGCAGCAACAATCGTCCCGGAACTGCAATTATCCGGACGAACAACCATATCACCATTGACAACACGGTTCAGATTATCACTCTGGAGCCCGGCTCGGTCAGCAACACTTTTGCCTTTAATGTGGGGAACGGGTATCTGTATGCGGCAAGTAGCAGCAGCAACCAATTGAAAACACAGGGCACCATTGACGATAACGCCTCCTGGGACATTACTTTTGGCGCCAATGGCAACGCATTCATCGAAGCTCAGGGCACCAACACGCGCAATAAGCTCAGGTACAACCCCAACAACAGCAGTCCCCTTTTTTCATGTTATGCCACTGGCCAACAAGACGTTGTGATCTACAAGCGACAATTGTCCACCAGTCAGAGTGAGACCACCGCCTCTGCCTGCATGAGTTATTACTGGAATGGCACCACCTATAACCAAAGCGGTGATTACTCCGTCACACTGACCAACGCAGTCAATTGCGACAGTATCGCCACCTTGCATCTGACCATCATACCCGAAGATGCCGCTACGGTTGCCTTCAACCCTGTCAATGGAAGATGCCTGGTTTCAGACTTGACCGAGAGTGATTGTCTGTCCGGCATCACATTGCCTGAAGCCGTCCCATGCGCCCCCGGGTACATATTTGCCGGCTGGAGCACCGAGCCTGTCAACACTGCGACTACCGTCGCACCCGCCACCCTGTTAGCCGCGGGATCCTATTATGACCCTTCGGAAGACCAAATTCTATATGCCGTGTACAAGCGGTCTCTGCAGTCCGGCGACTCCATTTTCAAAAAGATCACCAGCGCCCCCGGTGACTGGAGCGGCCAATACCTGATTGTCAACACCAATCATAATGTGATTTTTGACGGATCTCTTCAGACATTGGATGTCACAAGCAATATCCTGCCCGTCAGCATCCAGAATGACGAAATAGCCGACACAGCAAGCACACAAGCTTCCTCTTTCACCATCAATCCAATTCCAAACGGCAGTAGCTATTCCATCCAGTCAGCGAGTGGGCAATACATCGGTCAGAGCAACGATGCCAACGGGTTAGAGACTTCCGCTTCTACTGTCCACGAGAACAATATTTCTTATGACAACGGCAATATTGAGATTATTGGCAGTGGGCATGCGCACTTGAGATTCAACAGCTCTTCCAACCAAACCCGTTTCAGATATTACAAATCGGCCACCTACACTGGGCAGGAAGCCATTCAGCTATTCCGCAAAGAACCGGTATTGTCTTGGGAGTATGACAGTCATCCCTTTTATCCTTCCGCATCTTTTACGGACACGGCCTGTGATTTATACACTTGGACTACTGGCGATGGGGGAACCTACTCGGAAAGCGGCGACTATTTATACCCCCATTTCGACACCAACGGTTGTGAGAAGGTGGACACCCTTCGCCTCACCATATTGAGGGGAGATGTGGACACCGTGTATCTCAACCCCGGCACCGGCGCGTGCGATGACGCTTGGAAGATACCTGGAGATCCTCTGCCTCAGGCGTATCCCTGCAGTTCCGGATACGAATTTGCCGGATGGAGTCCTGTACCCGTCTTTTCCGACAGTGCCTTCTTACCAACGCCGCTATATTTGGAAGGCGACCTTTGCCCGTCCACACACGACACCCTTTATGCCGTTTACCAAAAGTGTACCGGAAGCAATGTCTACGAACTGGTCACCTCTGACACCACCGACTGGACCGGAAACTACTTGATTGTTAGCCAAAATTACTATGTTTTCTTCGGGTCCACACTCAGTACTGCTATCAATTTAAATAATGCCAGCAACAGTTTTGCCTCTTCTTTCAGCAATGGAAGTATCCCGTATGACCCGTATGATCCATCAGCAGGCAACACCAATGTAACTGGGGCGAACCAGTTCACCATCAGTTACGACAACGGATGGCAGATCAAATCATGGCTCAACGGATACTTCATTGGCCCGACAAATAATCCAGAAGGTATTCAAGCCAACACTCAAACCACAGCGCTCACTGCCGCCTCTTTATCGTACAACACTTCTGACGGAAGTGTAGATATCGTCTGCAACAATCTCTATCATCTAAGGTTTCGTCAAAACAGATTCCGTTTTTACCACGAAACATCGTACAGCGGCTACTCTACCACGACCCCCGTCTATCTTTACCGCAAGGTTTCTGGAGTCTGTTCCTACAGCACCTACCCAACAAAAGATATCCCAACCATCATGGTGTCGGGCACGGACACAATCTGCCAAGGCGAGAGCACCGTGCTGACAGCATCCTCTCCAAGTTCAAATATCTCTTACTATTGGAGCAACAGCATCAGTCAAAATCCACAGGCTTCCTCACCACCCATCACCACCAGTGGCATCTACACGGTGACTGCCATGGACCAAACTTCCCCTTGCGTTGACAGTACGAGTGTGGTGGTGACAGTTTATGACATAGCTACAGTATATTTCGACCCTGGAACTGGCTTTTGTAATGTTGAATCGCTGACAGAAGGGCCAAACTGCTTGTCTGGTGTGACATTACCTTCGGCTTCCTCCTGCTCTTCCGAATACAACTTTATCGGATGGACAACCTCCCCTATAGGTTCCGAATCACAGACCGAACCTACACCCCTACTCCTCGCCGGCACTAACTATGACCCCACCACGGACATCACCCTTTATGCAGTTTACAGTAAGTGTTCCGGAAGCGACCTCTACAAACTAGTCACATCCGACACCTCCGACTGGACCGGAGACTATCTGATTGTTAGCCAAAATTACTATGTTTTCTTCGGGTCCACACTCAATACTGCTATCAATTTAAATAATGCCAGCAACAGTTTTGCCTCTTCTTTCAGCAATGGAAGCATCCCGTATGACCCGTATGATCCATCAGCAGGCAACACCAATGTAACTGGGGCGAACCAGTTCACCATCAGTTACGACAACGGATGGCAGATCAAATCATGGCTCAACGGATACT
>JAEEGG010006493.1_pt1 | contig 27395 bp, 16 predicted proteins | sample 9134161 | NCBI WGS metagenome assembly JAEEGG01 (sample SAMN16246543, study PRJNA631951) | gut metagenome | biome: gut microbiome; feature: rumen; material: CR-attached | host: Bos | place: Iran: Karaj | collected 2018-10 | reverse complement strand
GCTAATGTTTATAACTCTTTCTGATTTGATTCAATTGTTGATTATGCTTATAGCATTTGCGACATTTATCATTGTTTTTCTTAAAGAAATAAACAAAAAATAAACCCGTCCTAGTCCGACGGGTTTATTAGTTTTAAATAATCCATTAGGGCAACCGTCTCCGGTAGCACCTCTTATTTTTATTATAGAATATCGGAAAATAATGTCAAGAGTCAGCATAATTACGATATGCTTCAACAGTGAGGCAGTCATAAAAAAGACAATTGAATCGGTTTTGAATCAGACTTTCACGGATATTGAGTATCTTATTATCGATGGCGCAAGCAAGGATAAAACAGTCGAGATAGCGGAGTCTTACAAAGATACATTTGCCGAAAAAGGTATCGACTTTAAGATCTTTTCCGAGCCGGACAAAGGAATTTATGATGCCATGAACAAAGGCATTGCGAAAGCCACGGGCGAGCTGGTCGGACTTATCAACTCCGGAGACTTTTATGAGCCTATAATGATAGAAACGGCCGTAAAAGCATACGAAGAAAAGCCGTATGATATCTTTTACGGTGACATCAATTTGATAAAAGATAACGGCCGGATCATCGTCAAAAAGAGTAAGTACGACAAGCTTCCGACCTCACGTCACTGGAATCATCCGACAATGGTGGTGAGAAAAGCGTATTACGACGAGATTGGTGCCTACAAGTGCGAGGGAATTCATGATGATTTTGAGTTCTTTTTACGAGCCAGAAAAAAGAATGCCCGCATAACCATCAAGAACGTTACGCTGGCTAATTTTATAACGGGCGGCACCAGCAATCAAAAGAGTTTCAAGCAGTGCAAAAAACGCTGTAAGGACCGTTACAAAGCTTACAGGGATAACGGCTACGGCATATGGTCGTGGTTTGAATGCGTGGGAATTGAGATAGCAAAGTTTATTTTAAGTTAGAAAAATGTTTAGAAGCGCCTTTAAAAGGGCGCTTTTATGATGCATTTGTACAGTCAAAAAATACAATATCAAGTATAAAAACCAAATAAAAACACAATATAAATGGTTTGTTTTGTTGAATCATGTATTTGTATGTGTTATAATAAATTGACAAAAAAATAGCAAAGATGACCGTTCTTGACCGGAACGGCTATTTTTAAGGAAGAAATAATGGAGGCTAGAATGAGAAAATTAAGGAAAAGGATACTTGGAACCTTTTTAGCATTGACTACGGCGACAATGTCGCTGGGCATTAATGTTCATGCAGAAGGGAACGATTATATTGATAATTCGATATATGATGCTCCTTCCTTCGAAGAAAGCATTGATGGCAATGAAGAAGAGATATTGATATTTGACGAAACAGATATTGATGAAACAGAAAATCAGATTATCGAGGATTTGAACGATGATTCGGAAGAAATTGTTGCCGAAGTAATCGATCAAAATGACGAAAATCCTGTGATTGAGGATGAAACTGAAGTAATCGCTGATGATGATTCGGAAACAACAGAAGATGCGGATATTATCGCAGATGATACTTCAGACGAAACAGAAGAAATTGCAGCCGACGAAACAATTGAAGAAATAGTTTCCCCCGCTGATGAGGAAACAGCAGAAACTGCAATTGAAGCCGAAATAACAGAAGACGAAATTGAAGCAGAGGTTGCAGAAGAAGCTGAAGAAGTTGAAGAAGCTGAAATCGAAGAAGAATTTGATCCGATTGAAATGCATTTCAGTCCGGATGCACAAATATATGAATTCAATCAGACAGACAAAGATGCTTTATTGGCTTCATATATAGACAGCGAAATAGACAAGCAGCAAACACCCGTATATGCTTCGTCAATGAGCGGCGACAGACTCACGGGCATGAATAAAACAATCTACAACAAGGCAAAACTGTTAATAGGACGTGTTGCGGCAGGTCAGGAAGTTAATACGAAGCTGACATTCAGCTTTAAGGATCTGGGAGTTGACACAAAGCATTATACGGCTTCTGATTTGGGAGTAACTTACATAGCAGTATCTTCAAACGGCAACATTACCGTGAATTATGCGGCAATTCAGGCATTATATGCCAAGACCGGAGTAGATAAGTACGATTCGATGGCCATTTGCAATGCGTTAGAGCGCGATAATGCATATGAAAGCTATTGGATAAATACTATTTCGCCCGGATCGTTTGGATATTCATTATGGAGAAATTCCTCCGGAGAATTCATGCTTTCCATCGACGGAGAAGAATTGGTATATTCATTTGAGCCCACAAGTGATTATAAAGGAACCGAGAATTTTACAGTAGATCCGGCCAAAACCAAAGCTGTAGGCTCGACCATTACCAATGTTAATAAGATTATTGAAGATGCTAAATCTTTAAGCGATTACGAAAAGTTTGTTTATTATAAGAACAAGATTATTTCATCGACAGATTTAGACAACAGTTCAAGCAATAAAAATGACATTGTAAGTGTATTTGACGGTAATTCCAAGACAAATACCTCTCAAAAGGGATATTGCAGAGCATTTGAGTATCTTTGCGAAAAAACAGTTTTCAACAGCTCTTCCGTCAAATGTTATCCGGCTTCCGGCAAGAGAGGAGCTTACACATACTACTGGAGTATAGTTCGTCTTGCTGACGGCAGAAAATATATGGTGGATTTGGCAGAGTGCGACAAGAAGAGCTCAGATAAGCTTTTCCTTGCGCTTCCTATTTCCGGAACAGTCAGCAACGGATACATATTTGAATGTAACGGCGAGTTATTCACATACACTTATGACGAATACACCTTAAAAGACTATAAGGACGAAGAACTTACGCTTACTCAGGCCGTAAAATCCACATTAAAAGGCTTTAGCGTAAACTATCCCGCATATTTGCCTACGGGCTCCGCTAATCAGTTTATTTTGGTTCGCGAAGGTGGAACCGACAAATGCAAATACAGACTTGATTACGTAAAGAAAGACGGAAAGAACATACTCGGCGAATCCTACGCTGCACAGTTTGTGGATTCACAGTCATTTAACATTACATTCCCTTCAGAAGGAAACTATGAGATAAGATTCACCATAAAAGACACAGGCGACAACAATGTCGAAGTAGCTAAGATCATAACTGTAGCGGCTACATCCGAAAACGGCCTGGTTTCCCGTCTTGACGGAGAGTATTACTATCTTAAGGATGGTGTGATTCAGTCCAACTTTACAGGTTTGTTAGCGCAGAACGGTGATTCCTATTATGTTCAGAAAGGTAAGCTGGTCCAGGGCGTTAACGGTCTTACAAACGTAAACGGTACATGGTATTACCTTAAAAACAGCATCCTTCAGAAGAACTACACCGGACTTGTTCAAAATACATCCAATAAGAACTGGTATTACGTACAAAAAGGCGAACTTAAATGGGGCGTTAAAACATTAGTACAGTATGAAGGTACATGGTATTACGTAAGCAACAGCACATTAGACTGGAAGTTCACAGGCTTCTGTACATATAACAAAACAGATTATTATATTCAGAACGGTACTCTTAAATGGGGCGTTAACGGCCTTGTAAATGCCGGAGGCAAATGGTATTACGTTAAAAACAGCGCTCTTCAGAAAGACTACACCGGACTTGCTCAGAATGCAGCCAATAAGAACTGGTATTATGTACAAAAGGGCGAACTTAAATGGGGCGTTAAGACATTGGTACAGTATCAGGGTACATGGTATTACGTAAGCAACAGCACATTAGACTGGAAGTTCACAGGCATATGTACATATAACGGTACAGATTATTATATTCAGAACGGTACTCTTAAGTGGGGTGTAGACGGCCTCACAAATGTTGCAGGTACCTGGTACTACTTAAAGAACAGCGCCGTTCAGAAAAACTACACCGGACTTGTACAGAATGCAGCCAACAAGAACTGGTATTATGTCCAGAAAGGCAAGCTTATCTGGGGCGTTAAAACAGTAGTACAGTATCAGGGTACATGGTACTACGTAAATAACAGTACATTAGATTGGAATTACACGGGACTTGTACAGAATTTAGCCAACGAGAACTGGTATTATGTTCAGAAAGGCACCTTAAAGTGGGGCGTCAGAACATTGGTACAGCATAACGGCAATTGGTACTATGTAAATAACAGCACGCTTGACTGGAGCTATACAGGCTTGTGCGAATACAACGGAACTCAGTATTACATCCAAAGAGGCCAACTTAAATGGGGTGTAAACGGAAAGGTTAAGATTAACGGCAAAACGTATACCTTAAAGAACAGTGCCGTTGTGAAGTAATTCTAAATTAATATCATAAAAGATATAAACATTAATAAACCCGTCATAATCCGACGGGTTTATTAATGTTTTACGCACTTTTTATATAATCTCAGGTAGCGCCTTTTATAATTTATATATATAATATATAAAGGGATATGATGGTTTACAGATAAAAGGATTGATTCAGAAAATGATAATAGGAATTGACCTCCTGTGGGTTCGACCGAACATATGCGGAGGAACCGAATCGGTAATCAGAAATCTTCTGAACGGATTCGGAATGTATGATGATAAAAATGAATACTTATTGTTTGCGGGCAGGGATGTTGCAGAAACATTCGAATGCTATAAAGAATATCCCAATATGCGAATTCAGATATGTGATGTCGACAGCATGAAAAGAGTCAGAAGAATCGCATGGGAAAACGCAAATCTTGATAAGCTTGCAAGGAAACTCAAAGTTGAAATCATGCTGATTCCGGTGTACTCCAAGCCCAACAGCCTGCAGGAAGAAAAGGGAGGAATACCTTACATTACCGTTATACATGATCTTCAGGCGCTGCACTTTCCGGAATACTTCTCCACATCAAAACGCTTCTTTGCCAAAAAATCATGGAAGAAAGCATGCGCCGAAAGCAGAAAAGTAATTACAATTTCAGAGTTTTGCAAGGAAGATATTATCAAGAATTATCCATCCGCAAAAGAAAAATGCGTCGTTGTGTATGATCCGATTCTTCTTTCCGCAAAAAAGCCTGTAAATAGCGATAACGATTTGTTTGAGAATATCAAAGCAAAATACAACATCGAAAAAGATAAATATTTCTACACGGTGAGTTCCATGCTCCCGCACAAGAACCTTGAAACATTAATAAATGTCATAAAAGAAATAAAAGAAAACGAGCCGGATTTACGCGATTATAAACTTGTAGTCAGCGGTGTCGGCGGAAAGAAGGATGAATTCAACTTAAAGGTTAAAGAAGCGGGCGTTGAAGATTTAATTGTTGATACAGGATTTGTAAGCAACGAGGACAGAGACGCTCTGTATGAGAATTGCAATCTTTTCCTTTTCCCGAGCACATTCGAAGGCTTCGGAATGCCACCTGTTGAAGCCATGATGAAGGGTGCGAGGGTAGTAACTACCAAATGCACATGCCTTGAGGAAGTTACTCAAAAGAAAGCCACCTACGTGGACGATCCGCGGGATGTAAACGACTGGATTAAGAGAATAAAAGAGGCTCAGACCAAAGAGAAAAAAATCTGTTCATTTCCCGAATATAACCTAAAAGAAATAACAGAAAAATATATGGATGTTTTTAGTTCGATTATTTTATGAGAATATTATATGTACTAAATGACACGCTTCATCATGCCGGAACGGAGAGTGTCATATTAAACTATTACAATCACATAGACAGAGAAAGATATCAAATTGATTTTCTTCTTAATGCGCCCAAAAGCGAATTGGAGGAAAATGATATTTGCCGTTATCTGATTAAGAAGGGTTCTAAAGTTTTCTGCATCACTCCGAGAAGAGTGGATTCCAAAAAGAACAAACAGGAATATCTCGAAATTCTTAAAAGCGAAAAGTATGACATTGTTCACACGCATGTTGATGCAATAGGATCGTACTTTCTTTCGCTCGCCCAAACAGCGGGTGTAAAAGTAAGAATCGCACATTCCCACAATACAGGACATCAGCTTGCCAACAAAGGCATTAAAAACAGAATTCATTATGCTTATCTTGAGAAGTGCAGAAAGAACATTCGAAGAGAAGCAACACATTACATGGCCTGCTCTAAAGAGGCGGGTGAATGGCTTTTTGGCAGGGAAAATATCGACAATAAAAAAGTATATATTTTAAACAATGCAATAGATACCGGGAAATTCAAATTTAATCAGGCAATCAGAGATGAAGTAAGAAAAGAATTGGGGATAAAAGACGATGAACTTCTTATCGGACATATAGGCCGTTTTAAACCCCAGAAGAATCACGCATTCTTGATAGATGTATTCAAAGAAATAAGCGAAACGGATAATACTTCAAAACTTTTGCTTGTGGGAGACGGCCCCTTAAAAGAAGAAATCGAAGAAAAAGTTAAAGCATATAATATTGCGGACAGAGTGATCTTTTATGGTGAGACGAAGGATACTTCGAGATTACTTAATGCAATGGATATTTTCCTGTTCCCGTCCATTCACGAGGGGCTCAGTGTGGTTATGATTGAAGCACAGTGCAACGGCCTTAAATGCATCATGTCGGATACGGATGAAGTATCGAAGGATACTGTTATTACCGATAATGTTGAATGTTTAACTTTGGATGATCCGAAGGAATGGGCAGGCAAAACCCTCAACGCCGAAACATCAAGAAAAGATGAAACAAAAACGCTTGCGGATAAAGGATACGATATTACCAAAGAAGCCAAAAAACTGGAAGATTTTTATTCCGGTATACTCTCAGAATAGAATTGTTACAAAGGACTGCCATGGAAAAATTATTAACCGTTTCGGTTGCGGCATATAATGTGTCAGAGACAATTAAAGATACCCTTCAATCTCTTGTCGCCGACGAGGAAACCATGCAAAAGATTGAAGTAATAGTCGTTGATGACGGATCTTCGGATAATACGTTTGATTTAGCCAAAGAATTTGAAGAAAAGTATTCCGATTCTTTTAGGATAATAAAAAAAGAAAACGGCGGTTACGGTTCAACGATTAATACTTCGGTAAAGGCTGCCCGGGGAAAGTATTTTAAGCAGCTTGACGGCGGAGATAAATATATTACGGAGAATCTGCGCGATTTCGTAGAATATCTTGATTCGAACGATGCAGACATAATAGTATGTCCTCACGTAAAAGAATACGTAAAAGATTCGGTGAGCGAAACGGTAGATGATTATAAGCAGTATAACAGCGACGGTGTTTTAAAAATCTCGGATGTTAAGTTTGACAACAGACTCTGGATGCATGGGATAGCATTCAAAACCGGCGTATGGAATGAATTGGGGAGAGACATTCCCGAACATTGCTTTTACACGGATATGGAATATGTTCTCTATCCCTTTGTAAAAGCCGAAACAATAGCCTTTTTCGACAAACCTGTTTACAGATATTATCTTCAGTGCGAAGGACAGAGCGTCAGTACAGAAGGAATTAAGAAGCATTACAAAGATTCTGTTCGTATGATGTGGGATCTTTGTGATTTGTACGATGATTTACTCAAAAATAATCCTGATGAAAGTAAGAGATCGTTATTCGAACTCTCGGTTAATCATGCCATTTCGTTCGTATACACATCCTATCTAAAGCTGGATAAAAATAATACAAAAGAGATCGAAGAAATCGATCACATACTAAAAGAAAAATATTTCGACATATACAAAGGAAGCGAGAAAGTGAAGAGACTGACAATGATGCGCAAGACCGGATTTAAGCTTAAAAGCCTTTATAAAAAAATGATATTTTCATTTCTGATAGTGGGAATTTTATCATTATCATTTTCAGGTTCAATTCGTGCCGAAGGAGAAGATGTTTTTACAGAAGAGTTTACCGTAAGTGAAACAGCGGAAATTGAGGCCGAAACGGATGAATCTGAGGACATAAAAGAGGAAGTATTAACAGAAGATCCCGAAACTGTAATCAGTGAAGATGTGATTGCAGAACAAGAGTCTTCAAATGAGCCTCAAACAGATGAACAAATCGATGAAATAAATAATCAGATATCAAAAGATTCGATTGAGCAAATTGACGAACAGACAACAGAAGAGCCGGCAGACCGGACTGATGCACAAACAACAGAAGAGCCGGCAGAGCAGTCTGATGAACAGACAACAGAAGAACCGGCAGAACAACCGGAAGAAAAAACAGAGAGTCAGATAAGCGCAGGACCGGCAGAACAAGCAGAAAATCAATTAAGCGCAGGACCGGCAGAACAAACAGAGAATCAGATAAGCATAGCATCAACTGCGCAGATTAATGAGCAGTCCTTTGTTTTTGCTCAAAATGACACGGAAGATGCCGTTGATGCATATATTGACAAAGCGGTTACCGGGGAACAAACACCGGTTTATAATGCAGGCTCCATGAGCGGGGACAGATTGTCCGGAATGAACAGGGTAATCTATGACAGAGCCAAACTGCTTATGGGACAGGTTGCCGAAGGGCAGGAGTGCATAGCACAAGTAAGAATCAGTTACGCGGATTTGGGAATCAGTACAAAGCATTATACTGCTTCGGAGCTCGGAGTATCACGAATTGTTGCGTCAACCGACGGAGGAATTCAGATAGACTATAATGCGGTTTATGCATTATTTGATAAAACGGGGGTTTCCAAGTTTGATTCTGAGGCAGTTTCCAATGCGTTGGAAAATGACTGCACCTTTGAAGGATACTGGGTTAATTCAATTTCTTTTAGCGGATTTAGCTATTCCTTATGGCAATCGTCTTCGGGTGAATATAAATTGTCGGTTGAAGGCAGCGAATTTGTTCTTAATTTTGAGCCGACACAGGCATATAAAGGCCAGGGATCCAATTACGTAGATATTAATAAAACCAAGGCCGTAAAAAATGCCATATCCAATATCAACAGCATCCTTAACGAAGGAAAATCGTGCGGCGATTACAGCAAGATAGTTTTATACAAGAATAAAATATGCAGCATGACGGATTTTGATGCCAATTCTTCAGATTCGTCTTTAATCAGTGTATTTGACGGCGATTCCAACACCAGGACATCCCAGCAGGGTTATTGCAGAGCTTATGCATACTTATGCGAGAAGAGCGTATTCGTCGAATCTTCAATTAAATGCTACATGGTGATGGGTTACAGAAACCGTGACAGACATTTTTGGAACATCCTTCATTGGGGCGACGGAATTAATTATTTCATCGACCCGGGTGAAACCGACAGAATGGGGTCGGACGTAATGTTCCTTGCGCGTCCTGTATCGGGAAGCGTTAGTGAAGGATACACTTTTAACTGCAACGGAACCTCTTACACGTATTATTACGATGAATATACAGTCAATACTTTTACAAAGGATGAACTGACTTTATATAATTCGGTTTCTCCCGCGTTAAAAGATTTTACCGTCAGTTTCCCTGCGAGTGTAAATGTCGGTGTATCGACGCAGTTTATTCTCGTGAGAGACGGCGGATCGGATAAATGTAAATTCAGACTTGATTATGCAAACAAGGACGGAAAAAGCATCCTTGGCAGTTCTTATAATCCTCAGTATGTTGATAATCACGCCTTTAATATTACATTTCCTTCCGAGGGAACATATGAAGTAAAATTCAGCGTAAAAGATTTTGACGGCAGCAACACCGAAAAATCCAAAACCCTGACAATAGTGGTAGATAACGGATTCAGTAATGAAGACGGTCTCGTAAAACATTCAAACGGAATCTGGTATTACGTAAAGAAGGGTGTTTTACAGTCTGACTATACAGGATTGGTTAAGCATACCGACGGAAATTATTATTATGTTCAAAAAGGAATAATCATCTGGGGTGTAAACGGCCTGACAAATATAAACGGTACGTGGTATTACCTTAAAAACAGTACTCTTGAAAAGAATTACACCGGTCTGGTCAATTACAGCGGCAACTGGTATTACGTACAAAAGGGTGAACTTAAATGGGGTGTAAGAACGTTAGTTCAATACAACGGCACATGGTATTACGTAAATAACAGTACAGTTGACTGGAAATATACAGGTATTTGCTCTTACAACGGAACAGATTATTATGTCCAAAAGGGTGCTATTAAGTGGGGAGTCAACGGCCTCACGAACGTTGGCGGCACCTGGTACTATCTAAAAAACAGCGCTGTCAGAAAGGATTATACCAGCCTCGTAAACTTTAACGGCAGCTGGTATTACGTTCAAAAAGGTGAACTCAAATGGGGCGTAAGAACCCTGGTTCAATACAATGGCACGTGGTATTACGTGAACAACAGTACCGTTGACTGGAAATTTACCGGAATTTTCTCTTATAACGGAACGGATTATTATATCCAAAACGGTTCCATTAAGTGGGGAGTGGACGGCCTTACGAATATTAACGGAACATGGTACTACTTAAAGAACAGTGCACTCAGGAAAAACTACACGGGACTGGTTCAAAATACTGCCAACAAGAACTGGTATTATGTCCAAAAAGGTGTACTTAAATGGGGCGTAAATGCAGTGGTTGAATACAACGGCACATGGTATTACGTTAATAACAGTACGCTCGACTGGAATTATACGGGACTGGCTCAAAACCCCGCGAACAAGAACTGGTATTATGTTCAGAAAGGTGTGCTTAAATGGGGCGTAAAGACGTTAGTTCAATACAATGGCACGTGGTATTACGTCAATAACAGTACGCTTGACTGGAAATATACGGGACTGTGTTCTTACAACGGAACAGACTACTATATTCAGAGAGGAGTTCTTGAGTGGGGAGTTAACGGCAAAGTTAACATCGGCGGTAAGTCGTATACGCTTAAGAACAGCCAGGTTGTCAAATGAGACAATATCTGATAAGTATTGAGAAAAGCGCTTAATTATGGTATAATAAACGGATGATAATTTCGTTGAGCAAAGACAGAATTAAAGAGCGTATCACAGCAGAAATGCTGTTCTTTATAGCCTTTATTGATCGATTGGTAATAGCCGGGTGGGCGAGCACCATGTTCCCCTCCGTTCCGATTCTCAATAAAGTGGCTCTTTTGCTGTTTGTACTGGCAATAGGAATCAAAGTTGTATTTTATGATTCGTATTCTCTTAACGAAATAGTTGCATACAGCGTAGTAACCGCATTAATCGGACTTCAGACGGTTAAATCCGGATACAATATACCTTTTACGATTCTGCTGTTAATCATTGGTGCAAGGGGAGTCGATTTCAAGAAAATCATTCAGATCTACATTACGGTTGTAGGAAGTATAGTTTTATTTGCGACAATATGCTCATTACTAGGTGTTATAGATAATCTGAGGTATTGGCAGGAAAATACGGAATCTTACAGAAATTCATTCGGAATTCTTCATTGTACAGACTATTCGTCACATATGTTTTTCTTGTTCCTCGCTTACTTTTATTTGCGAAATAAGAAATTGAGAATATTGGAATATTTATATTTCACTCTGTTTGCCGCGCTGGTGTTTATGGCAACCAAGGGAAAACTTGATTTCATATGCATGCTCGCGATGATTCTCATATTTGCCGTAGGCAACCTGACGCAAAAGGAATTCTTTGGTAAGAAATTCAGACGCATTTGGCAGGTAATGTGGAAAATAGTCGGACCGTTATCCATGCCTTTGGGCGTGGCAATAATGTTTGTAATGACTTTTGCATATTCCGAAGACAATGGTTTTCTGAACACCCTGGATAATATTATTACCAACAGATTAATGTTCGGACAAAAGGCCATTAATCAAAGCGGATTAAGTCTTTTCGGAAAAAGCCTTGAATTTGTCGGAAACGGCGGAACAGAGGTGGTACCGTCCAAAGATGAATATAATTTCCCGGACTGCTCATTTGTATATGTGATGCTTTGCTACGGAATTGTAATCCTTGCCGTAATAGTATTCGCACATATACTTGCATGTATCAATCAGGGCAACGATATATATCTTATGTATGCAATTGCCCTGGTAAGTCTTAACTGCATGATATCGCATCATTTGCTTGATATCAGTTACAATCCTTTTATTTTATGTTTAGTAGCAACTGCAATACCGAAAGGAATCAAACTGAATGATAAATCGAAGATACAATATAGCCTCAATACTTAAAGATATGATTAAGAACCTGCCGATCACATTGGTGATATTGGTTTTATGTACAATTCTCGGAGCGGCAGCAGGTTTTGTTTCTCATAAAAGAGATGTCAGAGAAGCTGAAGAAATCAACAACGCTTTGACTTCGGAAAACTATACCGGAGACAGTGAAGAAATAGAAGCAATCCGCTCTTATGAGGAGGCTCTCAAGTCTTACGAGTCTGCACTCGAAATGGCAATCAAACAGCGCGATGAGAAAAAGGCTTATATGGACAATTCGATTCTAATGAAAATAGACTCGGAGAATATTTATACGGTCAACTGCTCCTACGCCATTACCGATACAGAAAATGCCAATGATATCATTCAGTCCTATCTTTCTTACCTCATTTACGGCGGAATGAGAGAGGAACTGGAAGAAGAGAACAAGGATCTTAACGTTGAAGCATGGATGGATGTTCTTCAGATTGGCGGTCAGGGCAATTCGCTTAATATAGTATTGTCCCATTACGATCCCGACCAGGCGAATGAAATAATGTCCATTATCATGAAGCGTATAGAGAATAAAAAAGCGGATATTGCGGCCGCTCAGGGAAGCTTCACTTTAAAGCTTGTAGACAATTCATCATACACCCGAATTGATCCGGCTTTCACAGACAAGCAGATAGGAAACACCAATGCTTTAAGAACGTATGAAAACGCGGTTGTTGACCAAACCAATGCGTTGGAAGAATACAAGAGTGCAGTTAAAAAATACAAGATTAAAAACGGTGTGGACGGTGGTACAAAGAGTGTCAGAAGTCTTGCGAAAACTCTGGTGATTTATACTGTTGCGGGCATAATAGGAGGATTATTCCTTTCGTTCACAGTATTTGTATGTCTGGCCGTTTTCGGAGCAAAAATCAGAGACATCAGATATATCGACTATTCCGGTATCTGCCTTTGGAATTTTAGCAATCTGGAAGATATTGATAAACTTAAAGCCGTGCTTGATAAAAATGCAGTTAACTGTCTGGCCGTATTCGATATGCGTAACGCTTCGGAAGGAAAAGAAATAATTAATCTGTTTACCGAAAAAGGCATAGATTCAAAAGTTAAACTGATTCAGGTGTCCGATAATGATTACAATTCGGTTTTGGAATCGGAAGCCTGTCTGGCATTGGTTAAGAGAAAAAAGAACACCTATATTGAGGTTGAGAAGTATAAACAGTTTTGCGAAAAACTAAACATAAAAGATTTAGGACTGGTGGAGATTTAGCAACAGATGAGTAAGGTTCAACACGTATTCATAGTCGGCTCAAAAAGTTTCGGAGCCTACGGCGGATACGAAACATTTGTAGATAAATTAACAGAATATCATCAAAACAATGAAAAAATAAAATACCATGTTGCCTGTAAAGCCAACGGAAGCGGTTCAAGAGACGAGAGTAAACTGGTTGGGGCAACAAAGATTAACGATGAGGAATTCATTTATCATAATGCTCATTGTTTTAAGATTAAGATTCCCGAGAGAATGGGTGCGGAACAGGCGATTTATTACGATGTAAAGGCGCTTGAAAAATGCTGTGAGATTATTGAAAAAGAAAAAATAGAGAATGCGATTGTTTATATTCTGGCCTGTCGTATAGGAATTATAATTCGAAAGTATTATAAAAAATTACATAAATTCGGAGCCAGACTGTATATCAATCCCGATGGCCATGAATGGAAGAGAGCCAAGTGGAAAGCACCGGTTCGATTATACTGGAAATGGTCGGAAAGAATGATGATAAAGTATTCCGACTTTGTCATATGTGATTCCAAGAATATTGAGAAGTATGTTCATGATCAATACGACAAAAAAGGATTAAAGAGAAGCAATCCCAAGACTACATTCATTGCATACGGAGCCAAACTTCGAAAGAGCATTTTGAAAGACGACGACCCCCAATATACGGAATGGCTCGCACAAAGAGGCTTAAAACCCGGAGAGTATTATCTTGTGGTAGGAAGATTTGTTCCCGAGAACAATTATGAAACCATGATAAAAGAGTTTTTAAGAAGTGAGTCCAAGAAGAAGTTTGCAATAGTAACCAATATTGACAGCGACATTCTTGAAAAACTCGAAAACGATTTGCATTTCATCAAAGACGGAAGAGTCAGATTTGTCGGAACGGTTTACGATCAGGAATTACTGATGAAGATAAGAGAAAAAGCATATGCTTATCTTCACGGTCATTCGGTAGGCGGAACAAATCCAAGTCTTCTTGAGTCTATGGGAAGTGAGACTCTCAATCTTCTGTTTGATGTGGGATTTAACAGAGAAGTTGCTGAAGACACTGCGTTTTATTGGACCAAAGAAGATTACAATTTGGCTAATCTGATTAATAAAGTTGATAAAATGGATTTAGAGGAAGTAAAAGAAATGGGCAGGAAAGCCGGCGAACGAATTAAAGAGTATTACAGTTGGGAAAGCATTTCCGACAGGTATGAAGAAATCTTCTTTAATTATTCGGAATAATCTTTTGACTTTAAGAGAGGAAAAACTGTGAAAAAGGTAAGTATCAGAGATTTGTTTTTTTATCTGTTGGAGCGAATTATTTTTATACTTGTTCTGGGAATACTCATAGCATCGCTTTTGGGTTTAAAATATTATCTTGAGCATGACAAAATCGATGATGTTTCGAAATCTTCAATAGCAAAAATTGAAGAAGTGTATGCTGTAAGAGAAATATATGATGATTATGTTGAGTCACAGGAAAACTCAGGAATTCTGGAGTTTGATTGCAAAGATTATTACTTTTCAAGGGCAACTTATAAGCTTTCCGGTGTTTCATTGGGATCTCCTATTTACGAGATGATTATAGACGACATAAACAATGATGATTTCAGGGAAGAATTAGCCGAAAAAAGCGGAACCCGCTTAGATACAGTAAGCTTAGGCTTTTTGGCAGGCGCCTGGAAAACGGATATAGATGATTATTCATTGTTTTATTATGATGTGAAAACAGGCAATGAAGAAGACGGAGAAAAGATAATTGCCATAGCTGATGAAATGGTATCTGAAGTGGCCAATAAGTATATCAGCAGAGAAAAAGGCGCGAAATGGGAAAAAACAGACATTTGGACCCATCACTTCGGAGAAGGACAGAATTACTTAGTCTCCACCCAAAACAAGTTTAAAGAAGCGCTTGAACAGGCCGATTTGGACAGACAGGAAGCCGAAGCGACTTTATCGGATGCTGAAAAATTATATTATAAAAAGAATTATTTGAATGAAAGTATTTCTCTCAACAAGAAAAAACTCATAAAGAAAATGGCAGTCGGATTTATAATCGGTGTCGTTTTGATGGGCGGAATCTTTTCATACATATATATGTTTAACGGATATGTAAAGAGTGTTGAAGAGTTAAAAATACTGTTTGATCTTCCTCTTATTGCCCTGATAGACAAGAAGGAAAGCAAAAATGACGAGAATATCAAACATGGCTTTTTCAGACAGTTAAGATATCGTTTTGACTCGAAGAAATATGCCAAAGAAGTACTTCGTTCTCATGAAGGGAAATTCGTTCTTTTATATGATAAAAATAACGAATCAAACCTTCCGATTGTGAATGATATTGCATCAGATATTCCCAAATTCCAGTATTTGCATTTGGATGCTGCGGCTCAGGAAAGCTGCAAGGAATATCAGTCGGCAATAATAGTTGTTCAACTCGGTAAAATTAAACACATAGAACTTGAGCGTGAACTTGAAGTGTGCTCAATGTGTGGTATCGATATCAATGGCGTAGTTGCTATTGTATAAAATAATTAAAACAGAATGGCGGGACAGTTAAAGTGACTGTTAAGATTTTTATAGCTACACATAAAAAATACAGAATGCCTGATGACGAATATATATTCCGCTTCATGTTGGTGCGGAAGGAAAAACGGATGCTAACGGCAACCCGTTGGATTTGGGCTTTATAAAGGATAACACGGGAGACAATATTTCATATCTCAATCCCGGGTTTTGTGAATTGACGGGCCTTTACTGGGCATGGAAAAATGCAAAGGCCGATTATATCGGACTGGCTCATTACAGGCGACATTTCAGTGCAAAGATTAAACCGTCCGATGATATGTTCGAGAGCGTTTTAACGGGCGAACAGATCAACAAATTCATTCCTGAGATTAAGGTGTTTGTGCCTGCCAAAAGAAAATATTATATTGAAACTCTTTATTCTCACTATGCCCATACGCATTATTCCAATCAGTTGGATGAAGCGGAAAAAATATTAATTGAGATGTATCCGGAATTTTGGCTTAGTTACAGACGTATTCGTAAAAGATACTACGGATATATGTTTAATATGATGATTATGCAATACGATTTGTTTAATGAGTATTGTGAGTGGCTGTTCCCGATTCTCTTTGAATTAAACAAAAGAGTCGATGCAAGAGGTCTTTCGGATTATCAGGCGAGATTTTACGGTCGTGTTTCAGAAATAATGTTTAATGTCTGGCTGGATTATATGGTTGAAATCGGCCGAATTAAAAAATCTGAGATAATGGAATTGAATTATATCCACATGGAAAAGACCAATTGGATGAAAAAAGGATCGGCTTTCCTTGAGGCTAAATTTTTAAAGAAAAAATATGAAGGAAGTTTTTAATAATAAATCCGAAGCCAAATCAATATACGAATGGAGCACTGTTCTGTTTGTTGTTGGCTACGTGGTGTTTTTAATTTCCATCTCTTTATACAGCAATATTGAGGTTGCCAAGATGGAAGAGGCAGGAATCACCATTGTAGGTCGTATATTAAATTATTCCAAATATTTGGCTTTTATTATTTGCATTATCGCATCTTTCGGAAAGATGCTTAAGAGAAACATAATTGTAGCTTTCTCTCTGGTGGCAGCTTTTCTTGCAGTAGAATATCTGTCATCCGGCAATGATACGATGTTTTTGTATATCTTCCTGTTTTTCGGAGCTTCTCTTTGCAAAAGCAAAACGATTATCAAAACATGTTGTATCTGCCAGGGCATTTTACTATTTGCCACCGTCGGTTTAAGCCAGCTTGGCATAATTGAAGACCGTATCTTTTTAGACGGCGGGAGAAACCGACACGGTCTTGGCTTTACATGGACGACAACCGGAGCAATTCTTTTTCTCCACTGGTCACTTCAGTATATTTACTTAAGAGGAGAAAAAATAAAACTTATTGAACTGGCATTGATGGCTGCCGTATCATTCTGGTTTTACGTAATGACTGATGCGTCAATGACATTTTATCTTTCAATCGCTTTCATTGCATATTTTGCCATTGTAAAGATTGAAACGAATAAGTTTTTGGCGTTACGAAGAAAACCTTTTCGGATTATTGCGATGCTGATGCCTGTACTTGCTGCCGGCTTTTCGATTGTGGCGCAATGGTTATATAACGGTTCAAATAAATTCTGGATTAATGCGGATTCATTTACGCACGGAAGGCTTAAACTGGGACACAACGGAATACTTGAGTACGGAATTACCCTCCTTGGCCAGCCGATGAAATGGGTTGGTTTTACCGCCAGAAAATCCATAGGCGAATACAATTATATTGACTGTTCTTACCTGCAGATAGCGATTGAATATGGATTATTATTCCTGATATTGGCACTGTTTGTTTATACGGTTATTATTTATCGGGGAATTTTGTCGAAAGATTATTATATAGTTTCGATTGTATGTTTTCTTTTGATATTTGCCATGACTGAGCCGAGACTTATGAATCTTATGTATACGCCTTTCCCGTTACTTGTTTTTTCAATGAGTAATGAAAGTGAAGAAACAACGGTTCGAAAAGACAAAAACGTAATTCAAAATATATACAGGAAAAAAGAGGTTTCCGATAAGTGAAAGTTTTGACTATAGTTGTTTGCGCCTATAATATGGAAAACTATTTAGCGGACTGTCTGGATTCATTTATTGTTCCGCAAATGGATAAATTGGAAGTCCTTATAATGAATGACGGTTCAAAAGACAGAACCGAGGAGATTGCAAACGAATACTCAACCAAATATCCGGATACTTTTAAAACAATAAATAAAGAAAACGGCGGATGGGGCTCAAATATCAACATGTCGGTCGATCTGGCCACAGGAAAGTATTTTAAAGAAGTGGATGCCGATGATTATGTTGATTCCAAAGTCCTCGAAAAGCTTATCACCCGATTATCCGAAACAGATGTAGATTTGTATGTTACCGATCATGTTTACTGTTATGCGGACGGCCATACCAGAGAGAATAAGCCTGATTGGGCGGAATATGCAGGAAAAACTTTAAAGCAGAGTGAAGTAAAAGAATTTTATTTTCCGCTCTGGGATGCATGCATTAAAACGGATATTGTTAAAGCAAATCATAAAGAAATTCCAACTAATACTTTGTATACCGACAATCTGGTAGTTATGCATGCGATTCCTTTTGTCGAGACGATGTCGTTTGATGAAGGAGTATTATATCATTACAGACTGGGACGCGACGGACAGAGCATGGATGAGAATTCACTCTTTAAGCATTATCCGGATTTGTTAAAAGTATGGAAAGAGACCGTTGATTATTATTCGGATTTGCCGGGCGAGAAAAAAGAAAATATACATGTCATAGCCAAAATGGAATATACATACAGAATTTTTATGGATTATCTGATTCGATTATATTCAAAAGATAAGAAACAGATGGTTAAATCTATGAAAGAAATGGACGAAATATTAAAAAGAGTAGATTTTTTGTATAAAAAAATGTGGAAAACAAAAAAGATATTTCTTTTAAGGATCACCGGATATCGCGGTGCATCAATTATAAACCATTACAACAATAAGTAATTTAGGGGGGCAGTGCTTATGAAAAAGATGAAAGCATTCAGAAAAAGATGGGTTGCTTTTACATTAAGTTTTCTGGTTACTTTTTTGAGTACCTATTCACTTAATGTAAATGCAGAAGGCACAGATGTGCTTGGAGAAAACGACGTAGTAATTGAAACTTCCGAATCGGATTTAATTACATACGACGATGTTATTCTCGAAGATACTGAAGACGTTATCGATGACGAGAGTATAGTCGATGTTGAAGACGTAATCGATGAAGCCGATGTAATTGAAAATGTCGAGGATATCGATGAGGAATCGTTTGAAGAAGATGCCGATATTGTCGAAACTGATGATATCATTGCAGAAGATGAAACTTCTGATGAAAACGAGTCTGATATAAAAGCAGATTTGGAAGAATCTGAAGATATTATTACTGAAGAGCCCGTTGAAATAATCGAAGAGCCTGAAGAAGAAGTCTTCGAAATCAATCCTATGAATGGCGGATATGTTTATAACGTTACTTCATACGGCGCTAACGGAAACGATGAAGGTGATGACTGGGAGGCTATTAAAAATGCGTTGGCTGAGGCCAAGTCAGCCACAACAGACATTGAAGTCAGAATTCCCGCGGGCACATATTATATCAGTAAGCAGTTACCCATTTATTCAAATACAACATTAGTAGTTGATTCAAATGCCACGATAATTCGTACCAACCATTCGGATTTGACCGGTATGATTGTGGGCTGCCATACTGACGGAAACGATCACGGCGGATATACACGTATAAGCAATGTTGAGATTAAAGGCGGTACATGGAATGCGAATTCGTCAGCATATTACCTGACAGGAGCATTTGTTTTTCAGCACGCTTCGGATATTTATATTCACGATCTTACAATTAAAGGATGTACGGACCATGTTATTAATGCCAGTGCCAGCAAAAATGTAACAATTGAAAATGTTACTTTCTCAGATTGCCCTCAATACAAAGGAACCAGCAGTGAATTCTGGGGCGATCATACTGCAGGTGATTCAAACAGATATAAATTTAACGAGACTATTCACCTTGATTATGCAGGTAACAATGAAAAAGGTGCAACACCTCTTGATGGCACTGTTTGTAACAATATCAATATTACCGGATGTACATTTAACGGTGTTTGCGCAGGTGTAGGTACACACCACGAATCAAGTCAGTACAGAGCTCAGAATGTTACCGTTTCGGGATGTACTTTCAGTAACCTTACCAACGGTTCAGCCATTAATGCTTATTCATTTGACAATTTTGCGGTAAAGAACTGCCAGATGAATTCCTGCTTAGTAGGAGTTTTATCTGTTGACTCTAACGGTGAAGTATCAGGTAATACGATTTCTTCGGTTAGCAGTGCAACTTCCAATTATGGTGTTCTTAATCTTGAAAGATCACAGATTAATGTTAAGAGCAATACGATAAAGAATGCCCCCAAAGCATTAATATACATTTATGAGGGAAGCAATACCATTGATTCCAATGTTCTTAATTCGGCTAAAGAGGATGCAATCAGAGTAGACGGCAATGCTACTTTAGACATTAAGAATAATTCCGATATCAGCGGATTTACCAGATACGGTATTTTTGTAAAAGGCAATACATCCAAGATTAATATTTCAAGTAATAAGTTTTCCGGAACCTGTCAGATGGGAATGTTCATAGAAAATTGTTCAAACACCGGAAACACAATCAGCTACAATACTGTTTCGTGCGGTTCTGATTGTAATATTACAGTTCAGAATATTAAAGGAACTATCAGCCACAATACTTTAAGCGGTTGTACCAACGGTATAGGACTCTATATTGTTAACTCAAGTGTTACTGCTTCCGAAAATGAAATAAAGAATGCGAAAAACGGTATTTATACTACAGGCGGCAGTCCTACTGTAAATAAGAATACTATAAGCGGCTCGGGCAGCGACGGTATCAGAATAGACAGTGCTTCGACTGCTACGGTAAGCAATAATACGATTAGCAATACCAAAAGATATGTAATCTTTGTTTCCAAAACTACCGGTGCCACAACGATAAGCAAAAATACAATCAGCGGAACTAATGAAGAAGTAGGTATTTTTACAGAAAATTGTACCGGAAGCGTTAAGATAGACGGCAATACAATTTCTACCGGATCTTTTGCCGGCATTATGGCTACAAAGTGCAGCGGAACAATCAGCAATAATAAAGTTACAGGTTTAAGCGGTGACGGATTGCAGACTCTGGGTGATTCCTCAACTGCTGCAAAATTCAATATTGAAAACAATACATTTAAAACTTCTTCAAGTTCAAATTATGATATAAGACTTAATTCCTACAGCAAGGATTGCGTTCTTAAAGACAATTCTCTTGGAAGCAGAGGAATTAATGCCGCAAGCGGTGTAACATATACTTTAACCAGCGCATCGAATTTTACGGGAATCAAAAAGGATGCGAACGGCAATTTGAGATATTACAAGAATGGCCTTGAAGACAACAGTGTTAACGGCCTTACGAGTTACGACGGTACCTGGTATTATCTCAAAAATGGCGTGGTAGACACGTCAGCAACCACTTTGGTTTACTTCTCAGGCAGCTGGTATTACGTACAAAAAGGCGTACTTGTATGGGGCGTAAACACACTCGTTAATTACAACGGAACATGGTATTACGTAAAGAATAGTACCGTAGACTTCAATTACACCGGAATCTTTACATACGGCGGAACAGATTATTATATTCAAAAAGGTGTAATCAAATGGGGCGTTGACGGACTTGCAAATGCCGGAAATAACAACTGGTATTACCTTAAGAACAGTGCAGTTCAAAAGAACGCTACAACCCTTGTAAGCTATGGTGGAACATGGTATTACGTTAAGAACGGTAAACTTGACTGGAACTACACCGGAATCTTTAATTACGGCGGAACCGATTATTATGTACAAAAAGGTGTCCTTAAGTGGGGCGTAAACGGCCTTACAAGTGTAGGAGGCACATGGTATTATCTTAAGAACAGTGCGGTTCAAAAGGGATATACAGGCCTCGTTCAGTTAGGCAATTCCTGGTACTATGTACAGAAAGGTATTCTTGTTTGGGGAGCAAACACGCTCGTTCAATACAACGGAACATGGTATTACGTAAAGAACAGTACCGTAGACTTTAACTACACCGGAATCTTCACATACGGCGGAACCGATTATTATATCCAGAAGGGTGCAATTAAGTGGGGCGTAAACGGCCTTACAAATGTCGGAGGCACATGGTATTACCTTAAGAACAGTGCGCTTCAGAAAGGATATACAGGTCTCGTTCAGTTAGGAAGCTCCTGGTACTATGTACAAAAAGGTGTTCTTAAATGGGGCGAAAACACACTCGTTCAATACAACGGAACATGGTATTACGTAAAGAACAGTACCGTAGACTTTAGTTTCACCGGAGTCTTTGAATATGGCGGAACCGATTATTATATCCAGAAGGGTGCAATTAAGTGGGGCGTAAACGGCCTTACAAACGTAGGAGGCACCTGGTACTACCTTAAGAACAGTGCTGTTGTGAAAGGTTATACCGGATTGGTAGAACATAACAATACATTGTATTATGTTCAAAAAGGCGTACTTAAATGGGGTTATTACGGAACCGTAACTTATAACGGAAAGAAATATAATGTCAAGAACAGTACAGCAAGTAAATAAACTATTTAAAGATTCTTTATGAACATAGCATTAATATTTGCAGGCGGAGTGGGTTCGAGAATGAACAGTGTTGAAAAACCAAAACAATTTCTCGAACTCCACAATAAGCCTATTATAATTCATACAATTGAACATTTTGAAAATCATCCACTTATAGACGCTATCGTCTTAGTATGCGTAGAGGAGTGGATTGATTATTGTAAAGAGATTCTTGAAAGATATAACATTAAAAAGGTTAAGAGAATCGTTGCCGGCGGTAAAACAGGACAGATGTCTATTTATCTGGGATTAAAGGCAGCTAATGAATTTGCCACAGAAGATTCAATAGTTTTGATTCATGACGGTGTGCGACCTTTGATTAATGAGCAGATTATCACCGATAACATTGACAGTGTTAAAAAATTCGGATCTGCTATAACTACTTCGAAAGTTACCGAGACAATTTTGGTAGTGGAAGAAGAAAGTAAAAAAATCAGTGAAGTTCCGGACAGAAACAACTCAAGAGTGGCTAAGGCTCCTCAAAGTTATTATCTGAAAGATGTTCTCGCAGTTGAAGAGGAGGCAGTATCTAAAGGCGAAGAAAACTGGATAGATACTTGTACTCTGATGAATCATTATGGTTATAAACTTCATCTGATCGATGGCCCCGCAGAGAATATTAAGATTACCACACCTACCGATTTTTATATAATGCGAGCAATAATTGATGCGAGAGAAAATGCGCAAATATACGGATATTAAGATAGGTTTTTGTTTTTATGGCTGAAAAGACGGAAAAAGAGAGAATAGATTATTTATATTTTATACAGACGATAGCGTGTTTCGCGGTCGTCTTTTTGCATACTAATGGGTGTTTTTGGAATTTCTCCGCAACAGGGAGATATTGGAAGACTGCTAATGTTATAGAGACCCTCTTTTATTTCGCTGTTCCTTTCTTTTTTATGATCTCCGGAATTACTTTAATGGATTACGGTGACAGATACAGCTTAAAAGAGTATTTGTTAAAGAGATTTAACAAGACATTCGTTCCGTTTTTCGTCTGGTCTTTTATCGGGCTTGCTTACGCCCTTCTTACACACAGATTTTCTGTAGGAGATATTTCTTTTAAATTTATTGTAGACGGCTTTATAAATACAAAATTCACCACGGTATACTGGTTCTTTATTCCGTTATTCTCGGTATACTTATGTATTCCTTTATTTGCAATGACACATAAAGAGAAACGAAAAGAATTGTTTCTCTATCTGATTATTATCGGATTAATATTCAATGTAACTGTTCCGTTTGTTAACAAATTTGTCGGAGTAAACAATCTGTCTGATTTAAGACCTGGCGTTGTGGCGGGGTATCTTATTTGGCCTGTTATTGGCTATTATATTCACAATTATCCACCCAGAAAAGTAATTAAAATAGTGTTAATTCTTCTGTCGATTGCAGGCTTTTGTATTCATTTATTCGGCACGTATTATTATTCTATGCGTGACGGAGGAGTTAATTCGTTTTTTAAAGGATATAATGCCCTTCCGTGTGTTATGTACTCGGTCGGAATGTTTTTGATTTTAAAAGATTTAGGATTGTTAATAGCCAAGACAAAAGCTATTCGGGTATTTAAATTTATAGCCGGATATACGTTTCCTATTTACCTGATGCATTGGTATATGCATGATGCGGCTATAAGATTGTTTGATATCGATAACAGAAGCATATATTACAGGCTGTCTGCACCGTTTGCAATAGTGCTTGCTACAATCGGCATAACATGGATTATCAGGAAAATTCCGATTTTAAAAAGGATTGTTCCGTAATTATTCCAAAGGAAATGATTTTGTTGTAAAATACTGTGTTTTTTGTTTTAAGCCATCGTGATATTGTGGCAGAGGGGAGATATGAATGAAGAAAGCAGTAAGTAGAGTATTATGTTTTGTTTTGTCATCGCTTATGGCTTTTTATTGCGTTGATTTAACAGTACTTGCATATGAGGGTCCGGAATCCGTCAATGCCGAAAATACTATTGTCAGCGAGTCTTCTTTTGATGATGAAAACGATGAGGAAGTCCTGATAATTGATTCGGGGGATGATGAACTTATTGTCGAGGATTTTTCAGACAACTCAATTCAGGAAGATGAAGAGATTGCAGGTACTGAGGAGTCAACAGACGAAGAGGTTGCTGATGATGAGAATTCGGAAGATGCAATAAATGTTTTTGATGAGAATTCTGATGATGAAACAAATGAAATAGTTGAAAATTCAGAAGATGCAATAAATGATTTTGAAGAGAATTCTGATGATGAAATAAATGAAATCGTTGAGAATTCTGATGATGAAATAAATGAAATCGTTGAGGATTCAGATGAAGAAATAAATGATGATATAGAAAACTCAGAAGATGTAGCGGATGATTCTTCCGATGAAATTGCAACAGAAGATGCTGTTGAATCTGAAGAAGTTGTGGAGATTCCTCAGACCGTTTCCGAGATTGAAATAGACGAAGATGAAATCTTTTATGTGGAAGATTTTGACAATGATTCTCTTTTATATGATTATTTGGATTCGAAGATTTCAGGCTCGAAAAATACTGTATATTTCTCCGGAAATATGAGCGGTAATAAGCTTTCCGGTATAAACCGGCTGATGTATGAAAAAGCAAAAACTCTTTTTATCAGAGTTGCTAACGGCGAAGAGGAGTATTGCGTAAGTGAGTTAAAGTTTAGTGAACTTGGCATTGACACCGAAAAATCTTATACAGCTGCGGAATTGGGAGTTTCTTCAATAGTCAACAGTGATGGCGGTTTAAGTGATGAAGCCAAAACGGCTATAAAGAAAAAGTACGGACTTGATACTTATAATTCATCTGAAATATTTAAGGCGGTGCTTAGAGATTGCCCATATGAGAGATATTGGATGGGACTTCAGTGTTCAACCAACGGAATAGGTTATCGTCAGACATCTGAGAATGGAGAATATAAGATTTCTTTATATGGCGACAATTTATCCATATATTTTAAAGTTTCCGCCGATTATGTCTCAACTAAAGGCGTGTATTATGTAGACACAACTAAAACGAAAGCTGTTTCGAAAGCAATTGATAAAGTCAATTCCATAGTTGAGAATGCAAAAGATTCCAGCGATTTGGAAAAGGTAAAATATTATAAGAATCAGATTTGCCAGCTCACTGATTATAATTATGATGCTGCAAACGATTCGAATCTTGAATACGGCAATCCATGGCAGTTGATATGGATATTTGACGGCGATCCGAATACAAAGGTAGTGTGCGAAGGATATGCCAAGGGATTCGCTTATTTATGCGAAAAAACCGCATTTTCGGATGCAGGCATATATTGCTATTTAGCCACGGGCCAGGCAAATAACGGACCTCACATGTGGAATATTCTTCATTGGAGTGATAATAAGAACTATCTTGTTGATATTGCGTTCTGCGACACTGCAAATTCCGATGCGTTTTTTATGAAAAATCCTGTCTCGGGAACTGCCGGAAGTGATTATGCTTTCAATTCGTCGGGATCGAAGGTGTATTACTATTTTGATAGTGAAACCAAAAAGGCATACACCGTAAAAGAATTAACTCTTAATGTTGAAATATATGCTGAATTAACAGACTTCTATGTAAATTATGATTCCAATATAATTGCGGGTAAGCCTGCTACATTTACGGTGTTAAAACAGGGCGGCACAAGTAATTGCCAGTATAAATTGGATTATATAAAGCCGACCGGTCAGGGTGTTTACGGCGGAACACAGTTTCTTACCACTCATATATTTGAGACTACATTTGATTATGCGGGAACATACGAGTTGAAATTCACCATAAAAGATGTGGGAGACGGAAACAAATCTGTCAGTGACACTATATCCGTTCAGGTTTATGAGGATAAGAATGCAGCTAAAGTAACCGGACTTTTTAAGCGTGATGACGGAAAATGGATCTATTTTAAGGATGGCGTTCGCCAGTCCAATTATACAGGCCTTGTTTATCATACGGACGGCAATTGGTATTATGTTCAAAAGGGTGAGATAGTATGGGGAGTAAACACCCTCGTCCAGTATAACGGAACATGGTATTACGTAAAGAACAGTACAGTGAATTTCGGTTTCACCGGAATCTTTGGATACGGCGGAACGGATTATTATATCCAAAAAGGCGTTCTTAAGTGGGGCGTGGACGGTCTTGTAAGTGTCTCAGGCACCTGGTATTACCTTAAAAACAGTGCAGTACAAAAGAACTATTCAAACCTGGTTTATCATAACGGAAGCTGGTATTACGTTCAAAAAGGCATCCTTGTATGGGGCGTAAATACACTGGTTCAGTATAACGGAACATGGTATTACGTAAAGAACAGCAAAGTAGATTTTAATTTCACGGGAATCTTCGGATACGGCGGAACGGATTATTATATCCAAAAAGGCGTTCTTAAATGGGGCGTTGAAGGCCTGGTCAATTACAATGGCACATGGTATTACATAAAGAACAGTGCGGTTCAAAAGAACTATTCAAACCTGGTTTACCATAGCGGAAGCTGGTATTATGTTCAAAAAGGTATCCTTGTATGGGGCGTAAATACGCTGGTTCAGTATAACGGAACATGGTATTACGTAAAGAACAGTACCGTAGACTTTAACTACACCGGAATCTTTACATACGGCGGAACCGATTATTATATCCAGAAGGGTGCAATTAAGTGGGGCGTAAACGGCCTTACAAATGTAGGAGGCACATGGTATTACCTTAAGAACAGTGCGCTTCAGAAAGGATATACAGGTCTCGTTCAGTTAGGAAGCTCCTGGTACTATGTACAAAAAGGTGTACTTAAATGGGGCGAAAACACACTCGTTCAATACAACGGAA
>JAEEGG010006489.1_pt1 | contig 27399 bp, 22 predicted proteins | sample 9134161 | NCBI WGS metagenome assembly JAEEGG01 (sample SAMN16246543, study PRJNA631951) | gut metagenome | biome: gut microbiome; feature: rumen; material: CR-attached | host: Bos | place: Iran: Karaj | collected 2018-10 | reverse complement strand
CCTTGGCATTCTCGGACAAAATGGACACCATAAGGAAACAATGTGGGGCAATACAAATGACCTCTCTGGCGGTTATATGGGCGGCCATCCCTTTGAACTTCGCTATTCCTACAAGATTGGCCCGCTGGCGAAGCGACATGGGGGTGTGAAATAAACCTACACTTATCCTTCACCCACAAATCACCTCAGCCGAACACCCGAGCACTCTCGCCAAAGCAAAAACCATCTTTGCCTTCGCTTTCATGATGTATACCAAACGAAAAACTTTCCTTATCTTTGCGCCTTGATATACAGTACAAACCTATCTGATGGACAAAAACGAGAAATACACAGAACTGCTGAAGGAGCAAATTGCTACTTTGAAGAAAGAAAACCGTTTTTTGGAGTTCAAATCAAACCACCAAGATTACAACCGCCTTGGCAAGTACATCTCTGCTTTGTCCAATGGTGCTTGCCTCGACCATCAGGATTTCGGCTACCTTTATTTTGGCGTGGAAGATCAGACGCTCCAAGTCAAAGGCACCACTTTCGATGTCTCCAAGCAAAAAGCCGAAGGCAATCAATCTCTCGAAATCTACCTCCGAAGGATGATTTCACCCAAAATCACCTTTGAGATTGATGAGTTCCTCTTCGAGGGTAAGTTGAGAATCGTTGTCTTCATCATACCCGCAGCCGCAAAGGAACCTACATGCTACATGAATAAACCCTACATCCGCGTCGATAGCCATGTCACTGAACTGACACCCTATACCGACTGGATGCGCGAGATATACATGACCGACATCGACTGGAGTGCTCAAATCATAGAAGGAGCCTCCCTTGATTCACTAGACCCAACTGCCATTCGAGAAGCCCGCAAAGGTTATAAGGAACGCTTTCCTATGTTGGCCATAGAATCCGATTCATGGAGCGACGAGGTCTTTTTGGATAGGGCAAAACTGACCATCAATGGCCAAATCACCCGAACCACTTTGCTTCTTGTCGGAAAAGAAGAATCTGCCCATTACCTCAATCATATTGCCCAAATCGTTTGGAAATGCTTTCAGGACGGTAAAACCTTTGGCGACATCTTCTACATACCTTTTTTGCTTTCAACAACCAAGGTGCTCAATAGCATCCGCAATTATCGTTTCAAAATCTATCCCCAAAACTCGCTTATCCCTGCAGAAGTTTGGAAATACGACACTAATACCATACTTGAATGTATGCACAACTGCATTGCCCACCAAAACTATACAAGCAACGCCCGTATTGTGGTCACCGAAGACCCTGACAAACTTACCTTTGAAAACGCTGGAGGTTTTTACGAAGGCAATTATGAGGACTACATCTTGGGCAAGAAAACGCCCGAACATTATCGCAACCCCTTCTTGGCTCGTGCTATGGTAAATGTAAAGATGATAGATACTCAGGGCTACGGCATTCACACGATGTTCCAAAAGCAAAAGGAGCGTTACTTACCCATGCCCGACTATGACGACTCCACGCCATCAAAGGTAGTACTTCATCTTCTTGGCAGTATCATCGATGAAAACTACAGCAAAATGCTAATGGAACGACAGGATCTTACACTTAGCGAGACCGTTCTGCTCGACCGTGTTCAAAAGCACAAGCCTATATCGCCTGAAGCAACTGAAATGTTGAAGAAGAAAAAACTTATTGAAGGCAAAAAAGGCAATTTTTATGTGGCCAAACTGGTCGCGCAAAACACTGGACAGAAAGTGGAATATTCAAAGCACAAGGGGCTTGAAGATAAGAAATGCGAAATATTCCTGCTCCAGTCACTTGGCGACCATGGCTCTCTCACGAAACAGGAAATCGTAAGGCTCTTAAGTGATATCCTTCCCGATCAGTTATCTGTTAAGCAAAAAGAAACCAAGGTTTACAACATTTTGCGCAAGATGAAGAAAGCGAGGCGGATTTATAACGAATCCGCTGGAAACAGGTCTTCTTGGTTCCTCGTAAAATAGAGTTGTTACGAACAAATTTACGAGCAAATTTGCGAGCAAATTTACGAGCAAATCACGCAACTAACTGTTTTATAATAGATTAAGTTATAATTTTTACGAGCAAATTTACGAGCAAATCGCAATTCTTGCTGCTATCGACCATTCAGTACCGCCAATGCAACCACCGTCCGCACCTCGGCCTTCATAAAGACCAATTAAGGTCAAAAAAATAGCAGATTTTTCTTAAAATGACATTTTTATACCAAATAAGTATGTTTTTTTATGCTTATTTGGTAACATCACGGCCAAATAAGCATGTTGAAATCCGCTTAATTGGAAATCAACGGATAGTATAATGATTTACAATGATATATAAAGGAAAAATAAGAGCAACGACAAAGCGTATCACCCACAAATCACCTCAGCCGAACACCCCAGCACCCTCGCCAAAGCAAAAATGTCCCCGCTTTTGCCTTCAGTTAAAAGAATAACATCGCTCTTTTCCCTGTAATTCCTTTTTTCCTATTTTTGCGCCCATAATTCAACAAAGCTATCTGCACTATGACACGCTACATTTTTGTGACAGGAGGCGTGGTCTCCTCACTTGGAAAAGGCATTATCTCGGCCAGCATCGGCAAACTCTTGCAGGCTCGCGGCTATACCATCACCATACAGAAATTCGACCCTTATATCAATATCGACCCTGGGACGCTGAATCCCTACGAACACGGTGAGTGCTATGTGACCGTGGACGGCACCGAGACCGACCTCGACCTCGGCCACTACGAACGCTTCACGGGTATTCGCACCACACAAGCCAACTCTGTGACCACGGGCAAGATCTACAAGGCGGTCATCGACAAGGAACGCCACGGCGACTACCTCGGCAAGACCATACAGGTAGTGCCTCATATCACCGACGAAATCAAGCACCGCATCTTGCACAATGACGATGTCGATTTTGTCATTTCAGAAATTGGCGGCACCATCGGCGACATCGAGGCGGCACCGTTCTTGGAGGCCATCCGTCAGTTGAAATGGGAACTTGGCAATCGTGCCGTCTGTGTGCACCTTACTTATATTCCTTATCTCAAAGCTGCTGACGAACTCAAGACCAAGCCCACACAGCATTCCGTGAAGGAGATGCAGGGCGCGGGCATTCAGCCTGATGTGCTCGTGTTGCGTACCGAGAAGCACCTCTCTGATAGCATTCGCCAAAAAGTGGCTTCCTTTTGCAATGTGGACCTTGAATGTGTGGTGCAGAGTGAAGACTTGCCAAGCATCTATGACGTGCCAGTCAACATGCAGCGACAAGGCCTCGATGCAGCCTTGCTGCGCAAGTTCGGTGTGCCTGTGGGCGAGACCCCGAAGATGGAAGGCTGGCACCGTTTCTTGGAATTGCAACGTACTGCTACAAAAGAGGTTCATGTGGGTTTGGTGGGCAAATACGACCTTCAAGATGCCTACAAGAGCATTCGCGAGAGCCTGATTCTGGCGGGCATCTACAACCATGTGAAGGTGAAAATTGACTTCATCAACAGCGAAAACATCACCAAGGAGAATGTCGCGGAGCAACTTTCTGGCATGGCGGGCATTTTGGTCTGTCCGGGCTTCGGACAACGCGGCATCGAAGGGAAAATCATTGCAGTGGAGTATGCACGTGTTAATAATCTCCCCGCTTTTGGTGTGTGCCTCGGTATGCAGATGATGGTTATTGAGTTTGCCCGCAATGTGTTGGGTTACAAAGATGCCAACTCCAGTGAAATGGACACCAACACCCCGCACAATGTCATCGACCTCATGGAAGAACAGAAATCCGTGACCAACTTAGGCGGCACCATGCGCTTGGGTGCTTACAACTGCACGCTCCGCGAAAGCAGCCGCGTGGCCGAAATCTACGGTACAACCCAAATTAGTGAACGTCATCGCCACAGATATGAGTTCAACAACCAGTATAAAGAAGAATACGAGAAGAATGGCATGAAATGTGTTGGCGTGAACCCCGAGAGCGACTTGGTTGAGATTGTCGAGATTCCTAACCACCGTTGGTTCATCGGCACCCAGTTCCATCCTGAGTATTCCAGCACCGTGCTTCATCCGCATCCCTTGTTTATGAGTTTTATCAAAGAAATAATCAAATGAAAAAGGTATTCATTATCATAGCATTATGCCTCTTGTTGGCCTCCTGCGGCGACAAGCAGCCCAAAGGAACACAAACTACTACGGAAAAGCCTAAGAAATCTGTAGTGGTTCCGAATTTCAACGCCGATTCGGCTTATCAGTATGTGGCCAAGCAAACGAGTTACGGCCCGCGTGTGCCTGAGACTCAGGCTCATGCCGACTGCGCTGAATGGCTTACCGCAAAACTCGCTGAATTTGCCGACACAGTCATTGTGCAAGACTTTAGAACACGGCTGTTTAATGACAAAGGCATTGACGGACAAAACATCGTGGGAGTGTTTCATCCCGAGGCCAAGAAACGTATCGTGCTCTGCGCCCATTGGGACTCGCGCCCATACGCCGACCATGACCCCGATGCGGCCAACACGCACACGCCCATTGACGGTGCCAACGACGGCGCGAGTGGGGTAGGTGTGCTCATGGAATGCGCCCGATTGTTCAAAACGCAGCCTTTGCCCGAGCATCTTGGCATTGACATTGTTCTGTTCGACCTGGAGGATTATGGCCCGCATCAAAATGACGCTGAAAAGTTTTATGAGGAAGAGGTCAATTACTGGGCTTTGGGCTCGCAATATTGGTCGAAGCACCCGCATGTGTATGGCTATAAGGCTTATTACGGCATTCTTTTGGACATGGTGGGCGGCAGCAATCCCAATTTCCCGAAGGAATATTACTCTCAGGGTTACGCTGCTTGGGTGAGCAACAAGGTCTGGCGCAAGGCCGCCGATTTGGGCTATCGTCCGTATTTTACCAATGAGTTAGGCAACATGGTCAGCGACGACCATATCCCCATGAACCAAATCGCGGGCATCCCGACCATCGACATCATCGACTTGCAACCCTCAAGCAGCAACGGATGTTTTCCCGAGGTGTGGCATACTTTGAACGACAACCTTGAGCATATCGACAAGACGACTCTGGGTATTGTGGGAGAAGTACTCGTCAATGTAGTGTATGAAGAATAATCAATTTATTTTCAATAACTTATAATCAATCAATTTTTTAGCAAAATGAAGAAAGTATTGTTAATCATGGTGGCCATCATGGGCTTCGCCTTTGCTGCAAATGCACAAAACAACGCTATTGGTGTCCGCATTGGCGGTGGTCAGGGTTATGGTGCTGAGATTTCTTACCAAACGAGTCTTGGTAGCCCCCACCGTTTGGAAGTAGACCTTGGTTACAAGAGCTACGGCTTTGGTCTTGGCTCTTTGGGTTTGGTGGGTGTTTATCAACTGCATTATGACATTCCAGCTGTTCAAAACCTTGGGTGGTATGTTGGTGCTGGTGCAAGACTTGAACTTTATACCTATTCAGACGCTTCGAATTCAAACACTGGATTTTTCATAGGTGTTGCTGGTCAAGCCGGTATTGACTATCATTTCGATGCCGTCCCCATTCAGCTTTCATTAGACATTCGCCCATACTTCCACCTGATTCCTTCCACTGTTTTCAAGTGGGGTGACATCGCATTGGGCATCCGCTACATGTTCTAAAGTCCCTTGATATACTCGTCCAATTCGCGTTTCGAGGAATTGTAGGAAAAGGCTTCATTGAGCAAGTAGTATTTGTTTTTGTCGACACAATTGGTGTAAGCGAACTTAGCAAACTCCAACTTGTTGCTTTCGAAGGAGAACAATTTGCAGATTTCAAGTATTTGACTGGCAGTCATCGGGTTGGATGAAATGACTTGTTTGGCGAGGGCTAATTTCGAGCTGTCGAATGATTCCTCTGAAATCAGTTGATAGGCATCTTCGTAATCCTGTTGGTCCATTCCGAAAGGCGTATGCGGCATGGGCGGAACGACAGTTTCTTCATTCACGATATAAGGCTGCTCGGTAATCAGGTTCATCGTCAGTTCTGGTCGGATATGGGCTTGCGTGGGCTCTAATCCGAAAAGGTTGTTGGCTTGGATGATGGTAAAAGATTTGGATTGCCTAAGGTCAACGAGTTGGCCTACACAGTTTTGCAGTGGGTTGTCGAGCTCTACACGGATATAAAAGTCGTCTTCTCCTATATTGTTGATGCAGATGGAACGGACAGGCTCCTCGTTTTGTAACACATCATCGACATAGAGCCAAAAATGATAGTTCATGTTGCGAGGTGCGGTAATGGTCAAGGAGGAGTTTCCGTGAGGATGACCACCATGTTTGGGCCTTATTGTGGCCACTTGTGCCATGCCGGGCAAGGCCATAAACAGGATGAGGACAAAAATCAGATGTTTTTTCATATCAAATCAGGTTTATGTAGAGACGGCATGCACCGTCTCTACCAACAATTATCATTCAATAATAATTTTCTGCGTCACCACGCTTCCTCCCAGCATCTGCAAAGTATAAACACCAGCAGGTAAACGGCTAACATCAATAGTGCGCTGGCCTTCGACGGTGAAGAACATCACCATTTGGCCGTACATGTTGAGCATCATCACGCTGACTGCCCCCTTGTCGTAATCAGTGCGGAGGGTGAACTGGTCCTTGGCGGGATTGGGATAAATCTCAACGGAGAAAGCAGGTGCTGTATGGGCTTCGTGGACGCTTACTAGTAATTCTTCGTCGTTACTGAAGGTGACCACTTTGCCCGCCACGCGCAAAACCGGATTGTCGGGCGCAGCACATTCAGTGCAGGTCACGCCGTCGATGCAGTCGGGATGGTTGGGATGGCAGAGGTCTAAGTAGGTTGGGTCGAATTGGTAGAACAACTCGGCTTCACCAGCAGCGAGGTATTCCGAAAGGTCAAAGTCCCACACCATGCCGATGCTGCCCGGACACCATCCGCTACGTTGGTAGGCCCAAGTGCCGTTTTGGGGCTGACAGCCTGCGGGGTTAGGGCTACAGGTGCGCCAGAGGTGTTGGTCATATTTGCTTTGGCCGTTCACGAAAATGTGATGGGTTGCTTCGTAAAACTCGGCGGCGTTGCCGGTGTTGTAGCTGTTATTGGTGCCGCTGCTCCAATTGTGGCCAGTCGTTGTGATTTTCAGTTCGGCAGCTTGTGCCTTGTCGCTGAAGGTATAGTTCACGGCAGGAACAGGCTGTTGGTTGGCGTAGTCGCCGAAAGCGTAGGTGTCGAACCAGATTTCGTCCATATCGGTATAAAGGTAATCAGGCGTGCCTTTGGTGAAACTGAAAATCAAGTTGGGATTGGAGCCACTGCCGTTCCAAAGCTCCATATAATACTCCATCTCCACCAAGCCTTGCAGCATGGTCGTGTAATCGCTCACATCCACATCGTCTTGGCACTGCACGCCAAAGGGGGTGATGTAGCGGAACAGTTCAATCCATTCGCCACGATAGTTGCGGATCTTCACCCCACCTATTCTGTCGTATGTATCGCAGTTGCCGTTCACGCAATTATAATCGAAATGCGCCATAATGTTGTTGATTACACCCACATGTGAGGGGAAAATATATTCGCCACGGTCACTATGTTGGCTCGGGGTACACACCAAATCACCGTGCATGGTCACGACATCAAACTGGCTTTCAATCTGGTTCGTAACTTCAAAGCTATTGCTGAAGGTGGTCGTCTTGTCGCCAGATTGTGTCACGCTGACAGTCAAATTGAAGTCACCAAAGCTTGTAGGGGTCCAAAAACCGTAATAATAGCCGTTGTCGAAGTCTTCGGGATAATCGGTTTGCAAGGCGATTTCCTGTCCGTCAACGCTCGCTGTGATGTCGGTGAATTTGATGACTTCAGGATGTTCGATATAGGCCGAGACGACAATCAGCATAGGGTGGATTTGGTCCATATAGACTTTGGTGCTTTCATACGGGCGGCGAATCTTTACCTCAGGCTCGTATGCATACGGATCGACCACTTCAAAGCTCTTCACCACATCGGGAGCGGGCAGCCAGTTGGCGTTGCCGGCTTGGGTGGCTTTCAGTTTCACGATGCCAGTTTCACCTGTCAAAGTCAAAATGTTACCGTCGATGGTGGCGGGACCTTCCATCATCTCGAAGCTGACCGGCAATCCTGATGAAGCAGTGGCTTCCAGAGTAATCGGTTCGTTGAAAATCAGTTGGTTCGGGATGTCGGCCATTTCGATGAGTTGGGCGTTGCCGTCGGGCTGCTGACGCACTAAGAGATTGTCGAAGCCGCCTGTGCCGCCTTGCGAGTGGAAGAAGACGCCGTCCCACACTTGGTAGTCGTTCTTGTCGCCGCTGCCTGGAGTGAGGTTCATGCAGACGTTGGTGCAACCTGCCATCTGAATCCATTCGCCTTCGCAACCAGGTTTAACGAACACCGTCACGGCACCCGCGCCGTCGTAGGCCGTGAAGTCGAACGACATTTTATAACGCGTCCAACCGCCTTGCTCGTATTCAAAGGGTATGTTGCTGCCATCGGGCAGGTGCACTCGGGCATGGCCACTGTCGCCTTGGCTCTTGATGAAGAGGTACACGCCGCCATCGGGGTCGGTCATGCCGGGCAGGATGTGACCGTCGCCGTCAGCATCGAAGCCCACGCCGAAGAACGAGCCCCACCAGGTGCGGTTCATGTCCATTTCAAGGTCCATGATGCCGCCGCCTTGGAAGCTGAAGTTGAAGTTGGACGAGGCCTTGCGCGTGGCCGTGCGACCTACGCCTGAGCCGCCGTAGGGATACCAGATGGCCATGCTTTCATCGGGGGCCATGTCGGAACCGCAAACGTAGCTAACGTCGAAGTCCTGCGAGGAGGTTGCAGTCTGATAGTGCGTTTTCCAGCCGTCCTGTCCGTTGAGATTTTGCGTGCCTTCAGTGAGGCTGTTGAAGTCGTAGAGGTATTCCACTTGTGCCGTCGCTGCAAAGGCCATGAGGAAAAAAGCTGCGAATAAAGTGATTCTTTTCATAGTTAGATGAGATTAATTTGGAGACAAAAATAGAAATAATTGCAAAATAATTTGCGGGAAAAGAAAAAAACACTACTTTTGCCATATCAAATAAACTATTTCAACATACAATTCATGCGTTTTATCTTGATTTTCGTTGTTTTTATCTCTGTTTTTGTCTCATGCACTACAGATGTCGACATGTATGCGGATTACAAGGATGTGACCATCATTTATGCCATGCTTGATCCTCGTGCCGACACCAATTATGTCAAGATCACCCGCGCTTTTTGTGGCACAAACGACAATCCCATTAATGCCAACGAAGTCGCCTTGATTTACGATTCTTGCAACTATCCTGGCAAACTTGACGTCCGCGTCATCGAGTTGAAGAACTCCCATGGCGGTCCATACGAGCCCACCCACCGTGAGTTTGCCCTCGACACGATAACCATCCACAACAAGCAGGAGGGCACTTTTTATGCACCCCATCAAGTTGTTTATTACACCACAGAGCCGTTCAATACCGGCACGAATGGGAGCAAATATAAATACCGCCTCGTCATCATCAAGCCGGATGGCGACACGGTCACGGCCCAAACCAGCATGGTTGGCAATGAGGAATTCGCTATTGTGTCGGGCAGTGCGAATTTCCAAATCAATCATACGGATGATTTGGGAAAGATTCTCTTCAGGGCAGACGGCTCGGGCAGCCTTTACGATGTCAAGATTCAGTTCAACTATCGCGAAAAGTTGGCCGGACAGGAGATAAAGTATAAAAATGTCAGCCGTTCATTCGGTACCAAGCCACTTGAAGATTTCGAGAAAGTTGACAATACTGGAAACACGTATTATCAGGAGTACTCCTTAAACTGGTTGTTTAACGCTCTTGCCAATGCCATTGGCGGGGATACTATTGTCAATCCCAACCATCCCAATGTGGTGCGTTATTTTGACGGTTTTGTCATATCCATCAGTGCTGGAGGTGACGAACTGAACTACTATTATATTGCAAATCAGGCGCAACTGAACAGCCCGATAGCCCTCATTTCAACTTACACCAACATTACGGGCGGCTATGGTTTGTTCTCTTCGCGGACCACCATCGAGAAGTCGGTGAAGCTTTCCTCTACTGCCTTGCGCGACCTCTATGGCAAGGAATCGTGGGGCTTCCTGGAGCAATAATTTATTCAAAACGACCCTGCTATCAGAAAAAAAACTATTTTTGCAAATTCTAAGAAACAGATAATACCGATGAAAAAGATTCAGTTTTTCCTTTCATTGACAGTGCTTTTGGGCTTTTTCGCCTCCTGCACTACCGATGTGGAACTTTATGCCGACTACAAGGACATTCCTGTGATTTACGGCTTGCTCGATGCCACTAAAGACACTAACTTCATCAGAATCAACAGGGCCTTTTCGGGCAGTAACGATAATCTTATCAATGCCAACGAGATTGCGCTGATTGAAGACTCTTGCAACTATCCAGGCAAGCTTGACGCCCGAATCATTGAGTACAAGAACGTCTATGGTAACCAATATACACCAACAGGCCGTGTTTTAGTGCTCGACACCATTACGGTGCATAACAAGCAGGAGGGTGTTTTCTATTCTCCCGACCAGAAAGTGTATTACACCACTGAACACGTTAATGTCAACTCAAATAATACAATATACAACTATAGGTTGGAGGTGGTAAAAGGCAACGATACCATCTCTGGCGAGACCGGAATTGTGGGTGGCGAGGCTTTTTCTATCCTGGCTTCTCAGCTTTCGTTTAAGGCCAAACCCAGCGATGGCACTGGGAGAATCCGTTTCAGATTGGCCGACAATGCGGCTTTTTACGAGATGAAAATGGTGTTTAAATATAGGGAGAAGAAAAGTGGCGGTCCTGAAGTTGTAAAAAGCGTGAATCATACATTTGGCGTAAAAAGTGTTGACGAGTTGCTGATTGAGAACAATATTTCTTATTTCATCTATGGTGAAAATCTGTTGTTCACGCTTTTGACGGAGGCCATTGGTGGGGATACCATTGATGTAGTGCGTCATTTCGGTGCTTACCCAGGTGATGATCATCCGATTGAGCTTTTCCTTGCCGCAGGTGGCGATGAGCTTTTCAACTATATTCAGGTGAATTCCAATACCGGCAGTTTCTCCCAAACTGTTCCCGATTATACCAATATCAATGGCGGCTACGGCGTGTTTTCCTCAAGAATCAATTTGACAAAAGATGTTCTCATTTCGGCCAATACGCAAGTGGATATTTTCGGCAAACCTTGGGGATTCAGGGAGGAATAAAAATTAAAGAGGCATATTATGATTCGTTCCATGACGGGCTACGGCGTTGCCGAGCAGACTTATCATTCCAAAAAAATTGTTGTTGAAATCAAGACATTGAATAGCAAGCAGTTGGATCTTCAGGTGAAGTTGCCCAACGAGCTTCGCTTTGCCGAGTTGAATTTCCGTAATGCCATCGGAGCCAAGTTGCAGCGCGGCAAGATTGATGTGGTGATTACGGTCACCGATACAGACCTGACCCAGACTTATCATATTGACAAGGACATTGTGAAAGCCTACAAAGAACAGATTGAGGCGATTTCGTCCGAGTTGGGCATTCCGCCTGCGAGCGATATGGCGGCCACTCTTTTCAGGATGCCGGGCATTTTCAATGTGCCAGTGGAGAATTACGATGAAGCCTTCGTCGCCAAGGTGGCCGAGACCCTTGACCAAACTTTGGACATTGTCGACGGCTTCCGCATCCAGGAGGGCAATACCTTAAAGAAAGACCTGTTGCATCGCGTGGAACTGATACTTGGCTATCTCGCCGAAGTGGAGCCTTACGAAAAGACCCGCCACGACGTAATCAAACAACGCCTGACAAAGAACCTCAGCGAACTGACTACGGCTGGACAATACGACGAGAACCGTTTCGAACAAGAACTGATTTATTATCTGGAGAAATTGGACATAACCGAAGAAAAGGTGCGCCTGCGCCAGCATTGCAACTACTTCAACGAGAGCTGCGACGACGACCAGGCAGGCAAGAAACTCGGGTTTATCAGTCAGGAGATGGGCCGCGAAATCAACACATTGGGTTCGAAGGCCAACGAGGTGAACATCCAAAAACTCGTCGTCAAGATGAAGGACGAATTGGAGAAGATTAAGGAACAGGTTTGTAATATTTTGTAAGCAATCAGCGGTCAGCAAGTTGCTGATAGCTGAAGGCTGACTGCTGATGGCAAAATAAAATAACTATGAAAAAAGGTAAGCTTTTGATATTCAGTGCCCCTTCAGGCTCAGGCAAGACCACACTGCTCAATTATGTGATGAGCCAAATCCCTGAGATGGCTTTTTCCGTTTCGGCCACCACGCGCCCGCCCCGTGGCGAGGAAGTGAATGGTCGTGAGTATTATTTCCTGACGATGGAAGATTTCAAGCAGCGTGTCGAGAATGGCGAGTTCCTCGAATGGGAAGAGGTCTATCCAGGCCGTTGCTACGGCACTTTGCTCTCCGTGGTCGCACAGATGCAGGAAGAGGGCAAGCATGTGGCCTTCGACGTGGATGTATGCGGCGGCGTGAACATCAAGGAGCATTACGGCGACCAAGCCCTTTCGGTTTTCATTCAGGCACCCTCGGTGGAAGTTTTGCGTGAGCGTCTCATCAACCGTCAGACCGATGCGATGGAAGAAATTGAGAAGCGCATTGCCAAGGCTGCATGGGAGACCGAATTCGCTCAAGGCAAGTTCGACCGCACCATCATCAACGACGACCTCGAAACTGCCAAGCGCGAAATTCTCGAAGTCGTGCAAGCGTTTCTTCAAAAATAATAAAGCACTTGGACCCTGAGCCTGTCGAAGGGCCCGACAAACATAGCATTATGAAAAAGGTAGGCATCTATTCTGGCTCCTTTAATCCCATCCATCACGGCCACGTGATATTAGCCAATTATTTGGTCGAGTTCTCCGACTTGGATGAGCTGTGGTTTGTGGTGACGCCGCAAAACCCGCTGAAACAGAAAACCGATTTGCTTGACGATGCCGAACGTTTGAAAATGGTGCAGTTGGCCCTTGGCGACGACCCGCGTTTTCATGTCAGCGACATCGAGATGCATCTGCCCCGACCATCCTACACCGTCAATACTTTAACCACGCTTTCGGAACAACATCCTGATTATGAGTTTGTGTTCATTTGCGGTATGGATAGCCTGCAAAACCTGAAAAACTGGCGCGAATACCAAAAAATCTTGGACAATTACGAATTGCTAGTGTTTCCCCGAGAGGGCTATGATGGGGGAGAGTTGAAAGACTATCCTTCCGTCAACATTCTGAAAACCCCGATTGTGGAGATTTCGTCCACTTTTATCCGCAAATGTATTAGGGACGGCCGTGATGTGCGGCATTTCATGCCCGAGCAGGCGTTTCTTTATTTGAAACAAAATCGGTTCTACGAATAATGTATAGAGCTGTCACTCGGAGGTCCACCCTAATCAGAAATCCAAATTAAACGACAGATAAAACCTCGGTTTCTTCGCGATTTGTCCATCTTCGATGCCCCAAGCCACATCGCCCCTAACGAAATAACCGAAAATGGTGGTGCGCAATCCAAAACCGACACCGCCCACAATAGGCTCTTTCATCTCCGTGACGGTGATGTCGAGGTTGCCGTCAGTGATGTACGTATTGAAGAGCGAGTTGCTGGGACTATACGGATTCCAACCTGTCCAAGCCGTGCCGAGGTCGCCAAAGGCCACAACTTGAAAGTCCTTGATGAACTTCATATTGATGGGACGGTTCATGAAATAGCTGAACAGGGGGAAGCGTAGTTCGCTGTTCAAGACCACAAAGTTGTTGCCATTGCGGATGTTCTGTTGGAAGCCGCGCATATTGGTGGCAAGGGTTTGATAAGCATAGTTTTGCGAGTAGTCAACGGGCGTGCCGTTGTTGAAAGAAGCCAAAATCCAATTGTCGACACCGCCCATGTAATAGATGAGTTTTTGCTGCCCAAACGAGCTGCTGCCTGCGATGCGGTTAGCCCAGATGAAATTACGGCTGATGCGGGTGTAATGCCTGTAATCGAAGCCGACGACGACCATATTGTTGGTGTTTTTGGCGATGCGTTGGTAATACTCGGCAAAGATTTTACCCCTTGCCCCGACGAGCAGGTTGGTGCCTATTTTCTTGGAGTTGTCGTACACGAGTTCGGCCCGCAATCCGCCCCAATTCTCGTATTTGTCCTTGTCAGCCAAGCTGTAGTCGTCGATGGCGAGATTTACCTGATGGTCAATGCGGTAGATGGCCGTGCCGCGCAGGCTGAGAATTTCACTGAGGGGGTAATTCAGTGTGTAAAATGCCTCATTGGTAAAAGTGCGGTAATAATAACTCAAATAGTTGTCGGTGACATAGCGGTGCAGGGTGATGCTCTTGTCCAAGCGTTTGCTGTATTCGCTGAAACGCAGCATGTATTCGTTGTTGGTGAGGCTGGTGTTGAGCTTCACGCCGAGTTCGATTTTGTAGTCCTCCATCAGGTCTTTCATCTTCGTGCCGAGGAAGACATTAAAGCCCGAGTTAAGATAAATGGGTGCGTTGCCGCCGGTGAAGGGCTGGTAACTGAAGTTCATGCTGGTAAAGTCGATTTGGCTCATTAATTGGTCGGCAAAAAGCTCCACATAGTAGTTGTTGGGACGTTGTATGGTGTCTTTTCTTGGCGGTTTGGGAGCCGGACCGATGTCTTGCACCACTTGTAGCGAGTCGCCGCCCAAGGGACCGCTGATTTGTCGTTTGCGTCGAGGGAAACGGTAGCTGGTTGTAAAGCGGTGCTTTGAAATGGGCTCAACAATCGTGTCTTTTTCCTTTTGAATCCATTCGCTGAGTAGCCGTTTTTGTGCGTAGGGACTCATTTGACGGAGGCTTAGCACTCCGCTGCGAAGTACAGGCGACATATAAAACCGTTCACCTTTTTGGTCGGCCATCAGCAGAGCGGCTTTGTGTTCGCGAGGCAGGTAACTATAGTCGATAATGTTGATGGAATAGTCTGTAAGTTGCTCTTTTTTACCAAAATAGCGGTAATGCACGATGGTGTCGATGTGGCTGATGGCACTGTCGAAACGAATTTGGTAGAGGTTGTAAAAACCACTGGTGTCGTTTAGGTAAAGCAGACTGCCGTCTTTCAGCGGTTCGGGTAGGATGCTATTAGAGAAACGTTGTTGCGTCAGGTTTTGAAGCACTACACCTTTATTAATATAGTTGTAAGCGAAAAGGTCGAATTGCTTGTTTTGGAACCCGATTTTGTCGTCGACCTTTAACGAGTCGTTGTCGCGATTGGAACTGAAAACGATTTGTCGGTCGTCGAAAGTGAAGACAGGATTCAGGTCGGTGTGGTAGTCGTTGGTGATTTGTTCCAAAGTGTTGGAAAACAGGTTGTAGACATAAATGTCGGGCTTGCCCATACGTGTGGCGGCCAAAACGATTTTACGGCTTCTGTGGGCGTATGAAAACGAACTGACTTTTTGGAAATCAAAGAGATAGTTGCTGGCTTTTTTACCTGAATTGATGTCTAAATTATAAAGTTGGATTTTGCTTTTTTCCTCAAGAATGAACGACAGGATTTCACCGTTGGGATGCCATGCCAAAAGCGGAAACGAAGTGTCGATGTTCTCATCCGAATGATAGCCCGCTTTGAAAAGCTGTTGCCGTTTGCACGTTTGCAGGTCCTCAAGCCAAAGCCTGATTTTGCCTTCATCGTTGCTGACGTAAGCGATATATCTCCCGTTCGGACTAATGCTGGGTTGCATAAAGGTGCGGTATTTTCTGTATCTCAGCGGCATTAAATCGCCAGGTTGGTAGGTTATAAGTGCTTCATATCGAGCCTTGTAGTATTCATACCACTCTTCGATCAGTTTCTTGTATTCCTTGCCTGTGACGTAAAGTAGGGCTTTCCTGACATTTTTCGTGTTTTCGGCCAAGGTTAGGATGTCGTTGAACGACTTGTTGCCGTATTTTTCATCGATGAAGTTCCAGAACGAATAACCTGCAATCAAGGCATCGTCATCACGCAGGTGGTTGATTTTTCTGTAGTTGCCTGAAACAATGCCGCGTTGCAGTTGGGCTTCTTTGTGGCTATTCCAGTTGCCAGTGATGTAGGTTACCAAGCCGTCTTGGAACCATTGCGGGATGTCGTAGCGGTAGGAGTTGCGGATTTGGGAACCGATACTGATGCCGTTCATCACCTGACTGAACAACAGCCTTGCGATGCCCTCGCGGATTTGCGCCTCAAAATGGGTGTAGTCACCGTCGAAATAAAGGATAACTTTCGAGCCGATGATTTTGGTGATGCCACCGGTGTTACCGTTTTCCTCTTCCTCCAGATTGATGTTGCTTTGCTTGAAGTCGCCCTTGCTGTTGAAAACGATAAACTGGATTTTTTTCCCGAAACGGCTGTTGAGTCGGTTTTCGAGTTGGGGAATCTGATCTTTGGCGTAGGCTTGCGCGTAACGTGCCAAATCGTCTCCGCCTTGGTAGAAATACACGTCGAAGTTGTCGTTCATGTAGTACGACCAATGGAAGTCGGTCCACTGCACACGGTTCTTCCCGAAGGGCATGTTCATGCCGTTGTAGAATTGGGCATGAGCCATGGGAACAAGAGCCATGAGCAGCCAAAACAGAATCGCGTATTTCTTTTTTGACGACATCAAATCAAAATTAGCGTACAAAGATAGGCAAATTCTGAATACTACTGAAAAATCCTTACCTTTGCCCCGAAAATATAGTCGGCGTTTCGACAGGCTCAATGACCTTAACGTTTAAGGTTCCTAATCTTGTCGAAGGGCCGTATCAAAAATAGAAACTATGCTTAAAATAGAACAATTCGTCTTCAATCCTTTTGCGGAAAACACATACGTTCTTTATGACGACACCAAAGAATGCGTCATCATCGACCCAGGCTGTTCCAATGCTGGCGAAGAAAACCAACTTTTCGGCTTCATTGATAGCCATCAGTTGAAACCGCTGATGGTCATCAACACACATGGCCACATTGACCACATCCTCGGTAATGCCGCTGTGAAGCAACGCTATGGTATTCTGGTGGCGGCTCATCCCAATGTCGCTGCCGACTTCGGACGTTCCAAGCAGCAGTCACAGTTCTTCGGTCTACTGTTTCATGGCGAATGCGAGTTGCCCGACCATGACTTGAAGGATGGTGAGGTCATCAGGATAGGGGAGAGCACCTTGGAAGTCATTTGCACCCCTGGCCATGCTGAGGGTAGCATCAGCCTCTTTGCCGTGATGGAAGGTTGGGTTTTTACTGGCGATGCCCTCTTTTGTCGCAGCATCGGCCGCACTGACCTGCCAGGCGGCAGTTATGAGACACTTCGCATAAGCATCAAAGAACGCCTGTTCCGTCTTCCCGATGATACAGAAGTCTTTTCTGGCCACGGCGAAAGCACCACCATCTTCGACGAAAAGCGCTATAATATGTTTCTTTGATGAAACGGTTGATTAATATATTGGTTTTCTTATGTTTATCCTTGATGACTTTTGCCCAAAAGGAAACTCGAGTTGTAGATAGCCTACGAAGTGTGCTGGTAGGGCAAGAAGGGCATGAGAAAGTAGAGACCATGATAGAACTCTCAAAGGCTATTTTTGAATTATCGTTTGACGACTGCATAGATTGGGGTGAAAAAGCTATTGAAGAGGCTGTCAGGTTACAGGATGAAGAAATAATAGCAAAAGCCTATTGGAAAATAGGATTGCGTTATCTGAATCATTATGAGTTTGATTTGGCTCATGAGCAGTTTGTAACGGCGTTGAAAATGTTAGACAATCAAAAAGAGTCGGAACTGCTTGTGGATGTTTTGAACTACAAGGGTTATGTTGAATTGTTTATGGGCGAGATAGATTCCGCTTTGATTACTCTTCAACGGAATTTGCAAATGTCGGAGAATTTTGGCGATGAATCGAATTGTGCGGATCTTGTCAATAATTTAGCATACATCCATTTCCAGCAAGATAATATTGATAAGGCGATGGAGTGTTTTCAGGATGCCCGACAAAGATATGCGAGGGTACAAGATACGCTTTCCATGGCGCAGTGCGATAATAACATCAGCAATATTTATGTCCAATGGCAACAATATGATGAGGCACAGGCGTTGCTGGAACAGGCGATACCTATTTTTGAGCAAAATGGCGATGAGGCTTCTCTGGCTCATGCCTATCAGAATTTGGGAACGATTTACGCAACTGGTGTTGTTAACTTGGATTCGGCGTTGGTCTATCTCCGCAAGTCGATAGTTTGTGCCGAAATGGTTGGGGATCAGATTACTTTGGTGGAAGATGAAATCGAATTGGCTAACGTACTTAAACTGCTCAACAGAAATGGCGAGGCCATTAGCCTTTACCAGTCGGCATTACACTCTTCGGAAACGATGGGGTTCCTGAATGGAATGTTGGGTGCCTATAAAAATCTTGGAATTTATTACAACGAGACTGGTGATTTCACAACCTCGGCCATTTATTTGAAACGATGTATGGATTTGGCTTCAGAGAAAGGAAATCAGTTGTATGTCAATTCGATAAGACCATATCTGATTGCTGACTATGCTCACATGGGGCATTTTGCAGAAATGAAAAAAGAATTAGGTCTTTTTACGGATAATTATGAGAATATTGTTAGTGAAAGCAATGCCTTGGATGAGGAATTGGCGCATTTGAGAGAGAATGCAGCAGACCTTCTCCAACAATATGACTCCCAATCTGACCAAATCCAGACCCTCCAAACCCAACGCAACCATTACCGTTTAGCCTTCTTTGGCCTTTTAGCCGTCGTGCTCACAGTGTTGGTTTTCATTGCTGCCTATAAAATTGTTAGGAAAAAACGGACAAAAGTATGAAATCTTGAAATAAAACCCTACCTTTGCACCCGTTTACGAAATTTGAATCTTAAATCTTTAAATTTTAAATTCTTAAATATCAAATTATGATCGAGAAAATCACATCATCGCAACAAGCTATGGACCTGGAAGCCAAGTACGGTGCCCATAACTATCACCCGCTGCCGGTCGTCCTCGCCAAAGGTAAGGGCGCCAAGGTGTGGGACGTCGAAGGCAAAGAGTATTTCGACTTCCTGTCGGCTTATTCCGCTGTCAACCAAGGTCACTGTCACCCGAAAATCATCAAGGCCATGACCGACCAGGCCGAGCGCCTCACCCTCAGCAGCCGCGCCTTCTATAACGACGCACTCGGTGTGTGGGAGAAATATGTTACCGAATACTTTGGATACGACAAGGTGCTGCCCATGAACTCGGGCGCCGAAGCCGACGAGACGGGCCTGAAGCTCGCTCGTCGTTGGGGTGTCGTCAAGAAGGGTATCCCGAACGACAAGGTGAAGATTGTGTGCTGCGAAGGTAACTTCCACGGCCGTACCATCACCATCATCACGATGAGTAACGATCCCGAGAGCTATGCCAACTACGGTCCCATGACTCCCGGTTTCATCCGTATCCCTTACAACGATCCCAATGCATTGGAACAAGTGCTGGCCAAGGAAGGCAAGGAAATCGCTGGTTTCTTGCTGGAGCCCATACAAGGTGAGGCTGGTGTTTATGTGCCGGACGAAGGCTACCTGAAGAAGTGTTACGACATCTGCAAGAAGTACAACGTACTGTTCATGGCCGACGAGGTGCAGTGCGGTATTGCCCGTACAGGTAAGATGTTGGCTTGCGACCACGAAGGCGTGCGCCCCGACATCCTCATTTTGGGCAAGGCCCTCGGTGGTGGTGTGGTGCCAGTAAGCTGCGTCTTGGCCGACGACGACATCATGCTGAACATCAAGCCTGGTGAGCACGGCTCGACCTTTGGCGGCAACCCCATCGCTGCCAAGGTTTCCATCGCTGCCCTTGAAGTCATCAAGGAAGAGCATCTGATGGAGAACGCCGAGCGTCTCGGTAAAATTTTCCGCGAGGAAATCGGCAAGATTAAGAGCCCGATGATTGAGAAAGTTCGTGGTAAGGGCTTGCTCAATGCCGTCATCATTAAACCCAAAGATGGCAAGGAAGCTTGGGACGTGTGCCTCAAGATGCGTGACCTCGGCCTGCTGGCCAAGCCTACCCATCAGCACATCATCCGCTTCGCTCCGCCCTTGGTCATCACCGAGGCCGAGCTCCGCGAAGCCATCGAGATTATCAAGAAGGCGATTGCTTCGTTTGAATGATGCGATTGTTTCTGATCGAAATGAAGAACCCCGGAAGTTGGTGCTTTCGGGGTTTATTGTTATATGGATTTCTTTTAGGCCTTAAATCTTGTCGCCGTAGGCAAGGTCGCCAGCGTCACCGAGACCAGGGACAATGTATTTGTGCTCGTTCAAAATCGGGTCGATGGCGGCACACCATAGCGTGACATTATCAAGAGGTTTGAAGAGTTTCATCAGATTATCGATGCCGTTTTGGGCAGCGATGACGCAACACAGATGCAGATATTTCGGTATGCCTTTGGAGCACAGGGCTTGGTAGGCCAATTCCAAACTACCGCCTGTAGCCAACATTGGGTCGGCAATGATGAGGGTTTTGTCTGAAAGGTCAGGAGCAGCCAAATACTCCACCTTGATGCCGACGTTTTCGTGTTTTTCGTCAAGATAGTAACGGTAGGCCGAAACGAATGCGTTGCCGGCATGGTCGAACACGTCGAGGAAACCTTGATGGAAAGGTAGACCGGCACGGAACACGGTGGCGAGCACAATTTCGTCGTCAGGGGTGTTGGCTTTGGCCACGGCCAAAGGTGTCTGGATTTCTTTTTCGGAATACTGAAAGGTTTTGCTCACCTCGTAGGCCATCATTTGCCCGATTCGTTGCAGGTTGTGACGGAAGGTGTTGCGGTCGGCTTGAACCTTAATGTCCCTCAATTCAGCTACATATTGGTTGATGACGCTGTTGCTTTCTGCAAAATTGATGATGTTCATGGCATGAAAGATTTAGGCAAAGGTAGAAAAAATTTGAGGACGGCCTTCTGACCGTCCTCGTTTTTATTGTTTTTTTCTTGTTTATCTGCGTCCGCTGCCTGAGCCGCTGCGGCTGCTTGAGCTGTTGCTTGAGTTGGAACTTCTGGTAGAGCTGCTGCTTGAGGAGCTTGTACCGCTGCTGCGCGTGCTGCTACTTGAGTTGCTGACTCTGCTGCTGGAGCTTCCGTTAGTGCCGCTGTTACGCGTGTTGCTGTTGGAGTTGTTCACTCTTCCGCTGGAGCTTCCGCTGGTCCCACTCGGGCGACTGTTGTTGTTCGAGCTGTTCACTCGTCCGCTTGAACTGCCAGTGTTGCCTGTGCGTCCGCTTGAGCTATGGCCGGATGCTGAGCCTGTCGAAACACCGTTGTTGACTTTCGGGCGGTTATTGTCAGAGTTGCCGTTGGTTGCTGAACCTGTCGAAGTTCCGCTGTTGTAGTGGCCAGAGCTCATGCTGCCTCCGTTGGCTTTCGGTCTGACTGTAGCACTGGGCGCGGCTCCGTTATCGTTGGGCTTCGGTTCGGGCTTGTTGTTCCACTCGTGGTTGGCCGGATAGCCGCCGTTGTTGTGGTGATAACCGTAGGTGTGGTGCATCGGATCCATCGGAGGAGGAGGCGTTCCAGGACCATGGCCAGGAGGCGGTGGCATTGGGGGACGGAAGCCGTCGTAGTAGTAGCGGTAGCTGCCGGGGCGATGGTAGTAGCGCGGGCAAGGACCGATGTTGATTACCACCCAAGGTTCGGTACGAGGACCATGCCAGCAGAAACGGATGGGTTCAAAGTACTCGAAGGTGGTGAAGCTGTAGAGGTCGCGACCTACTTCGTAGTAAGGCATGATTGTGTAGACGACATGGCGGTCGATGCTGTGGCCGGGAATCTCAACGGCGATTCTCTTGATACGACCAGGGCGAACTTTCACGTATTTCTCGGCGTAGTAGTAGCCGTAGTCGGGGTCGAGGTAGATGTAGACGTTACCCCTATAGGTGTAGTCGCCGATGTTCTCCACGTCGTAGTAGACCGTGATCGAGTTGTAGTTATACACCATCACGGGCTGTGAGACCAAGGCGAGTTCGGGTGGATAACCGGCTGCTTTTGCTGCGATGGATCCCATTACCAACAGGAGGCTCATCAGGATGTTCTTGGCTTTCATAGTGGTGATTTTTTATAGGGTTAGACTTTAGTTTTGTTGTTCACCCCATCACACTACCAAAACCGTGCCAAAATCAATTCTCCGTGACCCGTGTTACGCTACCATAGTCAATCTCAGGATGTTGCGCCAAATATTCAAGCATCAATTCGTTTGAACTGCGGAATGTGGTATGACCGTCGTCTTCATGTTCGTAGTCGAATACGGAAGCCATATAACTGTTCATCACGATGTTGTACTTGGCATTCAAGTCCAAAGGCTTGCCGTTTTCCAAGGTCACTTTGATGTCGGTCATCTCGCCGTTGTCGTCCACCTTATACGTATAGGAGCAACCTGAGCAATAAATCGGGCCGTCATCAGTGACAAAGCACGATTTCATCAGGTTGATGATTTCCTGTCCGCTGAGGGTATAGGCGATGATTTCGTTGTCGAAGGGGTCGAGGGTGAAAACATCCTTGATGGTCACAGGACGCACCGAGAGCGTGTCAAAACGCACACCGCCCGGGTTTTGGAAACTCATGTCGGAGCCAGTGGTATAGTGGATGGCATCGGTCATCAGGCAGCCGAGGGACTCGTAGCTGTCGACAGGGGTGAGGTTTTGCGCCACCACGGTCGAAAAATACGGATCGCTGTTGTATTCTTTGACCATAGCTTGCACCTTTTCGTCGCGTTTCGGGAATGCCTTGATGGAGAGCAGTTGCATGTCCTTGTCAACAATTTTCCCATCACGGAATGTGAATGTGCTCAGAGTCAAATACTTGACCTTGCATTCAGCTTGGGTGACCATCACGTTGCCGGCCATCTGTTTTTCGGATACGCGGGTGTGGGAGTGACCACCGAAAATAGCATCAAGTTCAGGGAACTGCGCTGCCGTCTCCATGTCCTCTTCGAAGCCGCAATGGGAAAGCAGGAACACGGCATTGCATTCCTTGCGGAGCTCAGGCAGATATTCGGGCAGCACTTCTGTGAGAGGACGGAAATGGGAACCTCCGCTGTTTTTGGGGTGGAAGTCGGGAAGACCGTTCTCGCCTAACTGAATGCCACCGATGACACCGATTTTCAGGCCATTCAGCTCAAAGATTTTGTAAGGATAGACATTGGGCATTTGCAACGTGTCGTCGAAGGTGACGTTGGCGCAAACAAAGGGGAATTTGGCCCAGGTCAATACATTACGCAAGGCAATAGGGCCGCCATCCCACTCATGGTTGCCAAAACACGATAGGTCAAAGCCGACGGCATTCATCAGCTCGTACATGGGGCGTGCGGGCTCGGCATAACGGTCATTGATGGGGTTGCCCGAACGGTTGTCGCCCGCGCCAAACAGCAGCAAGTCGGGATGCACCGACCGCAGGCTGTCTAAGAGGCCAGCCATCTGTGGGAAGTTATCGATGTTGGCGTGCATGTCGTTGGTCGAAACGATGTAAATCTTCTGTTCCTTAGGTTGGCAGGAGGAAAGGAAAAATGTGGCGACCAAAGCCGCCAGCATGAGTTTCTGGAATCTCTTCATAATATTCAAAATTTGATGTAGATTTTTGAATTGGCACGCAGCGAGCCATCCAAACCGATAATGTTGCCAAAGGCGTCGCGGATTTCGATGTCTTCGAGGTTCACTGGCAGCTTGTTGGCACGGCAATAGGCCAGCACCACGGATTTCACTTTTGCACCATAGTAGGTGCGCACTTCAGTTTCGTTGACAAATGCTTTCATGGTGTTGAGATTTTGTTTTGCAAAATTACATTTTTTTTACAACTTTTGAAGTTCTCCTGAACTTTTTCCTTACTTTTGTCGACAAATTAATTCTTAAAACGAAAGCATTATGAAATTAGATGGACGTAGAGAAAGTACCAATGTGGAAGACCGCAGAGGGAAGAGAACAGTGGCTACTGCTGGTGGCGTGGGCATCGGCGGTATTCTTATTTATCTTTTAATCAGTTTTTTGGGTGGTGACCCGAGTGCCGTCGTGGAGCAGATGCAACAGGGCACAAGCACCGAATATGTCGACGACGGCAAGGACTACAGCCAAGTGGATGTGGAGCTGATGACGTTCTGCAAGCAGATTTTAGCCGGTACCGAAGACGTTTGGGACAGGGAGTTCAAGAAGATGGGTCGCACCTACGAGCCGCCTAAGATGGTCATTTTCAGCGATGCCGTCAGTTCGGGCTGCGGCAATGCCACCTCGGCCAGCGGACCGTTCTATTGTTCTGCTGACGAGACCGTTTACCTTGATTTGGAGTTTTTCAAAAGCATGAGATCACAAATTGGTGCCGACGGCGACTTTGCCTATGCTTACGTCATCGCGCACGAGGTGGGTCACCATGTGCAGAACCAGCTCGGCATCTTGGGGCAGGCACACGAACAGATGGCTCAATATGGTCGTAACACAAAACAATCGAACGAAATCAGTGTGCGCCTTGAATTGCAGGCCGACTTCTTCGCGGGCGTTTGGGCCTATAACGACAACAAACTGTTCGGCTCGTTGGAAGACGGCGACATCGAGGAAGCCCTCAACGCCGCTGCAAAAATCGGTGACGACTACTTGCAGAAACAGGCCTACGGCCGCACCATGCCCGAGACCTTCAACCACGGTACTTCGGCCCAACGCTCGCGTTGGCTGAAGAAAGGCCTAAGCACAGGCGATGTCTCGCAAGGCGACACCTTCTCGCCGGCTTATAGTTCACTGTAAAGCCCTATTGAGATTCCTTTCGGGAGTCGCTTTCTATTTATCCTACGGCGGCTTGTGACGTTTACGATGCGTAAGTGTTACAGGCCGCCGTCATTGCGAGGAGGAACGATGCGAGGGATGTTGTGGTTTTAGATTGGTATCGACCAGTTATTTATCGTCGTAATGTCCGTAGCTTCTGAGCACGAGAACAAGGACTTCCCCTTCAAAGATACGATAAACCATACGGTGCTTCTTTGTAATCTCGCGACTCCATCGGCCTTCGGGCATACCCTTCAACGGTTCGGGATGTCCCAGACCTGTCTTGGGATGTTCTTTTAATTCGTCGATGAAGCGCACAGCCTTTGCAAAGGCTTTAGGCTCACTCTTTTCCAGCCGAGCCAGCCCTTCTCGAGCCTAAGTGGTGAAATCAATATTATACATCAGAGTCCGCTCCTCCTAAGCATTTCTGAGACCGACTCGTTTGGCAACAAACGGACACATTTCCCTTGTCTATACTCTTCCTCGCCACGATCGAGGCTGGCCATGAACTTCTCTTTTGACACCAAGGTCTCATTTTTTTCTTTCTTGGCAGCCAACTTCTTCAAGTACTTTGCCAACTGCTTCATCAGCGATTCATCATCGGCTATTTCAGCTATGCTGCGCCAAATCTGGGCATTCAATTCCAATGCTGTCATAATCCAAACGTTTTTAGCTTTCAGCTGCAAAAATACATAAATTTCGCAAAACACACGCTACCAATGCATTGTTTTCGTACCATTGCGCCCTCAAAAACGAAGGTTCCAATGTCCTCAATATCCTGTTTTTGTGATTCGATACTAATCCTGCCCCTTCATATACTCCCTTGGAGTCTTCCCCGTAATCGTTTTAAAGGCGCGTTCAAAGTTGCTGATGCTGTAGAAACCCGACTGGTCGGCGATTTGCTGCACGGTGAGTCCAGGTTTCTCCTTGATGAGTTTGAGCGCATAGGCAATGCGCAGTCCCTTGATGTAGTCGGGGAAGGAGAGGTCGGGCTGTATCTCGTTCAGCATCTTGGTGATGGTTTGATGCGAACAGCCCATCATTTTGGCTACCAGTGCGCGTGAGAGGTCCTTGTTGAGGTAGAGTTGTTGCCCCTCGATGAAGGCCGTTAGTGACTTGGCGGCTTGTTGGGTAGCTTGGGGCGAGGTCTGGTTGTTGTCGCGGGCAATGATGTGTACCTGCTTTTGAAGCCGCGTCATTTCCTGCTCCATCGACTGGGTCTTCTGCCTCAATTCCTCAGCCGATTTCGCCATCTTCCGCTTGTTTTTCCAGTACAAGACGAGAATGATCACCAGCAATAGCAGAACCAATACGACCAAAATAATGTTCATCTTCTTGGTATTCTTCGATAAGTCGTCCAATTCCATCTTGTATTGTTGCGTCTCATATTGGGCGGCATTCACGGCAACACCTTGCTCTTGTTCGTTTCGGTCGATAAGTTGTGACAAAGTGTCGATGCGGCATTGGTACAGGTTGGCCATGGCTGTGTCGCCTGCCACGCGATAGGCTTGTTCAAGACGCAAAAGTCGCCTGCAATAGAGCCTTTGCACCGTGTCGTTTTCTTGGTAAGGAAAGCGGTTCAAGAGGCTGAGTACAGAATCCACGTTGCCCGCAGCGGCATAATAATACAATAGCGGGTCGCTGCCGCGATAGCTTTTGGCAAAATCGAAGGCAAGGGCTTGGTCGAAGTCGGTTTCGGCTTCCTGAGGGCGACCAAGGGTGATTTTGGCGATGGCACGATTGGAATGGAGGTCGAAGCGACATTGGTCACAATAGGGCTTCGCCTGAGGATATTTGGCCTCCATTTCATCAATCAAACGTTCGAGGTGGTCTGACTCACGAAGCACATCTTCCATATTGTCGACTGCAATATAGCAGTTTATCAGGTTGTTGACAAAATAAATAAGGTGTCCATATTCGCCCTCACCGTCCACGACCTGTATGGCCTTGTCGATGGAGGATGACATGAGTGCCAATCCCTCGTCTTTCAGACCCATGTCGAGTTTGCATTTTCCCACGAGATAGTCGAATGAATGTTCCTCAAACTTCATCTTGTTCCAATGGGCGACTTCCTTGCCTTCGGTACAGGCGTTGATGCAGGTTTGGAAGTCCTTTCCCGCTTCCGCTATGGTACTAAGCAAATAGAGTGTCTCCACACGCGGTTCATCGTCGTCGTCGCCAAGGGCGGAAAGCGCTTTGCGGCAATATTCTATCGCCAAGGCATAGTTGTCCGTGTATTGGTAGGTGAGGTGGGCGCAGAGGTCGGCCGATTCGAATTTTGAGAGTTCGCCGCTATGTTCGCCCTCGCTGACACGCCGATAGGCGGCATCAAGGTCGATGGCGGCCAGTCTTCTCAGCGAGTCCACACTATAGCGGTCGCTGCGGGGCGCAGGCTGGGGATGTTGACCGCAACCGCACAGGAAAATCGAAACGATAAACAATAAGTAAGAATTCAGAATTATACTACAATATCTTTTGACTTCGGGACACGGGACTTCGGGACTTCGAGACAAACCAATGTCCCGTAGTCTCGCGTCTCGCAGTCTCGCGTCAATAAAACTAAATATACGCATCATCGTGACGTGGTTTAGCCTGCAAAAATAATCCATTTGCATTCACCGACCAACAAGACG
>JAEEGG010006483.1_pt1 | contig 27412 bp, 18 predicted proteins | sample 9134161 | NCBI WGS metagenome assembly JAEEGG01 (sample SAMN16246543, study PRJNA631951) | gut metagenome | biome: gut microbiome; feature: rumen; material: CR-attached | host: Bos | place: Iran: Karaj | collected 2018-10 | reverse complement strand
CGCCATTCCGTTCTTGTCCGTTGCCAATCAATAAACATCGGCCTTACACGGGGTAACAGCATCAGTCCGTTGTTGTCCGTTGCCAATAAGTAAGCATCGGCCTTACACGGGTAAAAGTGTCAGTCCGTTGTTGTCCGTTGCCAATAAGTAAGCATCGGCCTTACACGGGTAAAAGTGTCAGTCCGTTGTTGTCCGTTGCCAATAGATAAGCATCTGACTTACTCGGGTAAAAGTATCAGTCCGTTGTTGTCCGTTGCCAAAAAAAAAGCATCAGACTCGCACTGGGGTAAAAAGTGTCAGTCCGTTGCCAATAAATAAGCATCGGCCTTCACAGGTAAAAAGATTCAGTCCGTGTCAGTCAGTTGCAAAAAAGCAGCGGACTTACACGGACTGATAATTACAGCGGATGAACCGTGTGAAAAAGCCTTATTTCACCTTCTCTACGATGGCCTTGAAGGCTTCGGGGTTGTTCAGAGCCAGGTCGGCCAGCACCTTGCGGTTGATTTCGATGCCTGCCTTGGCGAGGGCGCCCATCAGCTTTGAGTAGCTGATACCCTCAATGCGAGCGGCAGCGTTGATACGCTGTATCCACAGTGCGCGGAAGTTGCGCTTCTTGTTGCGACGGTCACGATAGGCGTAGGTGAGACCCTTCTCCCAGGTGTTCTTAGCTACTGTCCAAACATTCTTGCGGGCTCCAAAGTAGCCACGGGTGAGCTTCAGTATGCGCTTGCGCTTTGCTCTCGATGCGACGTGATTAACTGATCTTGGCATAGTTTCTGTACGTTTTTGAAGTTTGACAATAGGTTAACGGTTAACGGAGACACAACAGGTCGCGAACCTGCTTCATGTTGCTCTTGTCTACGATGGAGTAGCCCACCAAGTTGCGCTTCTGCTTCTTGGTCTTCTTCGTCAGAATGTGGCTGTGGTAAGCGTGATGTCTCTTTACCTTACCTGTTCCGGTGAACGAGAATCTCTTCTTGGCTCCGGAGTTTGTCTTTACTTTTGGCATTTTTTTGAACTTTTAAATTATTAAACTTTAATATTAATAGCGATGGCAACGCATATACCGGGCGCAGCGCATCTTTTCATTTACTGTTTGTTGACTGTTGAATAACCGTTTTTACGATTCCTCACTCTCAGTGAGCTTCTTCAGGGCCTCGGCACTAATCTTGGCGTTGGCGAAAAGACCACCGTTGGCAGGAGTCTCTACGTCAATATCCTTTTCCTCTGGCTTAGTCTGTCTGCCTGACTCTTTCAGCTCAGCCTCGGCAGCCTCGCGGTCGCGCGCCTGCTGGCTCTTCTTGGCGGTGCCGGCTTTCTTAGGAGCCAGATAGAGAAACATCTTCTTGCCTTCGAGCGAGGGCATCGACTCTACCTTGCCCACCTCTTCAAGGTCATTGGCAAAACGCAGCAGCAACACCTCTCCCTGCTCTTTGAACAGGATGCTGCGGCCACGGAAGAACACGTAGGCCCTCACCTTGTTGCCCTCTTCCAGGAACTCACGAGCATGCTTCAGCTTAAACTGGTAGTCGTGATCGTCGGTCTGGGGGCCGAAGCGTATCTCTTTCACCTCTACCTTCACTTGTTTGGCCTTCATTTCCTTCTGGCGTTTCTTCTGCTGGTAGAGGAACTTCGAATAGTCGATGAGCCGACAGACGGGCGGGTTGGCATTAGGCGAAATCTCCACCAGGTCTACTCCCTGTTGGTGAGCCATGTCCAAGGCTTGTCGTGTGGGCATTACTGTTGAGCCGCTCTCACCCACGATGCGGACTTCACGCACGCGTATCTGTTCGTTGATACGGTATTGGTTTTGCTTTTTGTCGGTCTTCATCAAACTTTTTTAGAAATCGGCTGCAAAGGTACGAAAAAGTTAGGAGTTAGGAGTTACGAGTAAGGAGTTATTTTATTGTGTTTAACATTATTTACGAATTAGAAAAGAGTAAAACAACTGCGTTTCGTTGTTTTATTTGTACCTTTGCACGCGTAATAAAAAAAGATAACGATGAAAAAGGGTTTACATTTCATATTATTCCTGTTTGTGGCTGCCTCCGCGTGGGCACAGATGGCCGACCCCGTGCATTTCCGCAGTGAGCTGGCGAAGCTGCAGGGCGACGAGGGCGAGATAGTGTTTACTGCCACTATCGACCCAGGCTGGCATGTCTACAGCACCGACATCAGCGACGATGGACCCACACGCGCCACCTTCCATGCCGACAAGCTGGAGGGCGTGGAGTTAGTGGGCAAGCTGAAGCCTCGCGGACAAGTGAAAGAGCAGTTCGACGAGTTGTTCGGCGCCACGCTGCGCTTCTTCGAGCTGAATGGTGCTTTTGTACAGAAGGTGCGCTTCACTAAGCCGCGCTACGACATCAGCTGCTACTTGGAGTACGGTGCCTGCAACGACGAGATGTGCATGCCCCCCACCACGGTGGAATTCAGCGAGAAGGGAGAATCTCCAATAGTCCCGGCAGTCACAGAGACCCCAGAGGCTGCTGCAGTTCCAGAGGCCCCGGAAGAGCCAGCTGCCTCAGATGCCACAGCTACCAGCACCGACACCATCGCTCCCACTGACAGTTTGGCTGTTGCCGTCCCTTTGCAATCTGAAGGCGAGGACTTGTGGCAGCCCATCACTCGGGAACTGCAAGCCTTTGAGTCGGCAGGCAGCAACGACACCAGTCTGTCGTGGTGGATGATATTCCTCGAAGGACTGCTGGCTGGCTTCCTCGCCATTCTCACCCCGTGTGTATGGCCCATTATCCCCATGACGGTGTCGTTCTTCCTGAAGCGCAACAAAGAGCGGAAGAAAGCCATCCGCGAGGCCCTCGTCTATGGTCTCAGCATCGTGGTCATCTACGTGCTTTTAGGCTTGGTGGTGACGCTGCTCTTTGGCGCCTCGGCACTCAATGCCCTCAGCACCAACGCCATCTTCAACATCTTCTTTGCCCTGCTGCTCATTGTCTTTGCTGCCTCGTTCTTCGGGGCTTTCGAACTGACGCTGCCCTCCAGTTGGAGCAATAAAGTAGACCAGAAGGTGGACGACCTGCAAACCAAGAATCACAAAGCACAATCCTCCAGTCTCAAGTCCTATCTGAGCATCTTCCTCATGGCCTTCACGCTGGCGTTGGTGTCGTTCTCGTGCACCGGCCCCATTGTGGGTTTCCTGCTCGTGGCCGTCTCTACGCAGGGCAGCATCGTGGCGCCCACCATCGGCATGCTGGGCTTTGCCATCGCCCTGGCCATCCCGTTTACGCTCTTTGCCATGTTCCCCTCGCTGCTGAAGCAGGCTCCGAAGAGTGGTGGATGGATGAATACCGTTAAGGTGGTGCTGGGCTTCATTGAGTTGGCCTTCGCCCTGAAGTTCCTCTCGGTGGCCGACCTTGCCTACGGCTGGCACCTGCTCGACCGTGAGACCTTCCTTGCCCTGTGGATAGTGCTCTTCGCTCTGCTCGGTGCTTACCTGTTGGGCTGGCTGAAGTTCCCCCACGACGATGAGAGCCGCAAGACCAACGTGCCGCAGTTCTTCCTCGGATGGGTGTCGCTGGCTTTCGCCGTCTACATGGTGCCGGGGCTTTGGGGTGCCCCGCTGAAAGCCATCAGCGCCTTCTCGCCCCCTATGAACACGCAGGACTTCAATCTCTATGAGGGCAGTGTAGAGGCCCGCTTCACCGACTACGACCTGGGCATGCAGGCTGCTCGCGCCGAGGGCAAGCCTGTGATGATCGACTTCACTGGCTTCGGATGCGTGAACTGCCGCAAGATGGAGGCGGCTGTATGGACCGACCCCACCGTGCGGCAGCTCATCAATGATAAGTATGTGCTGATATCTCTCTATGTAGACGACAAGACGGCACTGCCCGAAACCATCGAGGTGACCGATGTTGACGGCACACAGCGCAAGCTGCGCACCGTGGGCGATAAGTGGAGCTATCTGGAGCGCCTGAAGATTGGGGCTAACACGCAGCCCTTCTATGTGCTCCTCGACCCTGCCACGGGCAAGCCCCTGAACGGCCTGCGCTCCTACGACGAGGACATCAGTGCCTACATAGACTTCCTACAGAAGGGGCTGAAGAACTATCAGCCCTGATGCTATGGGCAGGTGGTGACTGGGTTGCCGCAGAGCCAAACGCCGTCAACCCATCCTGAACACTTGCCGTCGAGGGTCTTCACCTTCACCCAATCACCGCGCACGTCGATAGGACGCACCAGTTGTTCGCCTGTGAGTGTGCAGTTGGTTTTTGAGTTTTTCTTGGGCTCCTTGAGCAGAGGCAGCTTCTGGTTGCCATAGTTGCGCGTCTCCACTGCTATCACCGAGTTGTGCACCCAGTAGCCCGTGGTAGACCCCGTCAGCCTAACCTTCTTCCAGTCAGAGTCTGGGTCGTCAGAGAGCATTTCATACGAGTCGCCCTTGATGCACCACCATCCGTTGCTTGGTGCCATGACGCTGAACGATGCAGAGGCGTCAACGGGAATCTTGGCCACCACCTTGCCGTTGCCTGGACTGTTGCGCACGTTGGTGAAGGGACCGTCGTTGTCGAAGATGTAGACCTCAACAACCTGTGCCTGTGCCACCATGGCCAATGCTACTGCCATGGCTGAGAGCAGTGTACGTTTCAAGAAGTTCTGTTTCATAATATTTCTGTGTAATAAAGTTTTGGGTAGTTACTAAGTTTACTTGGAAGCTAAAGACACAGAGACTCTGAGTCATGGACTCTATGTCTCTGTGTCTCAGTACTTATATAGAAATGCTTTAGTGCTGACGGAAGTTCCACTTTGAGTTGTCGCTCGAGAAGTCGTACTCGGCCAGGGTGGGGGTGCTGTCGCCTGCGCTGTAGAGGCAGTAGCGGGTGTTGATGCCGTCCTTGCCGGGAATAGCCTTCGGCATGATACGGTAGGTGCCGTCAGTGAGCTGCTCTATGCGCCAGAGCTGCTCGTCAGCACCGGTGAAGGCGGGCACGGTGGTCACCTCGCAGTTGGCGGTGGCGGCCAGTGCACGGTCGGTGCCGTCGATGGTTATCTTGAAGTAGTAGTTGCCTAAATAGCCTTTGCCTACTACAGGCTTGACGTTCCATATCTGGTGTGGACGGAACATGTAGTCGCCTATGCGGGCAGGAATATCGCCCTCGGGCCATGTGCCCTTCACCTGGTCCAGTGTCTGCTTGGCCACAGGCTGTGGGGGAGCGGCATTTGCCTGCGGACGGCCGAAGCCTCCTTGGCGGGGCACATTCATGCGCACGAAGTCGACGGCCAGCTCAAGGGCATAGCCACGGCGCTCGCTCTCTATCTCGAACACGCCGCCCTTGAACAGCTCGCCGCAGTAGGGCCAGTCGTTCTTCCAGAGCAGCGGACGGATGGCCAGCGTGGAGCGGCCGCCCATGTCGAAGTCGGCCTCCCAGTGGAACGATGCAATCTCCACACCCTCGTCAATGATGGTGCGCCCGAAGTGTCCGGCACCTGTCTTGCGGTCGCCGGCGGCCACCACCATGCGTCCTCCGCCGTGATACATGTCGCGGCCCACATTATCTACATATGGACCTTCCACGCTCTTCGAGCGGCCCACCACAATGTTGTAGGTGCTGTTCACACCGTCGCAGCAGGTGCCGTGGGTGCCTAAGAGGTAGTACCAGCCATTGCGGTAGATGAGGTCGGTGGCCTCGCAGTCGATGGCTATGTCCTTCTCTTTGTTGCCGCTCACGCGGAAGCCTGTCACCGGGTCAAGCTCAATGAGGCGAATGGTGCCGAAGTAGGTGCCGTAGCTGGCCCAGAGCCGTCCTGTGGTGGGGTCGAGCAGCACTCCGGGGTCTATGGCATCCTGGTCTTCCATGCCGTCGCTGTTGCACACCTCCACAGCTGTCGTCCACTTGAAGTCGGGACTCTTGGGGTCGAGCGTCTTGTTCCACATGGTGAGTATGCGGCCGCTGTGGCCGCCGCCCAGTCCGCCGCCGGTGGCACCATAGATGCAGAGGTAGCGGTCGCCTATCTTTATCACGTCGGGGGCAGCGCCGCCGCCGGGGCGGTCGGCTCCACCGTGCCAGCTCCAGCCGTCCTCACTGATGAGGCCTCCGCCGCCGGTGCCGAAGGTATAATACTTGCCGTCGCACTCGGCGAGGGTCGATGGGTCGTGTATGTAGGGTTCGCCCACTTGCGCTTTTGCTGATGGAACACAAAGACACACAGACACAAAGGTCAAAAATAATGTATTTCGTTTCATATTCTTTTTTCTTTTTTCAAGTGGAGTTATTGTTTCACTGTTATGGTGTAGTTAGTGACGGGCTTGCCCTGCTCGTCGAGGAATCGCACGCAGAAGTCGCTCATGCCGGGGCCGTTGATAATGGCGCCGCGCAGTATGTTGCGGCCTTTCTTCAGGGTGAGTCGTGCCGACATGGCATCGTCCTTCACCATGCGGCGGTCGCCGCTGAGCAGCAGGGCTTCCTCGCCGTTGAGCCACCACATGGAGGCGGAGTTGGAGCCGACGGCCAGGCGCACGTTCTCTATGTCCTCAGGGCAGTCGATGACGGTAACGGCCCAGAAGAGCACGCCGTATACCTTTGTGCCATACTTCTCGGCGAAGCGGAACAGCTTCACATTAAACATGTTACTCTCCAGTGCATGCCAGGTGAGTGTCTGCTTCACTGTCTTCACCTGCGGTCCTTCGGGCATCTGCTGCGCACCGCGTCCGAAGCCGGCGGGAGCCTGCTCCTGCTGGAACACAGCGTTCACCTTCTGGCCGTCCTTCGGCAGTATGGTCTGCTGGCCCTTGAAGTATTCGCGGTTGAAGTGCTCGCGCAGGTAGCTGTCGGTAAAGACGGTGTTGCCGCTGTTGGGCTTGTCAATGGGGTCGAGCAGCATCCAGCGGCGTATGAAGCCTTCTTGGTCGGGCTGTGCTGCCGGTGCGTTGGCGGCCACAGGCGAGAAGTAGTTGGGGCGGTTCTTGAACTGCACCCAGTCTATGCTGAGCACAGCTTCTTCCTCGTTGGTCACCACCAGGTTGACGACGCCCTTCGGCACGTATTCCAGGTTGACGGCCTGTGTGAGCCACTGGCCGCGCAGATCGCGGCGGAAGCGGGCCATCATCGGATTGGGTGCACCGCCGGCAGGCTCCTCGGGCTTCACCGTCAGTTTCACGCGGGCTATGACCTTGCCCTTGGCGCTGCCTTCGCGCACGCACAGCTCCGTGTTGTCCGAGGCTTTCACGTTGATAATCATGTAGGCATCCTTCAAACAGCTGAAGTCCACGTCGTTATACAGCACCCAACTGCCCTTGTGCGGCAGGTTAACGCAGCCGCCACGCATGTAGTTGGTGGTGTCGACGTATGCGGTGGTGCCGCCGTCGCTTACCGCATTGAAGCGGTCTATCTCAATTCGTTCTGTGGCTTGGTTGATGCCCACGCCGCGCATGGTCTCCTTCACCTCCTGAATGGTGCCGTCGGCGTTGAACGTCAGCTTCTCTATGCAGGCCGAGCGGCGCTTGTCGTCCTTGGGCGAGAAGAAGTTGGTGTGATAGAATATGTACCACTGTCCCTTGTAGTTGATAATGCTGTGGTGGTTGGTCCAGCAGCCGTTGGGGTGCTCAGCCATGATGATGCCCTTGTATTCGTAGGGGCCCATCGGGTTCTTGCTCATGGCGTAGCCCAGCACTTCGGTGTTCTCTCTTACGTAGGGATAGGTCAGGTAGTAGTTGCCGTTGTACTCAAAGGCAAACGGGCCTTCTGCCTGGCGGTTGGGCAGGTCTTTGAGACAGTGCACGCCCGTCATCTCCACCTCGCGGTTGCCCCACTTCACGGTTTCCTTCGGGTTGTCGTCGGCCAGTTCCTTCATGTTTGGCTTGAGCTTGGCGCAGCGACCGTTACCCCAGAAGATGTAGGCGTTGCCGTCGGATGCCTGTAGCACGCAGGGGTCAATGCCGTTGATGCCCTTGATGGGTTCCGGCTCAGGAATGAACGGTCCTTCCGGGCTGTCGGCTATGGCCACGCCCACGGCAAAGCCGCCCCGTCCTTCAGCAGGAGCCGAGGGGAAGTAGAAGTAGTACTTACCGTTGCGCTCCACGCAGTCGGGTGCCCACATGGAATAGGAGTTGGGCCTCACCCAGGGCACTTTGTTCTGCGTTACAATCATGCCGTGGTCTGTCCAGTCGGTAAGGTTCTCTGACGAGAACACATGATAGTCCTCCATGCAGAACCAGTCCTGTCGTTGTCCGGCAGGGGGCATAATGTCGTGCGACGGGTAGAGGTACACTTTGTTGTTGAAGACGCGCGCAGTAGGATCAGCCGTAAACTGGTTGCGGATGATGGGATTCTGGGCTGCCAGCGCGAGAGGCAGTCCCAGCATGAACAAGCTAATTGTTTTCCTCATTATTCTTTAGGTTTTTCTTTTAGTTTTTGCAATACGTTTGCAAATATACTATATTATTACGTGAAAGATACCGCCATTTGTGTCAGATTTCATTCATTTTGTAACATTTTACGTCTTTGATATGTAATAAAAGAAAGAAACACGCATTTTGGAAAGTGTGTAAACGATTTTTTTGCTAATTTTGCAGCAATTAGTAACTAAAATCTGTTGATATGAAACGACTGAAAGCTTTTATGGCAGCAATGCTGCTCATGGTCGGCGCCACAACGGCAACGGCCGGGACTACGGCAACGACCGATGGTCCAGACGAGAATTTCTACATCTTCCTCTGCTTCGGACAGTCGAACATGGAGGGAAACGCACGCCCTGAGGCTCAGGACCTGAAGAGTCCCGGCCCCCGCTTCCTGCTGATGCCCGCCGTCGACTTCCCCGAGCAAGGGCGCAAGATGGGTGAGTGGTGCGAAGCCGTGCCGCCCCTCTGCCGCCCCGGCACCGGTCTGACACCCGCCGACTGGTTTGGCCGCACGCTGGTGGAGTCGCTGCCCGAGAACATCAAGATTGGTGTCATACATGTGGCCATCGGCGGCATCGACATCAAGGGCTTCCTCACCGACAGCATCAAGGACTACGCCGAGAAGAAGGCGCCGGGCTGGATGAAGGGCATGCTGGCCGCCTACGACAACAACCCCTACGAGCGCTTGGTCACGCTGGCCAAGAAGGCTCAGAAAGATGGTGTCATCAAGGGCATACTGATGCATCAGGGCGAGACGAACACCGGCGACCCGAAGTGGGCCGGCATGGTGAATCAGGTGTACAACAACCTGTGCAGCGACCTGCAGCTGAAGCCTGAGGATGTCAACCTCTACGTGGGTAACATCGTGCAGGCCAACGGACAGGGCGTGTGCATAGGCTGCAAGAAGCAGATCGACGAGCTGCCACAGACCATACACACCTGTCAGGTCATCTCTAGCGACGACTGCACCAACGGCCCCGACCGTCTGCACTTCGACGCTGCCGGCTATCGCGAGCTGGGCTGCCGCTATGGCGAGGCCGTGGCACGTCAGCTGGGCTTCGAGCCGAAGCGGCCCCACATCGACATGCCGAAGAAGTTTGAGGTGCCTGCCGACGCCGTCACCGCCGAGACCACCATACCCGGCAACGAGTTCCCGAAGGTGGACAAGGAGGGTAGGGCATACTTCCGCATCAATGCGCCACAGGCCCGCAGGGTGGTGGTCGACATCTGCAGCAAGAAGTACGACATGCAGCCCGACGGCAAGGGCAACTTCACTGCCGTCACCGACCCGCTGCCCGTGGGATTCCACTACTACTTCATGAACATCAATGGCGTGAACTTCATCGACCCTTCCACCGAGACCTTCTTCGGCTGCAACCGTGAGTCGGGTGGCATAGAGATTCCCGAAGGCCCCGAGGGCGACTACTACCGTCCGCAGCAGGGCGTGCCCGCTGGCTGTGTGCGCTCTATCTACTACTTCGCCGAGCACTCCACGGCCAACGGCCACCAGCCAACGGTCAACGGTCAACAGCCGACGGTCAAGGGCGAGTGGCGCCACGCCATGGTCTATACACCCGCCGACTATGAGAAGGGCAAGAAGAAGTATCCCGTGCTCTACCTGCAGCATGGCATGGGCGAGGGCGAGACCAGCTGGACCCTGCAGGGAAAGATGCAGCACATCATGGACAACGCCATCTACAGCGGTGAGGCTGTGCCGATGATTGTGGTCATGGAGAGCGGCGACATCAAGGCTCCCTTCGGCGGCGGCAGCAACCGTCAGGGCATGAGCGACTATGGTGCATCGTTCTATCCCGTGCTGCTCAACGACCTCATACCCTACATCGATTCCCACTTCCGCACGAAGGCCGACCGCGAGAACCGCGCCATGGCCGGACTCTCATGGGGCGGTCACCAGACCTTCGACATCGTGCTCAACAACCTCGACAAGTTCGCCTGGATGGGAACCTTCAGCGGAGCCATCTTCGGCCTCGACGTGAAGACGGCCTACAACGGTGTCTTTGCCAACGCCGACGAGTTCAACAAGAAGATTCACTACTTCTATATGAACTGGGGCAGCGACGACTTCATCAAGGGTGGCGACCTCGTCAGGCAGCTCCGCGACTTAGGCATCAACGTTGACAGCAGCGAGTCGGCAGGCACCGGACATGAGTTCCTCACCTGGCGCCGCGGACTGCACGAGTTCATTCCGCACCTCTTCAAGAAATAACCCCACTGCGGACTTACACGGACATTAACCGCGGATAACAACGGACTATTACTCGCAGCAGACACCAACGGACGTATCGCTGCTGCGGATTATTTAAGCAGCGGACCACAACGGACTATTATTAGTCCGCGTGAGTCCGCTGCTTAATATCTTTTGCATCGGACCACAACGGACTGTTCTTCTGCATCGGACTCACACGGACTGATTTTTTGCATCGGACATACACGGACTTCTCTTTTGCATCGGACTTACTCGGACTGTTCTTCTGCATCGGACTTACACGGACTGTTCTTTTGCATCGGACTTACACGGACTTCTCTTTTGCATCGGACTCACACGGACTGTTTTTTTGCATCGGACTTACACGGACTTACTCGGACTGTTCTTCTGCATCGGACTTACACGGACTGTTCTTTTGCATCGGAATTACACGGACTGTTTTTTTGCATCGGACTTACACGGACTTACTCGGACTGTTCTTCTGCATCGGACTTACACGGAATTCTCTTTTGCATCGGACTTACACGGACTGATCTTTTGCATCGGACTTACACGGACTTACTCGGACTGTTCTTCTGCATCGGACTTACACGGACTGTTCTTTTGCATCGGACTCACACGGACTGATCTTTTGCATCGGACTCACACGGATTGTTCTTCTGCATCGGACTCACACGGACTGTCCTTCTGCATCGGACTCACACGGACTGTTTTTTTGCATCGGACATACACGGACTGTTCTTTTGCATCGGACTTACACGGACTTACTCTTTTGCATCGGACTCACACGGACTGATTTTTTTGCATCGGACTCACACGGACTGATCTTTTGCATCGGACTCACACGGACTGATCTTTTGCATCGGACTTACACGGATTGTTCTTTTGCATCGGACTCACACGGACTGTTCTTCTGCATCGGACTTACACGGACTTACACGGGCTAATCCCGCTGTAACAATAATTCCGTGTAATTCCGCCTCAACGTTAAGTCCGTTGTTGTCCGCTGCTCAAATAATTCCGTGTAACGAATAGTCCGTGTAATTCTGCTGGATAAACACTCCGCCTCACCGTTAAGTCCGTTGTTGTCCGCTGCTCAAATACCCCCATCAACGAATAGTCCGTGTAATTCCGTTGCATAAATACTCCGCCTCAACGATAAGTCCGTTGTTGTCCGCTGCTTAAACAATCCGAATCAACGATAATTCCGTGTAATTCCGTTGCAAAAAAGAATCCGCCTCAACGTTAAGTCCGTTGTTGTCCGCTGCTCAAATAATTCCGTGTAACGAATAGTCCGTGTAATTCCGTTGCAAAAAATACTCCGCCTCACCGTTAAGTCCGTTGTTGTCCGCTGCTCAAATAATCCCGTGTAACGAATAGTCCGTGTAATTCCGCTGCAAAAATACTCCGCCTCAACGTTAAGTCCGTTGTTGTCCGCTGCTTAAATCCCCCCATCAACGAATAGTCCGTGTAATTCCGTTGCAAAAATACTCCGCCTCAACGTTAAGTCCGTTGTTGTCCGCTGCTCAAATAATTCCGTGTAACGAATAGTCTGTGTAGTTCCGCTGCATAAAGAATCCACATCAATGATAAGTCCGTTGTTGTCCGCTGCTCAAATAATTCCGTGTAACGAATAGTCCGTGTAATTCTGCTGGATAAATAGTCCGTTGTCTTCCGCTGTTTGAGGAGTCCGTGTAAGTCCGCGTTAGAAGAGGAGGGCTTCGTAGACGTAGAGGTCGGCATCGCGCCACCCGTCCCAGCCCAGGCCCGCCTTGTCGCGTGAGCAGTGGCCCAGGAACTCCTCTTTCGTCCAGTCCACCTCGTCGGCCACCTGTGGCAGGAACGTGCCGCTGCGGTAGCCCTTGCGTATGTATATGCCGTGGCGGTGCAGCTCAAACTCGTCGATGCTATGTATGCGGCGCATGGGTGTGAGCACCGATATCTCGATGTCTATGTCGTCCAGCTCCTCGCGGCTCACCGGTGTGAAGCGCGGGTCGTCGAAGGCGGCGGCACGTGCCATCTCGGCCACGATGCGGTGCAGTGGCACATCCTCGCCAAAGTGACCTATGCACCCCCGCAGCCGTCCGTGCTTATGCAGTGTGACGAAGGCGCCGCACCTCTGCTTCAGAGCAGGGGAGAGCTGCGTGCTGGCTGTACCCTCAGTCGCCTCCGAGTGCTCCGTTCTCAGTCCCAAGCCGTCTCTGATGCTCCGCAGGGCTATCTCTTTCAGCTGTTTCTTGTCCTCGTCGCTGAGGGTGAAGCCTTCCTCGCTTCTCTGCTGGCGTAGAATGGCAAAGGCATGGTAGCCCACCACGCGGCTGCGGTTGTGGCGGTCTATGTCGCCAGAGTTCTCATACATCAGGTGCTTCACCTTGCAGCTGTTGTCCATCATCAGCAAGAGCGTGATGATGGCCATCTCGCCGCAGGCGCTTGTGTCTACGTTGCGCTTGCCGCAGTGTGCGTTGGTCCGCAGTGCGCCTATAAACTCCTCTACGCTGCCCGTCTCTATAGCTCTGCCCGTTCTGGCATCCACCTCGCAGGCATCGTCATACGCGGGATAGTGCGAGAAGTCGCTGCTCACTATGAAGAGGTTCTCGTCGGTGAAGTAAGGCTTCAGCACCTCTGCCATGCGCTTCAGCTTCCGCAGGTCGTTGGTAGAGATGATGATAGGCACGATGGGCGGCACCTCCTTCAGCCTGCGCTGCAGAAACGGCAGCTGCACCTCCAGGCAGTGCTCGCGGTTATGTGTCTCCGCGCGATAGCCAAACACGCCGTTGGCGTCACTCAGTCTCATCGCCGTCTCCTGGTCTACCGCCACCAGGCCCAGTGGCGTCTCATAATAGTCGCACGCCGTATTCACCGAGGCACCGTCGAGCCATGCGTAGTGGCTGGGCCCCAGCAGGAAGATGCGTTTATAAGTCTTCTGCGTGTTCAGCGTCATGTAGGCCGATGCCGCCACGTTGCCCGAGTAATAATACCCGGCATGCGGCACAATGAGTGCCGCCACGCTGCCCTCCTTCTCTAAGGATACGTGACTTGAGGCGTCACTGCGGTGGCGTCCCAATAGCTCGTCCACTGTCTGCCCCAGCTCCTGTGGGTTGCCGGGGTAGAAGCGGTTAGCCTGGGTGGCTGGCCTCACGGCTGGCTCCCTTCCTTGTTTATTGTTAGTCGTCATCATTACTCGCATCTATAGTTTTGGTTTGCTTCTGCAAAGGTACGTATATCGCGCGAATCTACCTTCAAAATGGGGTGGGGGAGTCTCTCCTTTCCGCTGCAAACGTTTGCGCAACGGCGCTTTTGGCAATAATATAGGGGGTGGGCTGCGCTGAGGGGGACACCAGGCGCGGGAATAAGGTGTCCGTAGGCCTACGGGCAGTCAACACCCCACCCCTGCCCCATTCCCGAGCAGAGCTCGCCTACCCGTAGGCACTCCCCTCCCTTGTAGGGGAGGGGTAGGGGTGGGGTCAGTATCTTTATAAGGGCTTGAAGAAGAATACATTAAGGGCAGCCAACACCCCACCCCTGCCCCATTCCCGAGCAGAGCTCGCCTACCCGTAGCCTTTCCCCTGACAGGGGCGGGGAGCGCCTACGGGCACCCTCGGTGCAGACAATACCCTCGGCGCAGACAATACCCTCAGTGCAGACAATACCCTCAAGGGCAGACAATACCCTCAGCGCTGGGAGCGCAGGGAACCCGTAGGCACTCCCCTCCCATGCAGGTCTTTTCCCCCGCTTTATATCATCTGCGCAAAATCAGCCCCTCTGCGCAAAAACGGGTATGCTACTATAATTAAATATGTACGCGCTCGCGCGCATTTTATACGCGCGCGTGATTGCAAGGTGCTTGCACCACTTGCACCACTATGCCTACGTAATCGCTACCACGGAAAAGGCGATAACCACTCCCCATACCTCTAAGGGACGGTAGGAGGAAAACATCCCAGGGCTTGGGATTTTCAAGGGAGGGCCTCCCGTGAAAAAAACGGCCACCAAATTTTCACCGGAGGCCACCAATTTTTCACCAGAGGCCACCATTTTCTTTTTTTCTTTACTATACCTTTTTGTTTCATCAGCCAACTGCAGTGTGGTGCAAGTGGTGCAAGCACCAATCACTCACACGCGTGATAATACGCGCGCGCGAGGAATCAGGGCTCCACATACCCTTTTGCTGATGTCATATTTGTTAAACTATCGAAAACGTTTCATGAAGTTACCCATATGTCTTTTTTTTACAATTTATTTTGTAGTTACAAAAAAAAAGTGTAATTTTGCACTCTGAAAACGAATTACTCGCAAAAAATGAACCTAAAAAAATAGTATGACACGTTTCTACACATGGATGACAGCTTTGGTTATCCTGTTTGCACTTAACAGTCAGCCCGCTGAAGCGCAACAGGTGGCATTGAAGAACAACCTGCTTTACGATGCTGCCATGACTCCCAATCTCGGACTGGAGATAGGCGTGGGAAAGAAGCACACCATGCAGCTGTTCTATGGACTGCATCCCTGGAGCTTCGGCCACGGCGACGACCAGAAGTACCTGAAGCATTGGGTGGTGAATCCCGAATGGCGCTATTGGACCTGTCACCGATTCAATGGAACCTTCGTGGGCGTACATGCCTTCGGCGGCGAGTATATGGCAGCCAACATCAAGATGCCGCTGGGATGGTGGAAGGAGCTGCGCGACCACCGCTTCGAGGGATGGTATGCAGGCGGCGGCGTGAGCTGCGGCTACCAGTGGGTAATGTCGAAACACTGGAACTTCGAGGCTGCCATCGGTCTCGGTGCTGCCTATATAGAGTATGACAAATTTAAATGCGGTACGTGCGAGCGCAAGATTGACGACGGACACAAGATTTATGTCGGTCCCACCAAGGCAGCACTATCGCTGATGTATATGTTCTAACTATCAGTAGCACCAGAAGACCCATAACCACCAGAAAGAATGAAAAAGACACTCATCACATCGGCTCTGCTCGCTGCCATCACACTGACGGCAGGCGCACAGTCGTTTAGGCTGGCCGACAAGCATAACAACAACGTGCTGCGCGCAGAAAACATGGACGTCACACCTACTGCTGACCGCACCATACTCACACTCGACCTCGTGCTCGACTCACTCAATGTGCCCAGCAACCGCTACCGCGCATTCACTCCCATTCTGCGCTCAGAAGACAGCACATATATTACGCGCATGAAGACCATCATCGTGAGCGGACGCAGGCAGGACATCGTGTTCCAGCGCGACGGCATTGACCCCATCTACCGCGACAACTGCGTGAGCATGCGCCGACACAACGGAAAGCCGCAGACATACAACTATACCGACGCCGTGGAGCGACAGCCCTGGCACCAGACGGCAGAGGTGCTCCTGGAGTGCGACCTCTGCGGATGCGGCAACCCCATGGACAGCGAGCTGCTCACACTCATGAAGCTCGAACAGCCCAACCCGCTCGACCTCATCATGCTGGCCAACCAGGAGCCCGACTCAGTGAAACGCTCGCAGGAGCTCCACGGCACCGCCTTCATCAACTTCGTGGTGGACCGCTGGGAGATGAAGCCCGACTACATGAGCAACGCCATAGAGCTGCGCAAAATCACCGATACGCTCGACATCATGGTCGCCGACCCCAACATCACCGTGGAGCGCATCATGATACACGGCTGGGCCAGCCCAGAGAGCCCCTACGAGCATAACCGCATGCTCGCCACCAACCGCGCACAGAGCCTCACCGACTGGGTGCGCATGAAGTACCAGCTGCCAGCCAGCGCCTTCGCACCGGCAGAGGCAACGCCCGAGAACTGGATAGGACTGCGCGAGGCCCTGGAGAAGATGACCACCGACGTGCTGCCACACCGCGACGAGATACACGACATGGTGAGACAACAGCTGCTGCTCGACGACGTGCAGATGCGGCGCACGGCCGACGCCACAGAGGCACTCATCAAGCGTCGCTATCCGCAGGAGTACAACTACCTGCTGCGCGAGGTGTACCCCTGGCTGCGCCGCTCCGACTATGAGATAACGTTCCGCGTGCGCACATTCAACACCACCGACGAGTGTCTCAGCATCTACCGCACCAAGCCGCACCAGCTGTCGCTACACGAGTTCTGGCGCGTGGCACAGACCATGGAACCATTCAGCGACGAGTATAACCGCTGCATGCAGATGGCACTGAACTACTATCCCGACCAGCCCGCTGCCATGATCAACCTGGCCAACGTGGCACTGATGCAGAACGACCAGCTGAAGGCAGAGACGCTGTTGCTGCATGCCGGCAACGGAGCCGCAGCCGAGAACGCACGCGCCGTGCTATGCATACTGCGCCAGCAGTACGACGAGGCTGCACGCCACCTCGACAACGCCGCCGCACAGCACCTCGACGTCAGCCGCAACCGAGAGGCTATAGAGATACTCAGCCGCTAAGTGCAGTATATATAAAGATGAGAAGATGACCTGACGAACAAACGACATAGAAGGACGAAGATATGACAGCAATTGAGATAAATGCCGAACTGCTGATGCGACTAAGCCAAATAGCTGGGAACAGCAGCTACATGGAAAGGACACTCGAATTCCTGAGAAGCCTCACAAAGGAAACGGTGACACAGACGCGCAGCCAGAACTACCAGGAAATGCTACGGCGGCTGTCCGACTTTCAGGAATACGAAGAAGGATGGGACGATGCAGACGCATTGCCACTGAACCGCAACGTGGTGAAAAACTTCAAGAAAGTGCTGGAACAGAGCACTGACAGTGTCCTTGAGGGATGGACTATCTTCCCAGCAGCCAATGGCACACTCTTGCTGGAGTATAAACCGGCAGAAGCGGGCATCAATATAGGAAAGGATGACTTCTCCTATTACCGCCTCAACAGTAACGGTGACGTGGAAGGAAAGAACAAACAGCTGTTCACTCCAACAGCAATACTTAACACGATGGAATATATAAGCCATGATAATAAATAATGAGGAAAATGTGGCGAGAGTAATCTTCTCACCGCGTATGGTATATAAAGGCATTCTACAGACAGAGGCCTTCAGCCTTCGGGAGCATATTGCAGAGAGTTACCTCTCCGTTCTACGGATGGCAATACCAACATGGCAGAACGATGTCATACAGATTCCTCAAAGAAAGAACCGGCAGCTATACGGCTATGCGATGATGAATGTTGGAGAAATAAGAGATGCAAACTTCCAGAATGTGAAGTACGATGTCAAGGTATGTAATAATCAAACAATGAAGTCACACGCAGGTATTTTTATTACGGTAGGCGGAGAGCCGCTCATCGGTGGAAAAAAGCTGGAGTCGATCGATAATAATGTTGCACAGGACTATCTACTGCTTCTGATACAGCGGAGACTCGTCGAAATTGCTAGAAAAAACGTGCGGGTGATAGAATGATGAAAAGATGACCAGACGAACAAACGACATAACAAAATATATTTATAATCATTTTAATATTAACTCTTTTAATTATTTAACAATTATGAAAAAACTAAGTTTTCTCGCACTTGCCACAGCAGGGTTGCTGATGGTAGGTTGCTCGGACAAGGACGTAGTTGAGGAAGCTCAGGTCGTCAAGAACGATGATGCTTCTAAGCAGTTCATCGCCTTGAACATTAACATGCCTGTTGCTAACAGCACTACCACACGTAGTAGTGAGACGAACGACAACAACTACAACAATGCTGCAGACGATGCTGACCACTTCGAGTTGAATGATGGTCTGAAGTCGGAGTACACAGTCAACGATGCCACGCTTTTGGTGTTCCGTTTGGCAGGATTCGGCCCTGTGATGAATACGGAATCTGGTAAGTTAGAGATTCCTGATGCGATTCCGGCAGATTTAGATGAGTATGAAGCAGCGTTTGTTGCTGCTTACAACATCAACCCTGAGCCTTGGGCTATGTCTGATGACAAGCAGGTGACAGACTACAGCACTAAGGTTGTGCAGAAGGTAGGTACTACAGTGAAAGAAGGCGATCTGGCATTGGTTATCCTGAATAAGAACAATCTTTTCCAATTCTCAGATGGTGGAAAATTCCAGATTTATGATCCTGAGCAGGCAAAATTTGTTGATTTCGAAGGTGACTTTGGTGACCTGCAGGAAGCAGTAACCACCAATACTACTGGTGGTAATACTGCTGCAGTAACGATGACAACTAATGGTTTCTACATGGCTAATTCTCCGCTGACAAATGTGCCTGGTTCGCAAGCAACAAATCCTACCGGTGCAAAGATTCAGACCCTCGTTCCCATCAAGAATGTCTATGAGACTGAGCAGGCTGCACGTGATGGTAATTGCGCTGAGATCTATGTAGAGCGTGGTATGGCTAAGGTAACTGTTAATAAAACTATTGCAACTCCCAAGTTGACTACCAAATACGCAGATGGTATTGAAGGTGTTGCCGCAGCCGACCTTAACCTCACGATTGAGGGTTGGGTGCTTGACCATACCAATGCTTCTTCTTACATGGTACGTTCAACAGATGGTCACAGCGATTTTATTTCTCTGATTAATCCTGTTGCCAATAAGTATCGTTACATTGGTAAGAGCGATATTGAGCAAGGTAACCCCGTTCCCTTTAAGTATCGTACATACTTTGCCAAGGATCCTAACTATGATGTAACACCGTTACCCACTGTGTTTGGTCAGGCAATGGGCGGCTTGACTGTACTTCCTGATGTTGACGCTGCAATGTCTGATCAGTTTGGTGACGATTATCCGCAGTACTGCTTCGAGAACACATTCGACGTGGCTCACCAGTCTATTGATAACACTACGCTTGTCCGCCTGAAGATTACTGCTAAGACTGGTACTACAGCAGAGGACCTGTATATTGTCAATGGCAACAAGAGTGTCATCTACAAAGTGGATGATGTGAAGACCCTGATTCAGAACAAGTGCGTAGAGTTGGTTGAGGCTGCCGGTGTAAAGAGCAAGAATTCTGACGCAGAAAACGAGATTAAGTCTAGTGATTTCACTATTACACTTTCTGGTCGTGACGCCGACGGTTACAAAAACATCGCAAGCATTACTTTCGACATTACCAGTAAGGTGTCAGAGGCTACTCAGAGCCTGATTCCTACTCCAGAAAATTTGTTGAAAGCAGTCCAGAAGCTTTATAAGTCCAACACTGTTGGTGTTAAAGACGGTGCCCTCCTGTGCTATGAAGGTGGCGTGTCTTACTATACCATCCGCATCAAGCACTTCGGCGACCAGCTGACTCCCTGGAAGACTGGTAATGAATTGGAAAATCCGCAGCCCTCGTTGGCAATTGGCTCTTATCCTGGCTGGGATGGTAAGAATGGTGGAACTGCAGTTGGAGCCGCCAACAACTACCTTGGCCGCTATGGCGTGCTGCGTAACAACTGGTACGACATTAAGGTCAAGGACGTGAAGTACCTCGGCGAGGCCGTTCCCGTGAACTACAGCAACGATCCTACGCCTGATGATGAGATTGAGGGTTATATCGCCGTTCAGATTAACATCCTGTCTTGGGCTAAGCGCACCCAGCAGTGGAGCCTCTAATCACTGATACACTCAGGTCTTTGGCCTGAAACACTATCGAATCTTTGGTGGCCGCCCCTCTCCAGCGAGGCGGCGGGGCGGCCACTATTTTAAAACAACAAAACACACCTCTTGCTCCCCGAAAGTGGGGAGGACAACCCCCCGATGCCCCCCTGCATCCACCAAAGAAGAAACCAAACAGTGCAGCCACCATCTGCACGAACAATATAAAAAACCGAGCCTGACAAGAATTAATGAACGATTCGTGGGACTCGCAACGCGCTTGGCTCGTCCAAGAATTCGTGAAAAGAATAAATAAAAAAGAACGAGATAAATGAAAAGACAGAACCTGAAATCATGGCTCATAGCCGTAGCCGCAGCGGGGATGCTCTCCGCCTGCGACATGATGACGGTAGACCTGGACGACTGCCCCACAGGCCTCTATGTCAACTTCGTCTATGACTATAACATACAGCGGGCCGACATGTTCAAAGATCATGTGGGGGGCCTTACGCTCTATGTCTACGATGAGGCCGATCGTCTTGCCGCACAGCGTACGGTGAGCGGGAGCGAACTCCAGAAGTATGGATACTGTATCCACTTCACAGAAAAGGAACTGGCTCCCGACCATACGTATCGTCTGCAAGCTGTAGCCCTGCAGAAAGACTGGAGCGCAGCCCTGAGCACGCCTGGTGCCAAGTATCGCAAGACGGAGTTGGCTACGGGCGACGACCGCAAAGGTTTCAGCATTAAACTGGACAGACAGCAATCGGCTATTGCACCATACTACGGTGTCTCGGCCGTAGCACCCTTGGATACCTTGTGGCATACGCTGACCACACTGAAAGCCTACGAGGCCAATGTGCCCGCTGCCACGAAATACCATGAGCAGCGCGATGGCTCCATACAGAGCAATGGCGTAGAGACCTTCACCGTGAAAACCGGCGAACCCACCTATGCCACCGTCAGTCTTATCCGCGACACCAACCATCTGAATATCTCGTTGCGTGAGATTGACAATCCCGGGGACGTCAGCCATGAAGATTATGAGGTGTTCATCGTAGATGCCAATGGTGACGTAGACTGCAACAACAATCTCATCACGCCCACCGACTCGCTTATATACCTTCCCTATGCACAGTGGACGACGGCCTACGACGGCAACGGAACGATGGGCGTACAGCGCTCGGCGCACTATGACCTGATGTTCAACCGTCTGAAGTACAGTGCCTCACCCAAAGAAAATGCAGTGCTTTTCATTCGCAAGAAGTCTACCAATCAGGATGTCGCCGTGTTGAATCTGGCTGAAGTTCTCTGTGAAGGGCGGACGGCTTATGAAATCTATAGCTATCGGCCTCAGGAGTATCTTGACCGGGAATACGATTATCGGTTGGAATTCTTCTTGAAGGGTGAGAAATGGATAGAGGTGTCTGAACTGTACATCTGTATAGACGTCCTGTCATGGGCGAAGCGCATTCAGATAGAAAATCTTTAAAGAGAGTTATCTATGTATCAGAAAGCAGTAAACCTTTTTATGAAAGTACTGGTGGTGGCTTTATTCCTACCACTGCTTGGCGCATGCAACTCTTATGACGAAGAAGAGAAGTATGAGCAAGAGGTGCTTGAACAAAAGGGTGCTTCTTATATCAATCTTACCATAGCGGTTAGTAATGGTGTAGGGAAGATAACTCGTGCCGGAGAAAAACCCGAAGCAGGAGAGAATGGTGATGGGCGTGAAGCAGGCTTTATGCGCGAGAATGAGATAAAAGGAATAACTTTTATTCTCTATCAGGATCCTGGTGAAGGTGACAATAAAGGCATTAACGGTGATGCCAACCTGCCCATCAAGTTTATTGCCTACTACCCTGTGACACGTGCAAGTCAGGAGAATGCAGGCACTCAGTATGAGAAAATAAAAAGAGACGAAGCAGTATATACTACTGGTAACCAGCTAATAGAAAAGAATTCAATTCAGTTCACGGAGTCATATTATGCCATAGTAGTAGCCAACGCAGATTTGCGGGGACAGGTGGAGACTTTGGGCGATGTGCGCAATATGATATTGCGTTATATCTATGATGGCGAGGAACAGGATGCTGCAGAAGACTGCAAGTATTTTGTCATGTCATCGGAAGATAACTATAAACTGGTATTCCCCACACCTGTTGCCTCATCTGCAGTAGGTGGTAATATGCTCTATACCATTGAAAACCCCATTCGCATAGAGCGCATGGCCGCCCGTATTGACTTTTGGGCTGCTGGCTCAAATGGATATAAGACTAGTACGAATAATCCAGCCTATACAACACCTGGCTATGAGTATTCAGTGGAAGGAACGAACGATAAGTTTGTTGTTACAGGTGTTATGCCTTTTAACCTTAATGGTGCCAACACTACCAATGGTGGAGAGTATATCATCAAGCGTTTGGCCGATGCCGTAACAGCAAATCCAACCATTAAGTACTTGGCCGATGAGAGCGGTAGCAACTATGTGCTTGATCCCGCAACTACTGTCAAAACCGACGGCGAACTGACCTATTTTAAGAACAGACTTACAAGTATGGGCAACTTAGCTAACGTTACTAGTTTGAGTACGAATGCGTTTTATAAGAGTATAGCAAGTATGCACGCAGCAGTTATAGCTGAGAACAGTAGTGCAGGATTTGTAGCGCATACGGAAGGAAGTTTGACGGGAGAGGATGTGATTATCACTTACCCGATGGAGAATACGCTTTGGTCGGCTTCGCTTCTGTATAACAATGCAACAGGTATTGCTATAGAAGGTGACTATTATATTAGCGGAACTGACACTCCGGAACACCGAATCTTTTACGGATACCTGCGTCATCAAGGTTCCTCTGCCAGTGCCTATTCAGCAACGTTGGGCGCAGAGATGAGTAGCACAGAAACCACCACCGCTGCCAACTGCATGGAGTTTGGCATAGTGCGCAACAACATCTATCGCGTCTATATCTCAAAAATCAATTCCATTAGTATACAATTAAATATTAAGGTGAAGAAGTGGGATCAGTTTACACACGAAACTATCTATATGTAAATGAGGATACTAAGAAATACATACCTGATTGTTCTTGCAGCTATGACCGCCGTCATGGCTGCCTGTTCGTCAGATAGTATTGAGACTGACCAGCCGAACCAGAACGGGCGCGAAGACCTGACACTGCGCATTTCTACAGGAGCAACCACCCGTGCAAGAACCACAAACTGGAAAGACACCAACGCACAGGACGAAGAGATGATGAACCTCTGGGTGGTGGTGGTGACAAACACTGTCGACGGTGAAGTTCAGAAGTTTATAGCCTGCCGCCCTGCCGATGGCTCGGAAAGGGAGATCGACGAGGTGGGCCGTGTCCGTAGAGGTGATTACACCATCTATAGCTTTGCCAATATATCGGTGAGCAATGTATGCACCCTTTTGGGACTTACAGCGCCAACCACCATTTCCTCTCTAGGTGCCACGCCTGTTGAGCTGACCGTGAGGGGAACGGTCAGCCATGCAAATGTTGCGGCTGCCACCACTACCGTAAACGGCAATGGCTTCGATCCCACCGCTGCCAACAACGGCTTCGGCGAGACAGGCATCCCCATGAGCAACGTGCAGACCGTAAGCATCACCGACAACAGTAAAGACCTCATCGTGGTGCGCATGCTGGCGAAGTTCGAGGTGTGGCTCTATAATGAAGGGGCTAATGATGTGGTTGTGAAGTCGATCTCGCTGACCGACGTCACGGCGAATGCCGCCAACAACCTGAAGCTGCTGCCCAACTATGGCACTACTCCTAATTATCCTGACGACATGGATGCCCACCATAAGGACATCCAACCGAACCTCGGTTTAAACAACAACCTTGGTACTGGAACCACAAGAGACAACCTGACCGTCACTCTGCCAGGCAGTGCTGCCCAGCGTACAGTAGCTCACGGTAATACCGCCCCCGTCAAGTTTAGCTTCTATGTCAACGAGAGTGTGGCTCCCGATAATGGCTCGGGCCTGTTCTACCTGTCATTCGGATTTGAGGGTCAGAAGGAATACCACCATGCGCTGATCAATCAGAAAGGAAGTACTACTGACGATGACGATGCCTGGCACTACATTGCCCGCAACGACTATCGCATCATTCCCGTACACTTGACCGACTGGCTGTTTCGAGTAGAACCCATCGCCCTCGCACCCATAGCCGGCTATCCCGCCAAGACACTCAGCAGCGACGCCCTGAAGGCTACGTTCAACACAGGAGGCATGATAGCCCTGCAGCCCTTCGTCAAAAAGAAGAGTGATACCAGCTGGCGCGACTTCGAAGATGTGGAAGTAACCTACGGCGAGGTGGTGAAAGACGCCAACGATAATACGAAGGATGATGAGGAGAAGTCGTGGAATGCCAGCATCTCGTGGAAGAATAACAATGGCGTGAAACAGGCAGGCAATGGCATGATCCTCACGATGCCGTTCACCTACGACCCTAACACCAAGTGCATCATCGGCGAACTGAACAACAGCCTCAGTGCCGGCACCTACACCACTGCCGTCACCATCAAATTGAAAGTTGGCCCGTCGGGCAGCCAGTATAACTACAGCTTTACGTTCGACGTCATACTACAGAAATAACAATAGAATAAGTCTAAGTAAAAGAAAAAAAATGACTTATAACACGAATTCTTGGACGAGCCAAGCGCGTAGCGAGTCCCACGAATTATCCATTAATGGCTGCGCGCAGTATTATATGGGAAATTATATGGCAATTATATGTTAAAAAGAAATAGTCCCCGCTCGTGGGCATTAACTACGACCGCGACACTAAGCAGCACAGCTGCAAAATGGAAAGATTAAAGACTGAAGACTAAGAAGCGTCCATACTGCCGGTGACAGCTATATATAAGTGAAACGAAAAAAACGACATAATAACGAGATAAAGTAATGACCATAAAACGGTTTCTAACATATACTACAACCCTGTTCACGTTGCGACGGATTAGTCTGGCGCAACTAAGGCAAGGATTTGTCATCCCTCTCCTGCTCGCAGCCTTGACACTCGGCATTAATCAGCAGGCGCAGGCGCAGACAATAGTACTGCCCGATGCCTTTGAGACGAAGACTCCAACTATCGGTGACGGACAGTATTACTATATACAGTTCTATTATAATGGGCTGATAAGCTATTTGACTGATCGTGGGGTGGAAAAGAGAGCGTCAGTAGCAGATTTTCTTCCTTCGAATAATCGTTTATGGACGCTTGTGGATGCTGGTGATGGTGACGATAGTCATTTTAAGTTGAAAAATAAAGCAGGACATTATATTGGGTTACTCAACAAACCTGAAAATTCTTCTGGATATAGATATGTATGTCTTGAAAGTGGTCATGCAAGCATCGCTACATTTACGCTTCAAACTGATGGTGATGGTTATAATCTTGGTTATAATCTTTTTGATGTATATAATAATTGTCTTTTGGGGCGGCCTAATAATACCGAGTGGACTGCCGAACTTTCTAAGATAAGAGTAGATGCTTCAGGAAGACAGAACTCCCGCATGCATTTTGTCCAGCTTAAGAGCAATGCTGCTTTTATCATTTACTATAGGGAGGAGGGGACTGACAATGATCACCCCAATGTAAACGCTACCCGCCACTACCTCACCTACTCTGGGACTGATGATACCCGTCTGAATGGCACCCAAGATTGGTGGCATTCCGATGTCTCATCACAGCAGTCCATCATACCAAGCAATATGCCACTCCGCAACCTGCCCACGCTGGCGGCCTATCACAAGGATGGTCTCTGGATGGTTGAGAAAGCTGATGTGGAGGGGCAGTTCTATATCAAGCGGTATAGCGATGGGAAGTATCTGAACAAACATAACCATAATGGTCTCTATGACTGCGAGCTGGGAGATACCCCTACCGATGTGTACACCTTTGAAACGCCGGCTGCCAGCCGCTACACGCGTGTCAGGAACGTAGCTTACGCCAACACGATACTGGACCATGACGGCCTTGGCAGCATGTTCCAGCGATGGGAAAACTACGGAAAAGACAAGGGTAGCGGATCGTCAACTAGCATTGTTAATAATATCGGCCAGTGGGTTAATGGCGGTACTACGATCATTGGTACGGACGGTGTGGAGTACCTTACCTATGCCGACTTGTCGGAATACCAGAAGATGACTATCAATGGCACGCAGGGCATGCAGCTACGCGTGCTGATGAGCCGCCAGAAGGGGGCAGATGAATATCAAGGCCCGTTGGTAGAGAAAATTGTCACCATCGGCAGCAACAGCACGGCCGTGGTCGACCTGACAGATCTGCACTTGAGAAACGTTGCAGGTCAACAATTGCCCACTCAGACTGTTGAGGCAACAGTGAAGATGACTTACATCAATGGTAGCGATGATGCTTTAGATACGTCGTATGGGGAAAAGGAGTCAGTAACAGCTGGCTATAACAATGGCTACAAATGGACAGGAGGGCCTGGCTATTCTATTCAAGAGGTTGGCCTTGGGAATAAGGGTTGGGGCATTAACAATATCATCTATCTGCAAGTAGATGCCTCAAAGTTTCATGGTAAAATTACAAAAGCAACGTTGAAGGCCAATGCATCGGGTAATGATACTAGAGAAACGGAATGGGGCGCTGGTTACACTGACATGGACTGGTCATCCACTATGACGTGGAACAGCGTTGATGCCGCTGGTGGCCGTAGCATTACTGACCTGACCGCAGTAGCAAACCGTCCTACAGTTGAGGAAGATGCAACTGAGGAAATAACGTTGGACATCACCGGGGCTTTCACTAACGACCCAGACCAGATAGCCACCATAGTGGTGTATGAGACAAGACCTGGCGGTGGTACCTTCAGCAGCCCTAAGGTATATATAGAGTACACCCCCGATGTGAGCGATGTCATTATCGACTATGCCCACCTGAATGCTATCAAGACCAACAGTGCCGGCATCGTGAACAGCATCACGCTGTCGAAGGAGAGCGATATTAATAGTAGCAGCACTCTCTATCTGAACCATGCTGGAGGCGACGGCTGGCAGGCAGAGCAAGTGTCGGAAGCTAATGCAAACGGCAATCATTGGTATGCCGGCTTCTATCCCGTGGAGGTCGTTGATGAAGATAATTACTATCAGGCCGTTTTGATGAAGAACGGTAAGATGCTGGGCACTCAAGCCAAGCTGAAGACGTATAATGACATCAACCCTGAGGCGTGGACGGTAGAGATGACAGACTATCAGCATTTCAAACTGAAGAACTCTGCAGGACAATATTACAAGAGTAATGAAGTCGTGAC
>JAEEGG010006481.1_pt1 | contig 27425 bp, 26 predicted proteins | sample 9134161 | NCBI WGS metagenome assembly JAEEGG01 (sample SAMN16246543, study PRJNA631951) | gut metagenome | biome: gut microbiome; feature: rumen; material: CR-attached | host: Bos | place: Iran: Karaj | collected 2018-10 | reverse complement strand
GTACTCATCTGCGAGGATACCGTCTGCCGAGAACTCTTCCATGAAGAATAAAAAATACGAAGCCATCCTCGGATGGTTTGCGGCCAACCGGCCCGTCGCGGAGAGCGAACTGCGCTTCCGCAATCCCTACGAACTACTGGTCTGCGTGATGCTCTCCGCCCAGTGCACCGACAAGCGCATCAACCTGGTTACCCCGGCCCTCTTCGCACGTTTCCCGAATGCCGCTTCGCTGGCTCAAGGTTCTGTAGAAGAGATCCTTTCGTATATCAAATCGGTCTCATACCCCAACAGCAAAGCCGCCCACCTGAAAGGAATGGCCCAGAAGCTGGTGACCGATTTCGGCGGCGAGGTGCCCGACGACCGCGAGGCGCTCCAGACGCTGCCCGGCGTAGGGCGCAAAACAGCCAATGTGGTGACGTCCGTCCTGTGGGACGCCCCGGTGATTGCCGTCGACACCCACGTCTTCCGCGTGGCACGGCGGCTCGGCCTCTCCCGAGGAAAAGATGTGCTTGCGGTCGAAAAAGACCTTACGGCCGGCATTCCGGCTGAGATCCGGCCCAAGGCGCACCACTGGCTGCTGCTGCACGGACGCTACACCTGCACCGCCCAGCGCCCCCAATGCGCGGAGTGCGGCCTTGCGCCCTGGTGTGACCGGGCGCTCGGAAAATTCAAGGATTAATTCGCGGCGGGAGTGCTGTTCTTCACTTCCCGCGCCTGCTCGACCAGATGCTCGAAGATGGGCAGGAAGCGGCTGATTCCCATCTTGCCGTAGAGTACCTCCGGGTGGAACTGCACGCCCAGGACCCCTTTCGCTTCCAGGGCCTCCACGATACCGTCGTCCGCCCAGGCGGTGAAGGTCACGCCCAGGCCCGGCTGGGTCGTGCTGTAGTTGTGACTGGTGTTGACCCAGACATATTCGCTTTCACCCAGCAGTTTGTATAACAAAGAGGTCTTGCTGATCCGGATAATGTGGGCGTTTGCATCGTTCAGGCCGATATTGGTTCCATTCTGGGAATTCTTGTGCAACACATCGGAGGCAGGAACAGCCGTCGTCTTGCCGCCCAGGACGGTATTGATGCGCTGGTGCCCGTAGCAGATGCCCAGGATCGGCTTTCCAGCCGTGAGGGCAGCCTGGAGCACGCGGTTTTCATAGGTAGAGCGGCCGGTGGTATCGCCCGCCGTGGAACCGGGGGTGATGATGCCGTCCACTGAGGCCACATAGGCCTCCGCCTCCGCATCGCTCATCGCATAATACTTGAAGAAGACCGGCTTGGCTCCGCAGGGCTTGAGGCAATTCTCATAGTATCCCTTGGTTGCCTTGCCCATCCCGGAATAGCAGACGCCGATGAGAATCGTATCGACCTCCGGCTTCGGGGTCGGCGTAGGGGTCGGATCAACGGGACCTACGGGATAGACGGGCTTTTCCGAATCGGGATCCGGCGACGGAACCACCCCCTCGCACGCTGCCAGAGAAAACAGCAGCGCGGCCAGGGTCAAATATTTCAATGCTTTTTTCATCTATTTGAGTCTGTTTGCCTTGCGGGCGTAGTCAAACAGTTCTGAAGGAAGGTGACAGTAGCCGGAGGGATTCTTGTCCAGGTAATCCTGGTGGTATTCCTCGGCCCGGTAGAAATGCTGCAGAGGCAGTTTCTCCACCACGAGCGGTGCATCGAGTTTCTGCTGCTCGGCGGCAAAGACTTCTTCGATCTGCGGCAGGTCGGCCGGATCGGTGTAATAGACGCCGGTGCGGTAACGCGTGCCTTCATCCTCCCCCTGCCGGTTCAGGCTGGTGGGGTCGATGGCCTCGAAAAAGAGCTCCAGCAGGAACTTGAGGGATACCTCCGCCGGATCGTAGGTCACATGGACCGTTTCCGCATGGCCGGTGGTATCGGTGTACACCTGCTTGTAGGTCGGGTTCTCCAGATGGCCGTTGGCAAAGCCGACTTCCGTCGACACCACGCCCCGGATCTGCTTCAGGTAGTGTTCCGCACCCCAGAAGCAGCCGCCGGCCAGGTAAATATCGCGGGTTGCTCGCATGGTTTACAGGGAGAAATGGACCGTGGTCTCGTAATCGTTCCAGTTGCGCAGCGCCAGCGTGATGTTCTTCTGGTCATACACATTGCTGTACTGCGTGTCTTCCACCATGCCGTTGTCCCAGACGAGATCTTTCCAGTGGACCTGGGCCAGGCACTCCTGCGCCTCGGCAAAAGTCAGGATGCCATTATGCGCCTTGAGGTATGCGCCCGCCGTTTCATAGCGCCACCAGCTGCGGCTGTGGGGATTGCCCACCGCCTCATCGGGCACGGTGGTATAGTACTTGGGCGACAGCAGATGGTTGGTAACGAGCATCGCGTTCTCCCCTTCCGGCTTGCTGACAATCATCGTCTTCCAACCGTCCTCCTTGTCGAATTCGATGACGGCGGCATCGCCGTAGGCATCCGCCACCATATAGTGATACCCGGTGCCGGTTGCGGCATCGTGGCGGACATCGAGCGAGGCGACCAGATCCAGCGCCTCCTGCACGGTGGCGCAGCGATCCAGGAAGAGACGCATGAGGATGGTGGTACCTACCTTATGCTTGCCGCTCTCCTGCCAGGCGCACTGCTTGGGCAGCGCCATGATGGAGGTGCAGAGTCCCTTTTCGTTGATGCCGTCCACCGGTGCATAGACGGCCGCCAGGCAGTTGACCTTCCGGGCGAGCTTGTCGGGAAGTTTGTCGAGGCTGTATCCGAAGTGCGACATGTCGCTCACCGCGATCGAGGCGTAGCCCTTCTTCGGGCGGGAGACGGTCACCATCGTCGGATTCTTGAAAAAGTCGTAATTACGGCCATACCAGTAGCCTTCTCCCTCGGCTTTCGCCGCCTGGAAGCTGGTGCAGTTCATCACGTTCATCTCGCCGTTCTCATCAGCCACCTGGGAACTCTTGAGCTGGATGGGGAGTCCCTTGCCAATTCGCTTGACAACGTAGTCGAGCAGTTTGGCGTTGCTGTCGATATCTTTGGAAATCAGATCGTCAAGGTCGTAAGCGGCCTTGTATTGCATTTCATACAGGTAGGGGTTGTCCCCCACCTGTTTCACGGAGTTCAGCGTGCGGATCTCGCCGCCCCAGATGCTGGCGACGGCGATACAGACAGCGGCCAGAATGCCGAAAACCCAAAGAAGAACCTTTTTCATCTTCGCTTCGTTGTTAAGACAATGCGAAGATACAATTTTTTCGGTGATTCGTCCTACCTGCCGCCGCCGATTCCGCCACCGCCCGAAGCGCGGGAGGCCTCCTCCAGTTCGCCCACGTTGCGCCGGCGGCTGCCGGTGGCTTTACCGAAGCTCCAGGTCAGGCCGATATTCACACGCTGATTGAAGTACTTCTGCTGGAGAACCGAGACCACGTTCCCCGTATGGGTGTCGAGGATGTCGATATTCTGCTGGCTGGTACGGAAGATGTCCTGGATTCCCGCATTGAGTGAGAGCGCCCCGTCAAAGAAGGTCTTGCGGATGGCAAGATCCGAGGAGAAACTGGGACGGATTCTGAGATACGTGTAAACCATCGGGGTTTGCCCGTAGGCATCCCATTCAATCTTCCAGTCAGCGGGCAGCGAAAAGGCGAGCGATGTACGTAAGAATCCAGAATAACTACTTTGTTTATAGGCGGTTGCATCGGAGATATTTTGCATCCAGACGCCGGTAATCGAAACGGTCCAGTCCAGCCAGGAGGTCACGGGGAAAGCCGTCATGTTGGCGGATACCCCTGCCTGATAGGTACGTCCGAAGTTGCCCCACTCGAGCCGCTGGTTGCCGCTGGCATCGTAGGTAGGAATCTGAGTGGTAACCTGTGTTGAATACTGGCCGTGGGCAGCGAATGAAAAATGCTGTCCGAAGCCAGCCTGGAATCCCACCGAGTTGGTAAATTCGGGGAGCAGGTCGGGGTTGCCCACCGTGCTGGTGTGCGCATCAATGTACTCTTCCACCGGGTTGAGGTTCCAGTAGCCGGGGCGGTGGACACGACGGGTAAGCGATAAAGCATAATTCTGCTTCTCAGTCGGTTGCCAGCCCACAAAGAGCGTCGGGAACCAGTTCAGGTAGTGGCGGCGCGTATCGGTGCCGGCCGTAATCCAGTCACCGAAAGTCCAGGTATACTCGGCCCTCAAACCGGCCTTGACGCTCCACTTGGCGCCCAGTTGACGGGCGAAGTTGAAATAGGCCGCTCCGATATGCTCCAGATAGGTAAAGGAGGTCGTCTGATCCATCGGTGCAGGGCCCGTTTCCACGCGGCGTGTATCGTTCGCTGTGGAGGAGCGGGCCCACTTGGCACCGGCTTCAAACATCGTTGATCCCCACAGAACGCGCTGGTAATCCGCTTTTGCAGAAAGAATGTTCAACACGCCATTGCCGATAATCTGTCTGCCCGATTCGGTCCAGTCTGTTCCTCCGGTCATCTGTGTCCAGATATCCTGCTTGTTGTCGGAGTTTTGTCCGTTGCGATAGGCGTCAAGGTTCACGGTGAGTTCCTCTGCGCGCGTCTCATCAAAAATATGGGTATAGTTGAGGTTAGCCGAAACCTGAGTATAATGGGAATCGTTGATAATGGCAGACTCATCCTTCTGGAGTTCAGTACCATCCAGCAAGAGACGCGAAACGTTTTCGGGACGGCTGCTCTTGGAACCCTCTGAATGCCAGGGGAGACGGATGATGAATCCCAGCGTGTTGCGCTTGTCGACGAACCAGTCGTTACCCAGCGTGATTCGGTTGCTGGAAAAATTGGTCTTGTGGAAAGACTGCGACAGCTGTTCCATCGTGCCGGCCAGTGACTCGGTTTTTGTATCCACATCCAGATCCACATCAAAGCAATAGTCTCCGTGGGAGAAATTCAGGAAAGTGTTGGTTTTATTTGTACGCCAGGAGAGGTTCCCCCATTCGCTGTCTTCCCAGGCAAAACGGTTGTGGGAGCCAAAATACATTCCGCCGAGGTCTGCGCCGAGGCTGCCATGCAGGCCAGAGAGCATATTGCGCTTTGTACGGATGTTGATGATACCTCCCGAGCCTTCCGCATCATATTTGGAAGAGGGGTGCTCGATGAGTTCAATCTTGTCGATACTGCTCCCCTCGGTTCCACGCAGAAAGGCCTGCAGTGCTTTACCGTCCATGTGGGAGGGGCGGCCATCCATCCAGATAGCCACAGACTTTCCGTTCAGCGTGATGTTGCCGTCCTTGTCAATCACCACGCCCGGGGCCTTCTTGAGAATATCCAGGCCGTTGGCCTGCTGCGCGATGGCGCTCTGGGCGACATTCATCACCACCTTGTCGATTTTGACTTCCATGATCGGGGCTTTGGCCGTCACGCGCGCACTTTCCAGCAACTGGGCATCCTCCTCGAGGGCGACGGACGGCAACTCGGTCCGCGGCGCCTGCACCATAACGGTGAGACTGCGGTCGCGGTAGCCGATCAGGGAAACACAGAGGGTCCACTCCCCTTCCGGGGCGTTCAGTTTGTAACGGCCGTTTTCATCCGACGAGGTGCCGGCAATCAGGGTGCTGTCCGCCGACATCAGCGCCACGGTGGCAAAGCCGAGCGGTGCGCCGGAGGTCTCCGTTACGGTCCCCTCCACGGGAACCAGGGTCTGACGGGCCGCGAAAGCCGGAGTGTTGAGGATGGAGAAGCCGCAAAAGACGAGGGCGGCTGCAATCGAGTATAGAAGTCTGTATTTCATTGTTGAAGCGTTTTTCCTTTCGGGTGGTTTCGGGTGTTAGACTGCTCCTGGCCCGGAAAGGTTGCAAACAATCTGCCAAATTGCGCTATCTTTGTCCACCCGATTACCTTTTTTATATATGGCAGCAGAAAAGTATCCTTTGGGAATCGCGCTCAGCGGAGGCGGCGCCAAGGCGGCGGCCCATTGCGGGGCGCTGCAGGCCCTGAAAGAGTTCGGAATGAAGCCCGATATCATTGCCGGCACCAGCGCCGGATCGCTCGTAGCGGTCTATTATGCCGCCGGGCTGGAGCCTCCCGAGATCTTGAAACAGTTCCTCGGGCTGTATTTCTTCAAGGATATCGTCGCGCCCGCGCTGCCCAAGGGCGGCCTTTTCGACTCGAAGCCTCTGGTGGAGCATCTGCGGAAGACGCTCCCCGTCCAGCGGCTTGAAGAGTTGCAGATCCCGGTCTACGTGGTGGCCTCCGAGGTGGAGCGCGGCCAGGCCCGCGTCTTTACGCGCGGGGAGATTGCACCGCGGGTCGTGGCCTCCTGTTCCATCCCGGTCGTTTTCTATCCGATGGCCATCGGAAAGGCGCATTATGTCGATGGCGGCGCTGTGCAGAATCTTCCCGTTCCGGCCATCCGCAAGCAGTGCCGGAAGGTAATCGCCTTCAGTCTCAATCCGCTCGAGGAGGAGTCCTATCGGAACAACCTGATTTCCGTGGCGATGCGTTCCTACTCGATGATGATGCATTCGAACGTCGCCGCCTCCGCCCGGCTGGCAGACCTTTCTATCGACCTGGACACGAAGGGGTGTTCCGTCTATGACATGTCCAAGCTGGTGGAATTGTTCCGCCGCGGTTACGAGAGTACGGTCAAGGGGCTGGAAGAGGGCGGATACCGGCGCCTCCTGCCGCCCGAGAAGGTTTCTTTCCCGAAGCCCCGCAGGAGCGCCGTGCCGGATTCCATCCCCGAAGGGTGGAAGCACCTGCTGCCCGCTGGGCTGCGGCGGAAATAAGTGGTCCGGGATTCCTTCGGGCTAAAGCCCTCAGGGTTCCCTGCCCGCCTGCGGCGGGGCGCATGGAATGCCCTTACCTTCCGGGATTCCTTCGGGCTAAAGCCCTCAGGGTTCCCTGCCCGCCTGCGGCGGGGCACATGGAGCACCCTTACCTTCCGGGATTTCGTCGGGCCCAGCCCGACGGCATCCCTGCCCGCCTGCGGCGGGGCATTGCAAATAACTACCAAAAATCCGTGCTCAAGCTAGCTTGGCACGGATTTTTGCTACTTATTTGCGGAAGGTAAGGGATTCGAACCCCTGAGACGTCGCCGCCTAACGGTTTTCAAGACCGCCGCCATAGACCACTCGGCCAACCTTCCGGATTGGGAGGGCAAAGATAGGAAATCAAGCGGGAAGCGCCAAAAGAATTGGCGGCGAGAAGATAAGCGGCTATTTTTCCGGGGCGGGTTCAGCGTCCTGCTTCTTGCCGAAGAACCGCCAGTGGAAGATCAGCAGATAGAAGGCGGCAACGGTGATGCAGGAGTCGGCAAAGTTGAAGATGGGCCGGAAGAAAATGACGTGCTTGCCGCCCAGCCAGGCGGGCAGGTCGGTGTCGATGATCGGGAAATAGAGCATATCCACCACCTTGCCGAAGAGGAAGGGGGCATATCCGCCGCCCTCGGGGAAGAGCTGCGCCACCTGGGTGACGGTGCTCTCCGAGAAGATCAAGCCGTAGAAAAGCGAGTCGATGATATTGCCCAGAGCCCCGCACAGGATGGCGGAGAGCCCCACCAGCACCCCCATCGGGGTGGAGGGGCGCTTGAGCAGTTTCCGGATGTAGAGGAAGATCAGAACGACCAACGCCACGCGGAAGAGACTCAGCAACAGCTTGCCGACGGTAGCTCCGAACTGCATACCGAAGGCCATGCCGTTGTTCTCCACAAAGTAGATCTGGAACCAGTCGCCGAAGACATGGATGCTCTGCCCGAGCGTCATGTGGGTCTTGACCAGGATCTTGATGACCTGATCAATGACCAGCAGCAGGACGACGAGGAGGGTAATCTTCGTTCCGCGGGAAATCTTCATCTGCTGAAAGGGACTATTTGTAACCTTTTTCCTTGGCCTCGACGCTGAGGGTAGCGTGGGGAACCAGACGGAGCCGCTCCTTGGGAATCAGTTTGCCCGTGGCACGGCAGATGCCGTAGGTCTTGTTCTCGATACGGCCCAGGGCAGCTTCGAGATTCTGGATCAGCTTGTACTGACGGGAAGCCAGCTGGCCGATCTCCTCCTTGGAGAGCGACGAAGCCCCCTCTTCCAGGACCTTGAAGGTCGGAGAGGTATCTTCCGTGTCATTACTGGTGCTATGGTTGACAATGCCTTTGAGCTGATCGTACTCCTTGCGCGCCACCTCGAGTTTTTCGAGGATCAGCGTCTTGAACTCCTGAAGTTCTTCATCGCTGTAACGCACCTTTGCTTTCTCTTCCATAATGCTTTATTTTTTCTACAAATTTAATCAATTCTGCAATCATTTCAAATCTTTGCGACAGAAATCTTGAGCGTGCTCTCTTCCCATTCGACGGGAACCCCTTCGAAGGACGTTGCAGCGGCAAAACTGAGCGATTCGGTGAGGGTCTGTTCGCAGAGATACTTGCCGTAAGAAGCCAGGGCTTCTTCCACGGAAGGTTCCTGTTCGATTACCACCCGGATGCGGTCGGTCACCTCGAATCCGCTCTCCTTGCGGAGGTTCTGGATCCGGTTGATCAGCTCGCGGGCGATTCCTTCGCGGCGCAGGTCGTCGGTCAGGGTCACGTCGAGGGCGATGGTCAGGCGGCCTTCGGAGGCCACCAGCCAGCCCGGCATGTCTTCGGAATGGATTTCATAGTCGGCGGCTTCCAGTGCCACGGGGCCGGAGGGCAGAGAGAGGGTGTAGTCCCCCGCCCGCTCGATGGCGCTGATGGTAGCCTGGTCCATGGAGCCGAAGGCGGCGGCAATCTCTTTCATCTGCTTGCCGTACTTTTTGCCGAGGGTCTTGAAGTTCGGCTTGATCTTCTTGGTAATCAAACCGGTCGTATCGTGGATATACTCCGCTTCCTTGACATTGACTTCCGTCAGGATCAACGGCTCAACCTTTTCAATCTGTGCCTGCAGCGAAGGATCGATCACCGGAATGATCATCTTGGCCAGCGGCTGACGGACCTTGATGTTGACTTTGCGGCGCAGGGCGAGCACCATCGAGGTGGCCTGCTGCGCGAGGGCCATCCGCTCCTCGAGCGCCGTGTCGATTTCCGCCTCGCAGCAGGCAGGAATGGACTCGAAGTGAACGGATTCTGCGCCCGGAACGAGGTCGCACCAGAGGCGTTCCATGTAGAAGGGAGCGATCGGCGCGGCGAGCAGGGCCACGGTGCGGAGTGCCCGGTAAAGCGTCTGGTAGGCCACCAGTTTGTCGGGCGTCAGGCCGCCGCCCCAGAAGCGTTTGCGGTTGAGGCGGACATACCAGTTGGAGAGGTCGTCGCAGACAAAATCCTGGATCAGACGGCCTGCCAGCGTGATATCAAAGTCGGCATAGGCGGCGTCCACCTTCTTCACGAGGGTATTGAGCAGCGAAACCAGCCAGCGGTCAATCTCCTGCCGCTGTGCGGGATCGGCCTGCGGGGCAGCCGGATCGAACCCGTCCACATTGGCGTAGAGGGCAAAGAACGAATAGGTATTGTACAGCGTACCGAAGAACTTGCGCTGAATCTCGCCGACGCCCGCCTCATCGAAATTGAGGTTGTCCCAGGGCTGGGCGTTGGTAAGCATATACCAGCGAAGCGCATCGGCGCCATAGGTATCGATAATCTTGAAGGGATCCACGGCGTTGCCCAGGCGCTTGGACATCTTGTTGCCCTCTTTGTCGAGCACCAGGCCGTTGGAGATCACCGTCTTGTAGGCGCAGCTGTCGGAAACCATCGTGTGGATGGCGTGCAGCGTGTAGAACCAGCCGCGGGTCTGGTCCACGCCCTCGGCGATAAAGTCCGCAGTCTGGCCGAAGGCCCCCTCGCCCAGCCGTGCGAGGCCTTCCTGGGCATAAGGCATGGCGCCGGAATCGAACCAGACGTCGATCAAGTCGCTCTCGCGCACCATCTTCCGGCCATCGTCCGAGACGAGGAAGAAGTTGTCCACATAGGGACGGTGGAGATCCACCTTGTCATAGTTCTCCTTGGAGAAGTCGCCCGGAACGAAGCCGGCCTTCCGGAGTGGGTTCTCCGCCATGATGCCGGCGGCCACGGAACGGTCGAGTTCGGTGCAGAGTTCTTCGAGCGAACCGATGCATTTTTCCTGCTTGCCGTCTTCCGTGCGCCAGATCGGGAGCGGCGTGCCCCAGTAGCGGCTGCGGGAGAGGTTCCAGTCCTGGATATTCTCGAGCCACTTGCCGAAACGGCCCGTTCCGGTGGATTCGGGTTTCCAGTTGATGGTTTTGTTCAGATCCACCATCCGCTGCTGGACAGCCGTCGTGCGGATGAACCAGGAATCGAGCGGATAGTAGAGCACTGGTTTGTCGGTACGCCAGCAGTGCGGATAGTTGTGTACATGCTTCTCAATGCGGAACGCGATCCCCTGCTGCTTGAGTTCCATGCAGATGTCGATATCGAGCGTGGGAGCATCCGGCGCAAGGCTGTCATCGTAGGCGTTCTTGACGAAGCGGCCGGCGAAGGGAGCGTAGAGCGAAGCGTCCACCCGCTCCGCTACGAACTTCGGATCGAGATCCTCGATGCGATAGAGTTTACCGGTGCGGTCCACCATGGCCTGCCGGTTGCCCGCCTTGTCGATGACCTGCATCGGCGGAATGCCGGCGGCTTTGGCCACCTTGTCGTCATCCGCACCGAAGGTCGGTGCGATATGCACGATACCGGTACCGTCTTCCGTGGTGACGTAGTCGCCGGGGATGACGCGGAAAGCGTCTCCTTCGGGCTTCATCCAGGGAATCAGCTGTTTGTAACGGATGCCGACCAGCGCGGTACCCTTGACGGGAGCGCCGGCCACGGTGCCCGGATTCTTGTCGTTGAAATGCGCCTCCAGGAGCGGCTTGGCAACGATATAGCGGGCCGGAGCCTTGGAATAGGGATTCACGCTGTCAACGGCCACATATTCGATGTTCGGGCCGACGCAGAGCGCGGTATTGGAAGGCAGGGTCCACGGCGTGGTGGTCCAGGCCAGGATATAGACCGGACGGTCAGCCCCCGCGAAGAGGAATTCCGAAGCGGCGTCGCGGATCACCTCGAACTGCACGGTGACGGTGGTATCCTTGACATCCCGGTAGCAGCCGGGCTGGTTCAGCTCGTGGGAGCTCAGTCCCGTGCCGGCAGCCGGGGAATAGGGCTGAATGGAGTAGCCTTTGTAGAGGTAACCCTTGCCATAGATTTTCTTGAGCAGGTACCAGAGCGTCTCGATGTAATGATTGTCGTAGGTGATGTAGGGACGGTTTGTATCTACCCAGTAACCGACCTTTTCCGTCAGCGAGACCCACTCGGAGGTGTATTTCATCACCTCTTCGCGGCAGGTCCGGTTGTATTCCGCCACGGAAATCTTCTTGCCGATATCCTCCTTGGTAATGCCGAGTTTCTTCTCGACACCCAGCTCCACCGGCAGGCCGTGGGTATCCCAGCCGGCACGACGGTCCACGAAGAAACCCTTCTGCGTCTTGTAACGGCAGATGGCGTCCTTGATGGAACGGGCCATCACATGGTGGATGCCCGGCATGCCGTTTGCGGAGGGCGGACCCTCGAAAAAGACAAACTCAGGCGCCCCCTGGCGCAGTTTCATCGATGTCTGGAACGTATCCTTCTTCTTCCAGGTGGCGAGGACCTCGCGGTTGATCTCCACCAGATCCAGTTTCTTGTACTCGGGAAAACTCATATCGGTCAGTTACTGATAGCAATCATTAATAACTCGCAAAGATAGTATTTATCACGGATTATCAAGCGGGCCCGCCCCGTGAAAACACCTGTTCGGCACGAAAAAACGCTTTTTTAAAAAAACGTCGCCCTTTTCAAAAAAGTGCTTCAGGACCAATTCTGCGCAAGGTGTCGAAAATTGTTTTCAGCGACATCCAACTTGCCGCGGAGGTGCTTTCCTTTGCCGAAGCAAACCCGCAGAACGATGGCACGCCAATCAGACATCCTTCCCCTGAGCGACCTGCAAGTGACGGCAGACGGACTCGCCCCGCACCTGAGCGGAGCGGCCAAAGGGGCCTACACCCTGCTGATGCTGACGCTCGCCCTCCTGATGCTGGCTGCCTTCGCCTTTTTTCTGTAGCCTATGAAAACCGCCATCAAACAGCACGACCTTTCGGATTGCGGCGCCGCCGCCATCTGCTCGGTGGCCCGCCACTACGGACAGGACATTCCCCTGACCCGGATTCGCGAGGCCTCCGGTACGGATCGCGCCGGCACCACCTTCCAGGGCATGATCGACGCCTGCCGGAAGCTGGGATTCGAGGCCCACGGCTACCGCTCCGCCGACCGCGACACCTCGCTGCTCGGCAAGTTGCGCACCCCCGCGATTCTCCATGTGGTCCAGAAAAACGGCGATCTGCATTTCATCGTACTCTACGGCGCTGACAAGCGGCGGGTCCGCGTAATGGACCCGGCCCTCGGACGCCACCGCAAGCTCTCCTATGAAGAAATCGGCCGCCTCTGGAGCGGCTACCTGATAACCCTCTCCCCCGATCCCGGCAGCACACAATCCCACTCTCAGCCGCGTCGCGGCAATTCTTTCTCACAGTACACTCGTCTTATTTCTTGCGTTAAAACGGACTATCTACGGTCCCTGCCGGGATCTTTCTTATGCGTGGGAGCGGGCATCACGACTTCGCTGTTTCTGCAGCACATCATCGATACGGTCATACCGGGCGGAAGCATCCGGGAACTGGTGGGAGTTTCGATCCTCCTGGCCCTGATCCTGCTCTGCTCCGCCCTTGTCGGATACGGGAGTTCCATCTTCGCCCTCCGGGCCGGCGTCCGGATGGACGGAAACCTGATTCTGAACTACCTCAGACACCTTTTCAGCCTGCCTGTCGGCTTTTTCCAGCGCCGGGGAGCCGGAGAACTGAACGCCCGGATCACCGATGCCTTCAAGGTGCGCAGCATGCTCACCGAAGGGCTCACGGGCATCACGACGGGAGCCCTGCTGCTGGCAGGTTCCTTTGCCCTGATGTTCACCTACTGGTGGAAACTCGCGCTGATGACCCTGCTCTTCGTTCCCCTCTATGTCGCGGTGTACCTCCTGGCAAACCACGTCACGCGCGACCTGAACAAGGATCTGCTCAGCAGCGTGGCTGAATTCGAAGACAGCGTGATCGAGCGGATTTCCGCCATCCGCACCGTCAAGTATTTCGGACGCGGAACCATGGGCTACGGCGACCTGCAACATGCATTTGCCAACATGAACTGGAACATGTACCGCACCGGGCGCGCCCTGGGGCGATTCTCGCTCTCGGCCGACCTGCTGGCCAAGCTGATGACGCTCGTGCTGCTCAGCATCGGTTCGGCATTTGTCTTCCGGGGCGACCTCACCACCGGAGAGCTGGTCTCTTTCTATGCCCTCTCCGCCTGGTTCGCTTCGCCCCTCGGGGAGATGGTCTCCGTGGTCTGCCGCCTCAACGAATCCAACGTCTCGCTGGAGCGGCTGCAGGACATCACGCTGCTCGAGGCAGAACCGCAGGGCGGGCTCGAGGGGCCGTTGGGCGATCCCCAGGCGCTGACCTTCCGCGATGTCCATTTCTCCTACCCCGGCTGCGGGCCGCTGCTAGTAGGCTTCAACGCCACCTTCCCCAAAGGGACCCTTACGGCCGTCATCGGGGAGAGCGGATGCGGGAAAAGCACGCTGGCAGCCCTGCTGATGCGGGATTACGAGGTGAACGGCGGGCATATTCTGTGGGGCGAGACCGACATCGCGCAGATTGATCTTTCCCACTGGAGACACTATATTTCCATGGTTCCGCAGGATCCGGGGCTGATCAACTGCTCCATCCTGGACAACATCACCGGCGGCGAGAAGGACCCCGATCTGAAAAAGGTGGGCCGGATTCTCGAAGAACTGCAGATGGCGAGATTCGTCGCCTCCCTTTCCCTGGGCATCCTGACTCCCGCCGGTGAACATGGAAGCCTGCTTTCGGGCGGCCAGAAGCAGCGGATCGCCCTGGCGCGGGCCCTCTACCGCGATCCGCAGATCCTGATTCTCGACGAGGCGACCGCCGCCCTGGACGAGTTTTCGCAGGCCTGCATCCTCCGCAAAGCGGCCGCCCTGCGCGACGAGGGCCGGATCGTGATTATGATCACCCATCGCCGCGACAATGTCGCCGTTGCGGACAGGGTACTGGATATGAATCAATTGAGTGCGCACTCATAGGGCTGTTTCCGCACGCCCCCTTTCAAGTTGCGGAAGCTGAAAAACGTACAATTTATGGAAGAACTATTGTTGTTGGAAACAGGGTTGCGGGAGATGCATTCTTCCGAACTCTGCCTGCGTGGAGGTGCCTCGGGATCCCTTCTGAACGAGATCTTCACCAAGGCAAAAGCATTGATCAACTTTATCGCGGATTACATCCCGAAAATCGTCAAGGGATTTATCGAGGGATTCTCCCTCCGAATCTTTTAGGAGGGCCGCGCGATGAGAAACGATTCCGTTCTGCTCGCCCTGGAGCCGATGGGCGCCACCGAGCTTCGTACCCTTCGCGGCGGTGTGGATAAACAGGCGCAGGAGGCACTCTGGATGGTGGGCTACGTGGTAGGCATCATCGTCAAGGTATTCGCCTCCCTCTTCTCCCTGATCAGGGGTATCTGATCCACACTCGCCATGCCTTTGGGATTCATCATAGCGGTTCTGGCAACCGCACTGCCCCCGTGGACGCTGGAGCGCTGCATCGAGCGCGGCCTGCAGGAGGGCATCGGTCTGCAAAAACAGGAAGTGTTGCTCCGGCAGCGAAGCGCCGACCGGCGCCTCTCCCTGCTGGATCTGCTGCCTGAGGTCACCCTGCGCACGGGCGGCGATTTTGGTTGGGGTCGCACCGTGGACATGCAGGAGCTGATGATTGTGGACCACCGGCTGAACTTTTCAAACAGCTGGTCGGCCGGGGCGGCACTCTCTTCCTCGAATGTGGTAGGCGCCCTGTTGGACCGGCGCGAGAAAAAGAGCCGCCTCCAGGAGGCCGCCGCCGGATTGGAAGAGATGCAGACCGGGCTGAAGATTGCCATCACCGAGGCCTACCTCGAACTGCTCCTGGCGGAAAAGAACTACGAAAACGCCTGCGCCGGATACGAATCGATTCTGGCCCAGAAGGAACGCACGGAAAAAGAGGTTCTTTCCGGACGGCTCTCGTACCGGTCGCTGGCGGAAATCGAAGCGCAGACCGCCACCGAGAAGGCCGCAGTGGCCAGCGCCCGCGGCGGCAGGCGGACCGCCGCTATGACGTTATCCCGCTACCTGAATCTGTCGCCGGAGGAGGAACTCTCCGTGACCCCTCCGGCCGACGATTCCATTCCCGAACCGTGGCCGATGCCCGCTTCGGGAGCGATTGCCCGCTATCTGGCCCGTCATCCCCGCATCCGGCAGGCAGAGGCCGCGCTGGAGGCGGGACGGACCGGACTGCAGATCAGCCGGGCCGCCCTGTTGCCCGAGGTCACCCTCTCGGGCGGCTATGGTACCTACTACAGCAACGCCAGCCGGGTGACCTGGTACAACCAGCTCACCGCCAACGGCAACCCTTCGGTGGGCGTAACCCTCACCATACCGCTGCCCACCGGCCGCGCCTTCACCCGGATCCGGCGGGAGGCCGCCGGTGTGGAACAGCTTTCGCGGGAGGTGGAGCAGACGCGGCGCGATCTCGAAGGAGAGATGCTCTCCTCGCTGCTGAACGCCATCAACTGCTACGAGAGTTGCCTGGCTGCGGAAGAGAACATGGAGGCCCTCTCTAAGGCCTTCCAGGCCAACGAGGCCCGCTTTGAGAACGGAGCCATCTCCAGCAGCGAGTACCTGATTTCGCGTACTGCCTGGCAGCGCGCCGTGGGCGATTACTGGCAGGCGCGTTACCGATATCTTTTCCAGATGAAAATCATCAGTTTACGGGATATCCCCGTCGGGGAAGGAGGCACGCAATGACCCCGCGCACAAAAGGCTGGCTCCGGGGCGCCCTGGTTGCGGGCGGCCTTCTGCTGCTGTTTCTGTTGCTGGGCGGACGCAAGCGGACGCCCCTGCCCGAAGTGGAGGTCATGCGGGTAGCCACGCGCGACCTGGTGGAGACCGTGCCCGCCAGCGGCAAGCTGCGCCCCGTAACGGAAATCGCCGTCTCGCCGGATGTCTCCGGCGAAATCGTGGAGCTGAACTTCCGGGAGGGAGATCCGGTCCACAAGGGGGATATCCTCGTAAAAATCAAGCAGGATCTCTACCTCTCCCTGGTTGAAAAGGCGGAAGCTGCGCTCGGATCGCTCCGCGCGGAATTTTCCCGGCAGCAGGCGGCCGCCCGTCAGGCCACCGCCGCCCTTTCTCGCGCCCGGTCGCTCTATGCGCAGCACGCCATTTCTGCCTCGGAGCTGGAGGCCGCCCAGGCGGAGGCCGACATGATGGCCGGACAGCTGACCGCGGCCCGCTGGAATGTCCGCAGCGGAGAGGCCTCCCTCAAGGAGGCGCGGGAAAATCTCACGAAAACCGTCATCCGCGCCCCCATGGAGGGTACCGTTTCCCGGCTCAGCGTTGCGCTGGGCGAGCGGGTGGTGGGCACTTCCCAGATGGCCGGCACGGAACTGCTGCGGATTGCGGATTTCAGCCGCATGGAGGTTGTAACCGAAGTGGGCGAGAACGATGTGGTCCGGATTGCGCCGGGGGACAGCGCCACGCTTTCGCTGGACGCCTATCCGCGCCTGACTTTCAGCGGATTGGTCACACAAATTGCAAATTCCTCCAAATTCGTTGCCGCGGGTATCGGGCAAGTTGCTAACTTTGAGGTGCGGATTGCGGTCCGGCCCGCCTCCTACCAGAGGCTGCTGCAGGAAGATCCGACGCCGCTCAAACCGGGCATGTCGGCCACCGTCTCCATCGTGACGCGCGAGCGCAAGGATGTGCTGGCCATTCCCCTGCAGAGCGTATTCCTCCGGGACCGGAGGGAAGCCGTCTGGATTGTGGACGAAACCGGCACCGTTACCGCCCGGGAGATTGAAACCGGCATCCAGAACCTCACCTCCATCGAGGTGTGCTCCGGACTGGCTATCGGCGAGGCGATTGTTACCGCCCCCTATCAGGCCATCAACGGAGAACTCAGCGACGGATGCAAGGTCAGGATCCGCAACCCATAAAGAGCACAACCATGAAAGAACCCCGCATCCTGCTGCTGGAAACCAGCACCGAAAGTTGTTCGGTGGCCCTTTGCGAAGGGACCACGCTGCTGGCCAAACGCTATACCGACACCCCGAAACTCCAGTCCTCCCTCCTTGCGCCGTTTGTGGACGAAGTCCTGCGGGAAGCCGGCCTGAAGGCGGCCGAGTGCGACGCCGTAGCCGTCAGCGAGGGACCGGGTTCCTATACCGGCCTGCGGGTCGGTGTCTCCACCGCCAAGGGAATCTGCTTCGGTGCGGGTCTTCCGCTGATAGCCGTCGGGACCCTGCGGGTTCTCGCCGAGCAGGGACGCGGAGAAGCCGGGATCATCGTACCGATGATTGACGCCCGGCGGATGGAGGTCTATGCCGCCGTTTTCGACGGCCGCACTCTCGAGGAGCGCTCCGGCGTGGAGGCGGTCATCCTGGATGAAAACAGCTACCGGGAGGAGCTCGCAAAGGGATCCGTACTCTTTATCGGCAACTGTGTGGAGAAGTTCCGCCCGCTTGTCACCTCCCCGAACGCCTGCTTCTGCGCCTGCTATCCGGATGCGGCGGCCATGATCGGGCCAGCCCTGGAGAGCTGGCAAAAAAAAGAGTTCAAAGACGTTGCGTACTTTGAACCCTTCTATCTCAAGGAGTTTGTAGCCGGAATCAGCACCCGGGCCGTGCTCTAGAGGCACTTGAGAATCTGTCGCTCAAGCGCAGCGGCCTCAAACACATCCCGCGCCACGATATCACCCTTGCGGTCAATCAGGAAGAGCGCCGGAATCCGCCCCACATTGTAGGAAGAAACGGCCCGCGAGTCGCGGCCTGCCCCGTCGTTGACGCTGATCCAGGGAATCTGCTGGTTGCGGACGGCAGCCGCCCAGACGGGCTTGTCCAGGTCTAAGGCAATCTGGTAGATCTCCAGGCCCCGGTCGTGGTACTTGGCATAGAGGTCGGCGAGGGTGTGGTTGTACATCTTCATTCCGTCCTCGGCAGCCATCCAGAAGCAGACGAGGATCACCTGTCCCGTGAGGTCGGAGAGAACCCGCTGGTTGCCGTTGATATCGGGCATCTTCAGGTCCGGGAACGGAAGCACCTTGGCCTCGTCAATCCGGTTGTTCAGATCCAGCAGCTGCTCCCGCGAACGGATTTCGTCGGCGAGGGCCAGCACATATTCGGACTGGGGATAAACCGGCTGGATGGAATCATATACCTGCTTGAATACCAGCACATCCGTCAGTTCTCCGAACACCGGAAGCTCGCTGCCGAACTTCTGGAAGAAGAGGGCGGCGGAGGTAATGGAAGTAGGGTGCGACATCACGTGTTTGAGCGCGAACCGCTTGTAATCCACATAGGTGCGGCCGATATCGGCGCGAAGCTCCTTGGCGGTGCGCTCATCGGCGGCCACCTCGAGGGCGTCGGCGCAGACATTCATCTTGTAGCCGGCCAGGCGATATTCGTCGTTGATCTCCTTCAACAGGGTGCACTCCTGGGAGCCGCTCACGGTATAGTCGCCGTCCGGAAGCAGCTTCAGTTTGACCTGATCGCCCGGCAGAAGCACCAGTGAGGCCAGCGTGAGGGATCCGTCCGAAAGGTGAAAGAACACAGGGGCCTCTTTGCGGACCGCCACCTTGGCGGCGAAAGCGCCGGCGGCATCCACCCGGATGGTATCCACCGTAGTAAGCTGGTTCACAATCACCTTTTGCAACAGAAGGGTCGTATCGGAGAGGTCTTCCGAGACGCCTTCAATCCGGGCGGTCGGAGTGGGGTTGCAGGCAGCAAAAAACAGGAGGGCCAGCAACGGCCAGACAAATCGTTTCATAGGGGTTACTGTTTGTCAAATTCCCGGGCGATCGCCTGCGCGATTTCCGCGAAACGATCCGGTTTCAGTTCCAGTTTCGGTTTCCGGAAATCCAGGTCGGCCTCGCTCTGAAGGGGAACCAGGTGAATATGGGCGTGCGGAACCTCCATGCCGAGCACCGCTACGCCGATTCGCTTGCAGGGAAGGGCTGCCTTCTGAGCGCGAGCCACCTTGGCTGCGAAATCCCAGAGCTTGCGGTAGGTTTCGGGGTCCAGGTCGAAGAGGTAATCAACCTCTTTCTTGGGAATGACAAGGGTGTGACCCTCCGCCAGCGGGGCGATATCGAGGAATGCATAGCAGCATTCGTTCTCGGCCACCTTCCAGGAAGGGATTTCACCGGCTACGATGCGGGAAAAGATGGATGCCATGGGTTTTAGATGGAGATGTTGAGAATTTCAAATTTCAGCAGTCCGGAGGGAACCTGAACCTCCACGATATCCCCTTTCTTACGGCCGAGCAGGGCCTTACCAATGGGCGTGGCGGCAGCAAGCTTGCCCTCTTTGAAGTTGGCTTCGCTCTCGCCGACGAGGGTGTACTCGACCACCGAGTTGTTTGCCAGATTCTTGATTTTGACCTTATTGAGCATCTGCACGCAGTCCGTGTTGATTTTGGATTCGTCAATCACGCGCGCATTTGCCACCATATCCTGAAGTTTCGCAATCTTGAGTTCAAGAAGGCCCTGGGCTTCCCGGGCAGCGTCATACTCCGCATTCTCCGAGAGGTCGCCTTTGTCGCGCGCCTCCGCAATCTGCGCGGAAATGATGGGCCGCTGGGCGGTCAGTTTTGCCAGTTCGTCCCGGAGGTTGTCGAGACCTTCCTGTGTCACATAATGGATGTCAGCCATACCAATTTTTAATAATAAAGACAAAATTAAAAAGAATCCCGCAGGGGGACCCTTTCATACGGTTCAATCATAAATCTGCGACAAAGGTAAGCAATTATTTTAATTGTCGCAACCGGATTATGTTCAACCCGTCGCGCAGCGGCAGGATAAAATTCTCCAGCCGGGGATCGGCTGCCACCGCCGCATTGAAATCGAGAATGCCCCGGGTCTGCCCCGTCTCCCGGGAGCTCCCGTCGCAGACTTTTCCGGCCCAGAGCACATTGTCCGCCACAATCCAGCCTCCTTCTTTCAGATGCGGAATCACCCGTTGCAGAAACTCCGGATAGCGGCGCTTGTCCGCATCGAGGTAAACCAGGTCGTAGGCCGCCTCGGGCAGCGTGGGCAGCAGCTGCAGCGCGTCGCCGAAGTGGAGCCGGATGCGGTCCGCCACCCCGGCGCGGGCGTATCCTTCCCGAATCAGATCCTCCAGTTCGTCGTTGATTTCCAACGCATCCAACACGCCGTCCTCGCCCAGGCCGGAGGCCAGAAAAATGGAGGAATAGCCGGTGAAGGTACCGATCTCCAGCACCCGCTGCGCCCCCATCATCCGGACCATTGCGGCGAGCAGGCGTCCCACCTCGGGACCGCAGAGCATATGGGGATAGTTGGTCCGCAGATGGGTCTGCCGCTCCAGCCAGCGAAGGGCCTCCGGCAAGGGGGCGGAGAAATCTTCGATATATTTTTCGAGATTGTTCATAACTCCGCTGCAAAGTTAGAGTTTTTTCCTACTTTTGTATGCTTAAGGCAGCATCACCATGGCACAGTTTATCGTATCCGCACGCAAATACCGGCCGAACAGTTTCGGCTCCCTGATCGGACAGGAAAACATCGCAACGACGCTCAAGAACGCCATCCTCCGCGAGCAGCTGGCACACGCCTACCTCTTCTGCGGACCGCGCGGCGTGGGCAAAACCAGCGCCGCCCGCATCTTTGCCAAGATTATCAACTGCGCCAACCCTTCCGCCGACATGGAACCCTGCGTAGAATGCGAGAGCTGCCGCGCCTTCGCCGAGGGCCGTTCCTACAACATCCACGAACTGGATGCCGCCTCGAACAACTCCGTGGACGACATCCGCGCCCTGACCGACAAGGTGCGCATCCCGCCCCAGATCGGTCGCTACAGCGTCTATATCATCGACGAGGTGCACATGCTCTCGGCTTCCGCCTTCAACGCCTTTCTCAAGACGCTCGAAGAGCCCCCGGCCTATGCCATCTTCATTCTGGCCACCACCGAGAAGCACAAGATTCTTCCCACCATCCTCTCCCGCTGCCAGACCTACGATTTCAACCGGATCACCATCTCCGGCATCGTGCAGAATCTCCGCCATATCGCCCAGTGCGAGGGAATTACCATCAGCGAAGATGCCATGCACATCATTGCTCAGAAGGCGGACGGCGCCATGCGCGACGCCCTCACCCTCTTTGACCAGATGGTGGCCTTCTGCGGCAACGACATCACCTACGAGCAGGTTGTGAAGAACCTCAACGTCCTCGATTACGACTACTATTTCCGCCTGACCGACGCATTTCTGGCTGGCGACAGCGCCACGGCGCTCCGGATCTTCGACGAGATCCTGGCGGCGGGATTCAATTCCCAGCATTTTATCGGCGGCCTCTGCAGCCATTTCCGCGACCTGATCGTCTGCGCCCGCGGAGCGGCCGACACGCTGCTTGAACTGGCGCCGACCGTTGCGGAGCGCTACCAGGGCTGCGCGGCCACCCGTCAGCCGGAGTTTCTCTTCCAGGCGCTGGATATCGCAACGACCTGCGACGCTGCCTACAAGCAGAGCGGGAACCCGCGTCTGCTGATCGAATTCGCCCTGATGAAGATCTGCCGCCTCTGCGAACCGGTGGCGGCCCCGATCCGTCGGGAAGCCCCCCAGCCCTCCGCTGCGCCCGCCCCGGCACCGGTTCCCACCCCTGCAGCCGCACCCGCACCGGCAACGCCCGCGCCAAAGGCGGAACCCGCTCCGGCTCCGGCACCTGCACCCGAGCCCGCACCGAAACAGGTCGAGCCCTCCCAGCCCGCAGAAGCACCGCGCAAACCTACCGGACTCTCCATCAAGAATATGCTTCAGCAGGCCGCTGCCGTGAGTGCGCCTGCGAACAAGGCAGAAGTGAAACCGCTCGATCCGGAGACCGTCAACGCCGCCTGGCAGAAGATGGCCGCCGCCCAGCCCCAGCCGCGTCTCTCCGCCGTGCTGGCCGCCGGCAATCCGGTCATCGATGCCGAATCGCACGAACTCGCCTTCGCCGTGGCCTCCCAGGCCCAGAAGGACTGGATCGACCATACCTGCCGCCAGAAGCTCGAGGCCTATCTCCGCACCGAGCTGACCGACAATACCATCCAGCTCCGTTTCACGGTGGATGAGCAGGCGGCCGTGGTGGAAGAGAAGGTCCCCTACATGCAATCCGACAAAGACCGCTACCTGCGGCAGAACTCCCCCGAATTCGTCGAACTCCGCAAGGAATTCGAACTGGAAGTAAAATAATCCGCCATGAAACTCAGCTGCAAAGACCTGGTCAAGAAATACGGCAAACGCACCGTCGTCAAGGGCGTTTCCATCGAAGTCGAACAGGGTGAAATCGTCGGTCTTCTCGGCCCGAACGGCGCCGGAAAGACCACCTCATTCTACATGATCACCGGTCTGATCAAGCCCAACGACGGCCAGATTTTCCTCGACGACGAGGAGATCACCAAACTCCCGATGTACCGCCGGGCCCAGAAGGGCGTCGGCTACCTGGCGCAGGAGGCATCGGTCTTCCGCACGATGAGCGTTCAGGACAACATCCTCTCCGTCATGGAGATGGCCGGATTCGAGAAGGCCTACCGGCTGGAACGGCTGGAGGCGCTGATCGATGAATTCGGTCTACACAAGGTCCGTAAGAGCCTGGGTATCCAGCTCTCCGGCGGCGAGCGGCGCCGCTGCGAGATTGCCCGGGCGCTGGCCATCAACCCCAAGTTCATCCTGCTGGACGAGCCTTTCGCCGGAGTCGACCCGATCGCCGTGGAGGACATTCAGCACATCATTGCCAAGCTCAAGACGAAGAACATCGGCATCATCATCACCGACCACAACGTGCACGAGACGCTGGCCATCACAGACCGCGCCTACCTCCTGTACGAAGGCAGCATCTTGGAGAGCGGCACCGCCGAGCAGCTGGCCGCCAATCCGGAGGTCCGCAAGAAGTATCTGGGTCAGAATTTCGAACTCCGCAAAGCCGTCCTGCACGAACGGCCGGAGTAATCAATCCCCAATCAGAGGCATTTTTCTGCCGGTGCAATCGGGTGCTCTCCCACCGTCAGGATGGGAGGCAGTTGCGCCACTTTGAACGCAGCCCCGGCCTTGACCCGGATAATCCGCTCCACGAGCTGGGCATCCGCACCGCCGGCGATCACCTCGTCGGCCGGGATCCCCTCCTCATGCAGGGCATGGAGGACGGGATCCAGGACGCCGTAAGGGGGCAGCGTATCCGTATCTTTCTGATCCGGCTTGAGTTCGGCGGAGGGCTCTTTGGAGATGGTATGCAGTGGAATGATCAGCCGCTCGGCATTGATCTCCTGCGCCAGTTCATAGACCTGCAGCTTGTAGAGGTCCGCGATGACCATCATCGCACCGCAGAGGTCGCCGTACAGCGTGCCGTAGCCCATGAAGAGTTCGCTCTTGTTGGAGGTGTTCAGCAGCAGGGCGTCGTAGCGGTTGGCATAGGTCATCACGATGGTGCCACGGATCCTCGCCTGGAGATTTTCCTGCGCCACAAACCACTCGCCGATCGAGAAATACCCGTTCATCTCGCGCATGAAAGCGGCGTAGATCTTCTCAATGGGGATAATGTCGTAGCGGCCGCCCACGTTGTTGACCAGCTCCACGGAATCGGAGACCGAGTGAATGGAGGAGTATTCCGAAGGCATCAGGATGCCGCGGACATTGTCCACGCCAAGCGCCTCCACGGCGAGGGCGTACACCACGGCGGAATCGATCCCGCCCGAGAGGCCCACGACGGCCTGGTGCTTGTTGCAGTTCGAGAAATAACGGCCGATCTTGTCGACGAGGGTGGCGTGCACCTGCTCGATAGGAAGCGAGGGTTCGAGAATCATGGTCTGGTTAGCTGCGGATAAAGAGGTCGCTGACCGGTTCGTTGTGGTAGATATGGTCTATCACGTCGGCAAAGAGGCCGGTCATCGAGAGTACGGTAAACTTGGTATTGTCCTTCTCAGGCTTGAGGGGAACGGTGTCGGCCACGATGAACTCCTTGATGGGCGAGTCGTTGATGCGGTCGTAAGCGGGACCGGAGAGGATGGCGTGGGTGCAGACGGCGCGTACGCTGCGGGCGCCGCGGCTCATCAGCACTTCTGCGCACTTGGTGATGGTGCCGGCCGTGTCCACCATGTCGTCCACGATCACGACATCCTTGCCCTCGATGTCACCGATGGCGGTCATACTGCCCACGACATTGGCTTTCGAGCGGTCTTTGTGGCAGATGATCAGCGAAGCGTTCAGGTATTTGGCATAGACGTTGGCCTTCTTGGCACCGCCCATATCCGGCGAAGCGATGGCCAGGTTCTCCAGATTCAGGTTCTTGATGTAAGGGATGAAGATGGAACTTGCCCAGAGATGGTCCACGGGGATGTCGAAGAATCCCTGAATCTGGGCAGCGTGAAGCTCACAGGTCATCACGCGGTCGCATCCGGCAGCGGTAAGCATGTTGGCCACCAGTTTGGAAGCGATTGAAACGCGGGGGCGGTCCTTGCGGTCCTGGCGGGCCCAGCCGAAATAGGGAATGACGGCAATGACCTTGTAGGCGGATGCACGGCGCGCCGCATCAATCATCAGCAGCAGTTCGAAGAGGTTGTCAGCCGGCGGATTGGTTCCCTGAACGATAAAGACGGTCGCGCCGCGTACACTCTCCGTGTACTGGGGCTGAAATTCCCCGTCACTGAAGACGGTAAGTTCAGAATCGCCGACCCGGGTGCCGAGTTTTTCAGCAATCTTCTCTGCGAAGGGGCGGGCGCCCGTGCAGGCAAAGATTTTCAACCGGTGATCGTACTGTTCCCAACGATGATTACGCTGTTCCATAGGTATTGATAGATTTAAAGTGATTGTAGAATGGTTCCGATGTAATTGAGAATCTCTTCGCGGCCGGTTTTCTCCTTGGAGGAGCTGCGGAAGACGGGCGGGAGTTCCTCCCACTCCTCCAGCAGGCCGGCGTTGTTCTGGGAAATCTGGGCCTCCAGGGCATGGGTGCCCGATTTGTCGCACTTGGTATAGATGATGGCGAAGGGGATTCCCTCCTCCCCCAGCATCCGCATGAATTCCAGGTCGATCTTCTGCAGGGGCAGCCGCGAGTCGAGCAGCACGAAGAGGAGCGCCATTTCCTGCGAGCCCAGGACATATTCCCGGATCATCGCAGCGAGGCGGTCCCGCCCCTCGCGTCCCATCTTGGCATAGCCGTAACCGGGCAGGTCCACCAGATACCAGCTGTCATTGATCAGGAAATGATTGACCAGCCGCGTCTTGCCCGGCTGCGACGAGGTGTGCGCCAGCTTGCCGTGGGCGCAGAGACAGTTGATCAGGGAAGATTTACCGACGTTGGAGCGGCCGATAAAGGCGAATTCGGGGAGACGGGCAGCAGGCCTGTCCTGAAGCTTCTGGCTGCTTCCGGCAAACAGAGCGCTGCGGATTTCCATCATGTTGACCCCCCGTTTTTAGATGGGGCAAAGATAGGAATTATATCTGGAATTTCCGTGCAGCGGAAAGGTCTTTCTTCAGTTGTTTTTTCAGGCCCTCGAGCGAATCGAATTTCTGCTCGTCCCGCAGGCGGCTGATAAACTCGATGCGAAGATCCAGGCCATAGATGTCCTCCTCAAAATCGAGGATATGGGCCTCCACGATCTGACCGCGTCCGTCGGCCAGCGTGGGCCGCGTTCCGATATTGCAGATTCCGAGGTAGCTCCGGCCGAGCACCGTGACCTTGACGACATAGACGCCGCCGGCGGGAATCAGCTTGAGCGGCTCGTAGAGCGAAAGGTTGGCGGTCGGAAAACCGAGGGTCCGGCCAATCCGGTTGCCGGCCACCACCACGCCGTCGAGCGCATAACGATAGCCCAGCAGACTGTTTCCCAGGACGACATCGCCCTGGGAAAGGATGTCGCGGATCATCGTCGAGCTCACGGAACGCCCGGAAGCGGAGAGACTCTCGGTGACCGAGACCGGCACGATCCCGCACAGGCGGACGATCCTGTCGCGCTGCTCGGCCTCGCGGACATCGTCGCTGCCCAGGTGATGGTCATACCCCAGCACCAGGTGCGTAACGTTGTACTTTCCAACCAGATAGCGACTGAGGAACTCGCTCGCCGTCAGGCCGCTGAACTCCCGGGTGAAGGGCAGGACCACGAATTCGTCCACGCCGAGGGCCAGGCAGCGCTGGCGCTTCTCCTCCAGGGAGGTCAGCAGCCGCAGTTTGTCCGCATCCAGCTGGAGCACGTTGCGCGGATGGGGCCAGAAGGTGACGACCATACTTTTTCCGCCCGCCTCGCGGGCCATGGCCACGGCCTTGTCAATCACCATGCGGTGACCGCTGTGAACGCCGTCGAAAAAACCGGTTGCAGCTACGATCATTGTTCTTCCTCCTTGAATAGTTTTTCCATCTGTTCCCGGTCGCCGCGGAGATACTCCTTGCACCAGGCAATCTTCTCCAGCGCGCTGCGCACATCCGCCGCCACGGCCGCCAGTTCCCGCTTGGGATCCTCGATGGCCGCGACCAGCTTTTCCAGCTCGGCAAAGACCGATTCGTAGGTTTTCTTCTGCTCTTCCATATTCAGTTGTTTTTCATTGTCTTGGATGTAACCTCCGCCTCCACCGTTCCGTCGCCGAAGCAGACCGAAAGCCGGTCGCCGGCCGCGAAGGCAGCCGCCGAAGAGACCCGCATTCCTTCCCGCAGGACCAGGGCGCCGCCCCGGGCAAGCTGGGCCTCGGGATCCGCCGCGGCCAGGCGCAACTGCAGGGTCTCCAGGCGCTTCTCCTCCAGGGTGTAGCGGAGAGACAGCGCGCTGCGGATGCGGAGCAGCTGGGCGGCGAGTTGCGACTCACTGCGGGAGGCTTTGGCCTCGAGCGCCAGACGGAGCCGCTGAGCCAGGGAGGTGAGTTCGTAATCGGCCGAAGCAAAACGCTCGATCAGGTAGTCGGCCAGGGCGGTCGGGGTCTTGACCGCCGTGTGGGCCACCTCGTCGATGATGTGGTGGTCGTGGTCATGCCCGATTCCCGTCAGCACCGGGAGCGGGAACTGCGCGACATTGACCGCCAGTTCGTAGTCGTCGAAACAGACCAGGTCGGAGGCGCTGCCGCCGCCGCGGAGAATCAGCAGGGCGTCAAATTCCGTCTCGCGGGCCGCTACGGCATCCATCGCCTCGATGATACTCGCGGGGGCCTCGCTTCCCTGCATCGTAGCCTGGAAGAGGACGGCGGAAAACCGGAATCCATACTCATTGTCGAGCAGGTGGTGGCGGAAATCCCGCCAACCCGCCGCCGTGGCGCTGGTGATGACGGCAAAGCGACGCGGCAGGGCCGCCAGCGGCAACTGACCGTTCAAGTCGAGCATGCCCTCGCTCTCGAGCCGCAGCAACGTCTGCCGGCGGGCCGCCTCCACTTCACCGAGGGTAAAAGAA
>JAEEGG010006478.1_pt1 | contig 27428 bp, 15 predicted proteins | sample 9134161 | NCBI WGS metagenome assembly JAEEGG01 (sample SAMN16246543, study PRJNA631951) | gut metagenome | biome: gut microbiome; feature: rumen; material: CR-attached | host: Bos | place: Iran: Karaj | collected 2018-10 | reverse complement strand
GCCTACACGACTGTCGTGCCCGCAATGTCATCGAGGCCATCATGTGGCATGCTTATTCCAAACAGTCCGACGGCTACAATAGTGCTGTGAAGTTCTATAATCTTCCAAAAGCCGACCGCGACGCTGTTGTCAAATTCATTGAATCAATTTAATACACGTTTTCTTGCCTATTGGCAAATAATGTGTAATTTTGCACAGCATGAAGAAAATTGTCATAGCATTCTATATCGTGGTGATAGCCGTCATGGCTGTCGCCACGATTGTTGAGAAATACCAAGGTACTTCTTACGTGTGTGATTACTTCTATGGAGCCTGGTGGTTCTCACTGCTATGGGCTATTCTCACGGCATCTGCCATGGCCTATTTTGTCCGGCAAAAGGTTCGCAAGGCGTTTGTCGTCATGCTTCACCTGTCGTTTGTCGTCATCCTGTCGGGAGCCCTCCTCACGCATCTCACTGCTGAGAAAGGTATCGTATATCTCCGCACAGGACAGTCAACCGACCAGTATATGACCGACGACATGCGCATCCATCCGCTGCCCTTCAAGGTAACACTCGATCGCTTCGAGGTGCAATATCATGAAGGCACCAGTGCTGCCGCCGATTATGTGTCAACCATCACCATGGACGATGGTCATGAGCAGAAGAAGGAGATGGTTTCCATGAACAACATCGCCTCCTTCCATTCCGTCCGTCTTTACCAGAGCAGTTTCGATGAAGACATGCAGGGCAGCGTTCTGGCGATGAACAGCGACCCCTGGGGCATTCCCGTCACCTATCTGGGTTATGCGCTTCTGTTCATCTCGCTCATCTGGATGCTCTTCGACCCGAAGGGCACCTATCGCCGGCTGTTGCGCTCGCCGCTTCTGAAGCGAGGATTGATGCTCGTCATTACTGTTTTCTCAACTCTCAACTCTCCATTCTCCACTCTCCACGCCGCCCCCCGTGTTCTCCCGCAAGAGACAGCCCATAAGTTCGGCCAGCTGTTTATGGTCTATAACGACCGTGTCTGTCCTGTCCAGACGTTCGCCATCGACTTCACCAAGAAGATTTACGGCAAGCGTTCCTATGGCGACTATACCGCCGAACAGGTGCTCACGGGTTTTATCTTCTTCAACGATGACTGGACGCGCGAACCCGTCATCAAGGTGAAGGGTGCCGAACTCAAGACGCGCCTTCGCATTCCCGACTATGCCTCCCAACAGTATTTCTTTGGCAAGAACGGATATATCCTCGGTCCCTACATTCAGGAATACTATCAAGGTCAGCAGCAGGAAAGTTTCCACAAGCAGGCTGCCAAGGTCGATGAGAAAATCATGCTCATCATGGAACTGCACAAGGGCACTCCCCTAAAGCTCCTACCCTATCAGGAGCATGGACAGACGGTGTGGTATGCGCCTACCGACAATCTCCCCGCTACCATGGACGCCGAGCATCAGAAATATATCCGCGAGGTGTTCACCCTGCTCAATGGCGAGGTGCAGGCTGGCAACTATCAGCGTGCCAATGCTTTCCTCGACAAGATGCAGCAATACCAGAAGACGTTTGGTGCTGCGTCATTGCCCACCCAAACGCAGGTGAAGGCTGAGCGCATCTATAACAAGGTGGCTTTTGCAACCATCCTGTTCATGGTGTGTCTTACGATGGGCATACTCTCCTTCCTCTTGCTCATCTTCAACAAGATGAAATCCACCTATCTCTTCCAGCGTTGCATTCTGTTAGCTGCATTCCTGGCTTTGTCGTTCTGTCTGGCACTCCGCTGGATTATCACCGGACATATTCCGATGGCGAACGGCTACGAGACCATGCTCTTCCTCGCATGGAGCATCATGCTGATTTCCATGATTATCTGTCGCTGGTTCCCCGTGATGCTCACCTTCGGCTTCCTGCTTTCAGGATTCTTCCTGCTGGTGAGTCATATCTCGCAGATGGACCCGCAGATCAGCCATCTCATGCCCGTGCTCAATTCCCCCCTGCTGACCATCCATGTCAGCGTCATCATGATGTCGTTCGCACTACTCTCCCTGACGTGCATCTGCGGCATCACGGCATTCGTCATGCCCCGACAGGCAGAAGAACTGAAACTGCTCTCCCAGCTCTTCCTCTTCCCTGCCCTCACCTGCTTAGGACTCGGCATCTTCATCGGTGCCATCTGGGCTAATATCTCGTGGGGCACCTATTGGAGTTGGGACCCCAAGGAAACGTGGGCGCTTATCACCTTCATGATCTATGCCGTCGGCGTTCACGAACAGTCGCTGCCCTTCCTCCGGAATACGCGTAATTACCACTTATTTATGACGTTAGCCTTCCTCACCATCCTCATGACTTACTTCGGAGTAAATTATTTTTTAGGTGGAATGCATAGTTATGCGTAATTTTTATTACCTTTGCAGACAAATTGAAAGCAATGGAATATAAAACTATCACCTTCGATAAAACACTTGTAGAAATCTGTGAGTTCAACAACGGAACTGAAGTCACTGAATATCATGCGATGATTCACATCAGCCAACCCGGACTTCCCTTCGTCAATCAGTTGGAGGCTATACTCAATGCCTATAGTCTGTTGGTGGAACAGGAACTGCCCGGTGCGCAGGCTGTCTTCAAGCGCTATTTCCTCAGCGATGCTGCCAACCAGCAGGACGATGTGATTGTAGCCGACATGACTGACTGCGCCAAGAGTATCATCCAGCAGGCACCGCTCGACGGCACCAAGATAGCCCTCTGGGTGTATTTCATGACGGATGTACGGACATCCATCACCCATAGCGGTCTCTACGCTGTCGAGCACAATGGTTTCAAGCATCTGTGGAACGGCAGTGCCCATAACCTGGCTGCCAATTCGGAATACCAGACGCGACTGCTCTTCAACGAGTATAGCATGCAACTGCTGGAAGAAGGATGCACCCTGAAGGACAACAGCATACGCACGTGGCTCTTTGTCAACGATGTCGATCTCAACTACGGCGGTGTCGTCCGTGCCCGCAATCAGTTCTTCTTCACCCAAGGTCTTACCATCAACACCCACTTCATAGCCTCTACAGGCATCGGGGGCAGACAGGCTGATCCCAACGTGCTGTCGCAGATGGACAACTATGCCATTGCCGGCATCCAGCAGGAGCAGATTCACTATCTCTATGCACCCACCCACCTCAACCGCACCAGCGACTATGGTGTCAGCTTCGAGCGTGGCACGCGTGTTGACTATCAGGACCGTCGTCATGTATTCATCTCAGGCACTGCCAGCATCAACAACAAGGGCGAAATCAAATATCCCAAGAACATCATCAAGCAGACCGAGCGCATGTGGGAAAATGTGGAAGTCCTACTGAAAGAAGCAGAATGCACTTTTGAAGATGTAGCCTACATGATTGTCTATCTGCGTGACATTTCCGATTATCAGGTTGTCCGTCAGCTCCACCAAGAGCGTTTCCCTGGCAAGCCCTACGTCATTGTCCACGCCCCCGTCTGCCGTCCGGGATGGCTGATTGAAATGGAATGCATGGCTGTACGCAAGGTCAGCAACCCGGAATTCAAAGCATTCTAAGACAAAGAAATGAAGCTTATCAAAATTTTATTTATCTGGATTTTTGTTGGATTAGTAGGACTATTGGGTTATGCCACCTTTGTGGAACAGGCCCATGGTCCTCTTTTCGTAGCCGAATCCATCTATCACACATGGTGGTTCTTTGCCCTTTGGGCAAGCCTTGCCGTGCTGTCTGTTATTATCATTACTCAACAAAAGTTGTGGAAGCGCACAGCAGTCTTCATGCTTCACATGTCCTTTTTAGTCATCCTGGCTGGTGCGGCTGTCACGTTTATCACTGGCAACGAAGGTATTGTACACCTTCGGAAGGGCATTCCTGATAATGAATACATCGTGAATGGTACAGGTCAAATCAAACGACTGCCTTTTAAAAAGATAGAACTTGAAAGCTTCCATATCGATTATTATCCTGGCACGCAGGCGCCACAGGATTTTATCAGCCAAGTAAACTTCTATCCAGAAGGTGGACAGAAACAAACTGCCACCATCTCGATGAATAATATTTTCCAATATCAAGGGTATCGGTTCTACCAGTCATCCTTCGATCCCGACCAGCAAGGCACCGTACTCAGTGTGAGCTACGACCCATGGGGCACACCCCTCACCTACTTCGGTTATTGCATGTTGGCATTCTCGATGTTTCTTGTCCTTTTCAACAGAAATGAAGAGTTTCGTCGTCTGCTTCGCAATCCCGTTTTGCGGAAGAGCACACTCATTTTCCTGGCTATATTCGCCTTAACAGCCAACAATCCTCTTTCTGCACGCAGCATACCGACTATCAATGAGGAAAAAGCTGAAAAACTGGCTCGCATGCCTATTATCTATAACGACCGTGTGACACCACTGAGCACACTTGCACACGATTTCACCCAGAAGCTCTATGGAAAAAGCAGCTACAAGGGACTCTGTGCAGAACAAGTGCTTTATGGATGGCTGCAGCGCCCCGACGTATGGAAGAATGAGCCCATGCTGAAAATAAAAGATGCCAAACTGCGTCAGCAACTGGGCATCAAAGACAAGTATGCCAAGTTGTCCGATCTCTTCGATGGTGATGAATACAAGTTGCAAGGACTAATCGAAAACGGACAGGAGACGAAAGCCGTCCGGGAACTCGACGAGAAAGTAGGCATTATCCTCATGCTGACTAATGGCTCACTGATCAAACCTGCCAAAGGTGTGGAGGTGTCTGAAAGCAGAATCAGTGCAGAGATTCTTTATAACAATCTTCCATTCGCCAAGATTCTCTTCATGGCAAACCTTACAATGGGACTGCTCACTTTCCTGCTGATGATGATGCCACGACGCACCGCGTTCTATGTACTGCTGCGCATTGCCACGTGTTTGTTATGGTTGTCGTTTCTCTTCCTTTGCTTCGGTTATGGCCTCCGCTGGTTTATTGGGGGGCGCATCCCCTTGGGCAATGGCTATGAGACCATGCTATTCCTCGCTCTCAGCATCATGGCTTTCACCCTGCTGATGCATCGACGCTTTACCTATCTGATACCTTTCGGTTTCCTGCTTTCTGGCTTCACACTCCTAGTAGCGTGGTTGGGCGAGATGAATCCACAGATAACCCCACTGATGCCTGTCTTGAAATCACCCCTTCTCTCTACCCATGTCAGTGTCATCATGATGTCGTATGCACTTCTCGCTTTCATGGTACTCAACGGTATCATGGCTTTGATACAGTCGCATCGCGGTAATCACCAGCAAGTAGAGCAACTCACCCTGCTTTCGCGCCTGATGCTCTACCCTGCCGTATTCTTCCTTGCAGCAGGCATTTTCCTTGGTGCTGTATGGGCCAATGTTTCATGGGGAAAGTATTGGAGTTGGGATCCGAAAGAGGTATGGGCACTCATCACCATGATGATTTATGCTGTACCCTTCCACCATGAGAGCCTGCACTTCTTGCGCCAGCCCAAATGGTTTCATCTCTATCTGATTCTCGCCTTCTTCACCGTCCTGATGACTTACTTCGGAGTAAATTATTTTTTAGGCGGAATGCACAGTTATGCATAATTATTTGTATCTTTGCAGCAAATAACTGCAAAAACTTACAATTATGACATCAAGAGACTTACGCGTTGGCATCATTGCCACAGGATGGATTGCCGAAAAAGCAGCGCTCACCATCCAACAATTAGAGGGAGTAACATGTCAGGCCGTGGCTTCACGCGCCATCGACAGGGCTCAGGACTTTGCCAGGAAATGGGGCATCCCCTGTGCCTATGGTTCGTACTCCGAATTATTGGATGCCGACGATATCGACCTTGTATATATAGGTACACCCCACTCTCACCATTTCGACGTAACGATGGAGGCTATTGAAAAGGGGAAACCTTGTCTGGTTGAGAAAGCTTTCATGGCTAACCACGACCAAGCCCTCCAAGTAGTCAGTGCCGCCCGAGCCAAGAAGGTGTTTGTGGCAGAAGCCATCTGGACACGCTATCAGCCTATCGTACAGACCATCCGCGACATCATCAGCAGTGGGCGACTGGGCGAACTGCGCCTGCTGACTGGCAGCATCGGCTACAGCATGGGCAACAAGCCACGCATCATGAGGGCAGACCTCTGCGGTGGAGCCTTGTTAGACTTGGGTGTCTATGGCATCAATTTCGTCCGCATGTTCTGCGATGCCAAGATAGAGCAGATTGAGTCACAATGCATGAAGTCGGATACCGGTATGGACCTCACCAACACCATTTCGTGGCGCATGGAGGGAGGCATCATGGCGAATATCCAATCGACTGCCTGCAGTGTCAACGACAATCAGGGCACCATCTGTGGTACTGAGGGCTATCTCATCGTTGACAACATCAACAATCCTCAGACAGTAAGGGTTTACAAGCGCGACCGCATCTTTGTTGAGGAAATCAAGGTACCTCAGCAGATTACGGGTTACGAATATCAGTTCCTGGCCTGTAAGGAAGCCCTGGCACAGGGACTCACCGAGTCGCCCTACATGCCACTCGACGAAACTCTCTACATCATGCAACTGATGGACAACCTCCGCTTTAAATGGGGTGTCCACTACCCTATGGACAAGAAAAGTGAAAAGTGAAAATAGTCAATGGTCAAAGGTCAATGTTCAATGGTCAATGTTCAATGGTCAATGTTCAATGGTCAATGGAATAACGAGGTTCTCTCTTGCGAGCACGGTTTCAGGGAAGATGGCGCGTGCTTGGTCAAGGAAGATGCTTTCGTCATCGTATCTGGAGGAGAAATGGCCGATGCAGAGTCGGTGTGCATGGCAGTCGCGTGCGATAGTGGCGGCCTGTGACGCTGTGGAGTGGAAGAAACGACTGGCCGCTTTCTCTTCCTCATCGGTAAAGGTGGCCTCGTGGTAAAGCAAGTCCACGTCCTTGATGATGGGAATGATGTCGGGTTTATAGGTTGTGTCGGAGCAGTAAGCGAAAGAGCGTGGTGGGTCGGCAGGTGTGGTAAGTCGTGTATGGGGTATCACTGTTCCGTCAGGGCAGGTATAGTCCATGCCAAGTTTGATGTTGTTGATTTGGCTGATGGGAATGTCGTAGGCTTCAATCATATCGCGTAGGATATGGGGTAGGAGGGGTTTCTCCTTGAACAGGTAACCACAGCATGGCACTCTGTGGCGGAGTGGAATGGTATAGATTTCCACACTGCGGTCCTCATAGACTTTCTGGTGTGTTTGTGCGTCGAGTGTGTGAATCTCCACGTTGAAGGTCATTCCTTGGCAGAACATGTTGATTTGGGGTTGCAAGGCCTCTTCGATACCTTGTGGACCCCATACATGGAGTGTGCTGGTTCGTCCGAGAAGCGACATGGTGGAGATGATGCCGATGACGCCGAAGAAATGGTCTCCATGTAGGTGAGTGATGAAGATGTGTCCCAGATGACTGAACTTCAGCCGGTTGCGGCGGAACTGCAATTGGGTGGCTTCGGCACAGTCCACCATGAACAATTTTTCATGTATGTTCACCACTTGTGAGGCACCGAAATGCCGCATTGTAGGCAGGGCGCATCCGCATCCCAGAATGGTCACTTCAAATTTTTCCATAGTTGATTTGTTTTTTCCTGGTATTTTATTATTTTCCTGATTATCCGGCTATTCGGAATTCCGGATGATTGGGTTTTATCAAATGAGGGTGTGCAACCCATCAATGGTGCACACCCTCATTTCTATTAGATAATATCTATAAGTCTATGCGCACATCTCTTATTTGTTGTTCTCCAGGTCAGCCTTCAGAGCTGCGAGAGCGTCGAGGTCACCGAGAGTGGTGCCAGCGGCCTTGTTCTGGATAGCAGGAGCGGCTTCCTTGCGTGGAGCGGCAGCTTTCTTGGCCTTGCGGGCCTCGCGCTGTGCCTCTTCGTAAGTGCGGCTGTGAGAGAGGATGATGCGCTGAGTGTCCTTATTGAACTCAATCACCTTGAAGTCGAGCTCGTCGCCCAGCTGAGCTTGAGTTCCGTCTTCCTTCACCAAGTGCTTAGGAGTGGCGAATCCTTCGATGTCCTCATCGAGAAGGCGGATAACAGAGCCCTTGTCGAGCACTTCCTTCACCTTGCCTCTGTGTACAGAGTCTGGAACGAACTTCTCGGCGAACTTGTCCCATGGGTTCTCAGTCAGCTGCTTGTGACCGAGGCTCAGACGACGGTTCTCCTTGTCGATGTCGAGCACCTGAACGTCAATCTCAGCACCGAGCTTAGTGAACTCTGATGGGTGCTTTACCTTCTTGGTCCAAGAGAGGTCGGAGATGTGAATCAGACCGTCAACACCTTCCTCGATTTCAACAAACACACCGAAGTTGGTGAAGTTGCGAACCTTAGCCTTGTGCTGTGAGCCAACAGGATATTTCTCCTCAATCTTCTCCCATGGATCTTCCTTCAGCTGCTTGATGCCGAGCGACATCTTACGCTCGTTGCGGTCGAGAGTCAGAATCACTGCCTCTACCTCGTCGCCAACCTTCAGGAAGTCCTGTGCGCTGTGGAGGTGTGCGCTCCAGCTCATCTCGGACACGTGAATCAGACCTTCCACACCTGGAGCAATCTCTACGAATGCACCGTAGTCGGCCATCACCACTACCTTGCCCTTCACCTTGTCGCCAACCTTCAGTTCCTGGTCGAGAGCGTCCCATGGATGTGGAGTGAGCTGCTTCAGACCGAGGGCGATGCGCTTCTTCTCGTCGTCGAAGTCGAGAATCACCACGTTGATCTTCTCGTCGAGTTTCACTACCTCGTTAGGATCGCTCACGCGGCCCCAAGAAAGGTCTGTGATATGAATAAGACCATCTACGCCACCGAGGTCGATGAACACACCGTAAGAAGTGATGTTCTTAACAGTACCCTCGAGAATCTGGCCTTTCTCAAGCTTGCTGATAATCTCTTTCTTCTGAGCCTCAAGCTCTGCTTCGATAAGAGCCTTGTGGGATACAACCACGTTGCGGAATTCCTGGTTGATCTTGACGATCTTGAACTCCATAGTCTTGCCCACGAATGTATCATAGTCGCGGATAGGTTTCACGTCGATCTGGCTGCCTGGGAGGAATGCCTCGATACCGAATACATCCACAATCATACCACCCTTTGTGCGGCACTTCACGAATCCCTTCACGATTTCGTTGTTGTCGAGAGCTGCGTTCACGCGGTCCCAGCTGCGTGCTGCGCGTGCCTTCTTGTGAGAAAGGATGAGTTGGCCTTTCTTGTCTTCCTGGTTCTCGATGTACACCTCTACAGTGTCGCCCACCTGAAGCTCAGGGTTGTAGCGGAACTCGCTGCGTGGGATGATACCTTCTGACTTGTAGCCGATGTTCACCACTACTTCGCGGTCGTTGATGCTTGATACGGTACCGTCAACTACTTCGTTGTCGTTGACGTTGTTGAGGGTCTTTTCATAGGCCTTCTCGTCTTCTGCCTTAGTGGCAATGCTGGCACTGTCGCTTTCAAAGGCTTCCCAGTCGAAATCTTCCAGCGGTTTGATGTTTTTAGTTTCCATTAATGTTGTTTAGTTTTGTTTGAGTTTTTACTTGTTAGACATTATGTTGAGATAATGAATGCACAAATCGACCGCAAAATTACAACTTTTCCGCCAAACAACCAAATAATTACGTTTTTTTCATCATAAATTCTGCAAGTTCTTGCGTTTATTGTTAGAGTATTTCAGTTTTTGAGTCCTTAGAGTCCTTAGAGTCCTTAAAGTCCTTAGGGAAAACATCGAAAATATCATTGTTAAAGCCGAGGATGAAATATCTCTGCATATTAAAGAACTAAAAGGAGTGTTCGTATGTATGGCAAAGTTATGAATAATGAGGTTGAAGACAGAAAGAATGGTAAAACGAATTTGAGTTTTTGAGGTGAAAAACTGTGAAGTTAATGGGGAGTAGTTTTTACTTAGGCTTATCCTGAATAAACGTTGAAACGAATAAACGAGTAAACGGAGCACTGGTTTATTAGGGAAAAAAGCTGACAGGTCAAATGTTTCATAACAAATGTTAAAACAAGGGGGATTATGCAGAAAACGCATAAATATTGCATGTTATGGGGCGATTTTGGGTTATTATTTGTATATGTATGCAATGTTATATGCAAAAATGTTTCATGGGTATGACAAAATGAAACATTTTGAAACATGGTATGAAAGAGGGTTTGGATAGTTACTTTTCAAACAGGTCGTTGACGACCACCACTTTCTGGAAGATGCCGCTGTGAATACCATATTTCAGGCCGAATGAAGTGACGAGTGTCATTTGCACATTGTGTCTGCGGCTGACGTGGTCGATCATCCATTGGAGTCGTTCTCGTAGTTTCATCTCGTAGTCGTTCTTCACTTCAAATTCGGTGGCGACGAACTTCATTTCACAGAGGTTGACCACACGGTCTGCGCGACTGATGACCAAATCGAGTTGCATGCCTTTCTGTCCTTCCATACCTTTAAGCGTCCAGGGTGCGTTTTCTGATGTGATACCACCGACCCCCAAAGCAGTTTTGATTTGTCCCACATGACTTAGGCAGGCATTCTCGAATGCACGTCCTCGCCATGTGTTGAGAATGGGTTGGTTCTCGTTGTCGCGCCAGAAGTTCGCTTTCCTGTCGCGTCCTTCCACTTGAGAGAGATAGAAGAGGCAGAAAGGATCAATAAGACGGTATTGGCGGTTTCGTTTGTTGTTCTCAAAAGGTTTGTAGTTTTCGATGAAGTCGCAGGCTTCCAATATGCGAAGCGTTTCCGACAGGGCCTTGCCAGATGGTATGCCTGTCAACAGGCTGATTTCTTCTCGGCTGTACCCGCTTTGGCGTTTGGCCAGAAGGCGGATAATTGTTATGTGAGGTTCTGGGTTCCTGAAGATAGAATAGAACAACCTGTCGAACTCATTTTTCAGTTTGGCCTTGACGTTGAAAAAGAGATTGTCGATGTTCTGGGCCAGGCTGAGGCCAGGCTGAACATAACTGAGATACATGGGTATGCCGCCTACGGTCATATAGAGTTGGAGAATGTCGTAGCGTGAGAGGGAAACGCCCTGTGATTTCAGCATCAGTTCTGTTTCGCGAAGTGTGAATGGCGCGAGTTGGATTTCGGCGTTCACGCGGTCGTAGAGGCCTCCGTAAGAGTTGATGAGGTGGTCTTGAATCCATGAGCTGGCCGAACCGCAGACAATCATCATCAGGTTGTCTTGTCCAGATCCCCATCCGTTCCAGAAATGCTCAAAAGCTGTGATGAATCCCGAGCGGGGGGTGTCCATCCATGGCATCTCGTCGATGAACACAACCATACGTCTGTCTTTGACATGCCTTTCGAGCATAGTCCTTAATATGGTAAAGGCTTCCATCCAGTTCTTGGGACGTGATTGCACTTCAGCGCCATATCTGATGAGACTGGAGTGAAAGGCGGCAAGTTGGGATTCCAAGAGGTTGTCGCCTTCGAGTTCCGATGGTGAAACACCGGTGTGATAGAAGGCGAAATGTTCCTTCAGCAGTTCCCTCACCAGGTAGGTTTTGCCCACACGCCGCCGACCATAGACAGCCACCAACTGGGCTTCTTCTTTGCGGAAGATGCGCATCAACTCTTCGCTTTCCCGCTCTCGTCCAATGATCTTACTCATGTTCTTGGGGTGTTTAATTATTATGCACAAAGTTACATCATTATTCCGAACCGACCAAATTCTGAGTCCATATTCGTCCACGAAACGTGGTTTTTGTGGTTTCGTGGACGATTAGATGCCACTTATTTGTCCACGGAACGTGGTTTTTGTGGTTTCATGGATGATTATATTCCGCTTATTCGTCCACGAAACGTGGTTTTTGTGGTTTCGTGGACGATTAGATGCCGCTTATTTGTCCACGAAACGTGGCTTTTGTGATTTCGTTGATGATTAGATACCGCTTATTAATCGGTAGCTGACCTTAACAGAAAAAAGGTTTCCATGATTGCTCATTTCCAAGATAATCGAATCATTCGGGAAACCGAATCTATCGTTATGTGTATCAGAAAGTTATGTAAAATTAGTTATTGTGACAATAACAGAAATAGATCCTTATCCGTGTGGCAGAAGTATAAGGTTCGTAGGAGCTCCATATCCGAGATCTTGTTGCCGTCTTTCTTATACCAGACTTTTTTCAGTTGAGTGGAATCAACATCTCCATTCAGCCAGTCCAAGGCATAACGTGAAAGGGGCTGTTGGACATGTGGCAAGCACGCACACAGTAAGAAGTCCATTACATCCACACACATTCTTGTGCTCATATCCAAATCAGGATTCAGAAGGTCGTATGGATTATTGATGAAACCAATGTGCATTTCTTCATCTCCGACCAATTCGTAATCCCTGTCCATCATAAACTGGTCCAGATCGAAACCGCTCTTCTTGAATGCAAGCCAAAGCAGGTGGCAGTCGTCGGGAATGAGGCTCTCGTCATAATCGTTTCCCTCATTAGCCGTTGTGCCGCTCATCACGATGAACACGTGTCGTTTGAGAACGTCAGGAGCAATGCCGCACGAAAAAGACATACTATCGGTTTTTCTCATCTTCTATTTGAAGGATAAATCTCACATTATATACTTCTATCTTCTCGTTCTCATCCTTTCCAACAAGTATCCAGCAGGGTATTCCTGAACGGAACCTGATGGGAGTGGTGCAAACATGGGATGTAACGGGATGCCCATTCTCGAAAGTGAAATACAAGAACTTAATCGCCCTGTTTTCTTGAAAGGCAGTGAATACCTCACGCTCTATTTCATTCGTAAATTTGGGTGTAAGTCTATAGCGTTTTTCTACTCGGTCCATCTGTTCCGGTGTTGGAGTAAGGAAAGGCGGTAGTCCGCGCTCCTTCATAAGAGCCTCCATTCTTGGTTTGAATCGATGATAGAAAGGAACGGATTCGTCTTCGTAATCGTCATCCCAGTTTTCATAAATGTAATGATAGACTTCATCAGCAATAACTGCTTGTTCTGAGAAAGAGATACCTGGGTAGTTGTTCGTCATGGGAGAATAACTGCTGTAGCAGAGATAATTGCCCATCTTTCGGAACAATTCGGGGTCGAACTCGCAAGGTTTCCCTGTTTCTTCCTCTACCAAATACCATGCAGACAGACGATGGTTTAGGTATTTGAAGAGACCACGGGGTAAATGGATATTCCGTTTGTCATTTGGCACCATGCGGTTTTCTTCTATCCTTCTCCTGAGCCCATGATATGTTGTTTTCCAGTTACTTGGATACCAGATGATACCTTTTTCGAATGCGAAGTCAATAAGCACGTCAATGTCTTCGGCTCTCTTTCCATTCAGGTGCTCGTAAAAGGCACTCAACAAGTTCTTTGCTTGATCGCTTATACTCATGAACAGTTCTATCGTCTGTTTGAATTCGTCATCTGTCCAACCTGCAAAAGCACAATCTCTTACACACGTCTTTTCGTATAACGATAAGGTTGCGTCGTATATTTTTAACAATAAGGGATTCATATTCAAGACTTATCTTTACTATAGTTTCGGAAATTATAAAAAGGAGTTAAATAGGGAGTTAAGCCATCTGTGCAGGCTGGAAGTTTAGCAAATATACAACATTGATTAGAAACACAAAAGAAAAATGAGATTATTTTCGAATCGATGTTAGAAGATGAGCAGAAATGAGATAGATAAGAAGAATAGGGAAGAGTTCTATTCCCATGGAAATAGGCTGAACCCCTACATGAGCATCAATAATACGTTAAGATATTCCGAAAAAAATTTGGTTTTGCCGAATCTAAGTTGTATATTTGCAGAAAGATTAGCCTATGAGAGTTATTTCATTTTCAATGATACGTAACTTTATTGCCCTACATGCAGATGCAGACGTGGCACTCCGTGATTGGTATAAAAGGACTACCAAGGCGGATTGGAACAATCTGGCCGACATCAAAAGAACATTCAATAGTGTTGACTATGTGGGCAACGACAGGTATGTGTTCAACATTAAAGGCAACAACTATCGAATTGTGACAGTTGTTATTTTCATTCACAAAAGAGTGTATATGCGTTTTGTTGGAACATATGAGGAATATGATAGAATTAAGGACATTAAAAACATCTAACTATGGCTCAGATAAAAACAGAGAAACAATACCAAGCTGCGTGCGACCGTATCAACGAACTTTTGAAGGTTGTCGGTAATGACACACCCGCTGATGACAGGAATATGCTGGAGTTGGATCTGATTTCAGATTTGGTGGCTGACTATGAGGAAGAGCATTATCCTATTGCGGCACCCACATTGGTTGAGACCATCAAACTCCGTATGTATGAGATGGGGCTTACTCAGACAAAATTGGCTGAGATGCTCGGGCTCAGTACGGCCCGTGTCAGCGAGATCATTACTGGTAAGGGCGAACCTTCATTGAAGACGGGACGTGAAATCAGCCGGAAATTGAATATCGATCCCGCAATCGTGTTGGGCGTGTGACTGACTGATGATTACCTTTTCTATGTTTATGATAGGAATGTCAAAATCACGATACTCAGCGTGTAAATCGGGCGAAAGTGATGAACATCATCTTCGCCCGATTTATTTGTAGGAATGCGGCTAAATGAATTGTCTTTTTTACACATTGACGGGCTTCCTTATTAGATTTTTATGTGATTTCAGGCCAATATCTTGATATTTTCAATTTCTTTACATTTGTTTCAACAAAAATACCTAAATTTGTAATTTATAACATAAAGCAAACAGCATACACATTCGATCAATTAATAACCGCATATACCTTTATTAATTATGAAAAAAACATACGATTTCTGTAACCGCCAGTTGACTATAGCGTTCTTGTTCGCCGCACTCATGACCATTTGCACCCAAAGCGCTTGGGGCGAGTGTACATTGCAGACTTTCAGCAACTACTCCGTGATGCTCGAAGGTAGCAACCAACTGCGGATCAAATTCCCTCTCTACAGTAAAGTAGGTCACGACTGTTGGATAGCCGATGGCACCATTTATATCCAGATAGACGGTTCAGACTCCAAGGAGGTCATCTTCCATTGTGAGTCGGAGACCGACATTGATGGTAGCGACTACAATCCTTGGATGAAATGTTATAAAGGCGTTGATGGCACCATGCGTCTTTTCCGTCAACGCGGCTACAGCACTGCCACCATTGGCACCACTTCGTCGAAGGTGAATTGCCCATGTAAGGAGAACTCCGACGACGCGTTTGTTGACCTTCTGTGGGATGTTCCCAAGAAGTATCGAGGAAAGAAGGTCACCATTTCTTGGTCAATGCGCCATAACGGCAACTCGAGTGAACCCAACAGATGGCTTCCTATCGACGCTGCCTCGATGACCTTAACCGATGCTCCCGACCTACAGGCCCCGATGATTATGGACCCCATCATCTCTTTTGATGCTGGTAAGCCCAACCAGATTGTGGTTCCCTACATGATAGCCACCAACGATGTCAAGACCATTAAAGCGCATTACAAGGAAATCATCGGGAACATTTCCTTCGAAAAGACGGTTAACTTGGGCAACTCGGCATCCGATTTCGTATGGCTGACTGCCGAGAATCCTATACACGATTTCTACCTTGAAGCAACCTATACCGACTCTGAAGGCACGGAACAAACGACTGCTTCCTCCTCCATCGACGTGCCGGTCCTCCATCAGCCCTTTGGACTGAATGCGGTGTTGAAATCCGACGGGACTGTTGTCCTCACTTGGGGCATCAACCATCCCCGTTGGGATGACATCTCGCCCAACGACACTTGGGAAATACAGCGCAACGTGTCGGGCAGCAGTGAGCCCAACAGCGGTCAGTGGGTCACCATCGGACAAGTGGATTACGATGACCAAGAAACACAATACACATACACTGACAACCTCCTCCTTTCTGTCTATCAGGGTAAAAACGTCTATTACCGCGTGCGTCGTGTCATCACCAGCATCTGGGGATGGGGCGACTGGACAGGATGGGCTATGTCGGGACTGACAGCCACCATCGCTTTGCCCACTGTCTCTCAGGCCACTGTTCACCGTGCCGGAGAATGGAGCGAAAGCAAGCATGAGGTCGCTATTGATTTCAGTGTAGGCGCCAGCAGCCAGTACGACAGCCAAGAGCGCTTTGTGATCCGCAATGCCGACGACTGGGCCACCTTCGCCCAGTTGGTCAACAAGGGCCAAACCAGCCTTAATGCCATCATGGCAGCCGACATCGACCTTGGCACCAACCTTGTCAGGGTGGGAGACAGCAGTTCCCATGCTTACAATGGAACGTTCGATGGCAACGGACATGTCCTGAACTTCAGTCCCGACACCCTTGACGTGGAGTGTGCCGCTCCCTTCGCATACGTGGGCACAGCGACATTCCGCAACCTCCATCTTACGGGGTCCATCTGCTCGCGCCGTAAGTTCACCGCCGGACTTGTTGGACAAGTGCTACGCGGAAAGGCCCTTACTATTGAGCGTTGCCACTCGACGGTAACTGTGGGCAGCAGCATCTCGGGCGATGCCACCAACGGTGGTTTTGTTGGAGCCGTGATGGAGGACGCTTTCATCAACATGAAAAACTGCCTCTTCGACGGACGTCTGGTTGGCGACGAAAGTTCATGCAACGGAGGTCTGGTGGGATGGTGTTGGTACAAGGCTACATTGGAGAACTGCCTCTTCGCCCCTGCGGAAATCACCACATCCATGAAAGACAGCCGTACCTTCATCCGTATGCAGAACAACAACAACTTGACCATCAAAAATTGTTACTATACTGTGCCTTACGGTGGTAACCAGTACGACGACTCAAACCGTTTTATCATCTATCATTCCGATGACTGGAACATCTTCCTCGACTTGGTGAAAGAGGCCGGGGGCAACAAAGAAGTCCAAGCAATCCTTGGCGGTGACATCAGCGTCACAACGATGGTGGGCAGCGAGACCGTGCCTTATCGAGGCCGTTTCTATGGCAATGGCCACACCATCTCAGTCAACATTGCTTCGGACAAGAGTTTTACAGCCCTCTTCCCGTATGTCAAAGATGCTTCCATTACCAATCTTAAGGTTCAGGGCAACGTGAGCGGAGGCCGCCATTCAGCCGGACTCGTAGGTCGTGCGGAAGGCTCCAATCTTATTCAGAATTGCCAGATTTCCACCAATATCATCACCAATGACGGTTATGCTGGAGGAATCATAGGACATGGTAAGTCTGCCACCAACGTCATCACGAATTGCCTTTTCGATGGTTCAGCGACCAATACGGGTTCCTTCAGCGACGACACCTACGTCGGTTCCTTTATCGGTTGGGAAGACGGAGGAACGCAAAACAAGGTAAGCACCAACTTGGAGGATGGACGCTACTATAACTTCGCTCATGCAGGAGCCAACTACAAAGCCACCGAGCCTCACCTATGGAGTGGAACGAATAACTGGAACACCCACGGCTGGTCTGAATGCAATAAGACTGATGGTAAGAGTCCTGCCGACCTAGTGCAGTCATTGGACAGTGAGAACTGGATTTTAGACGGCGATGGCAATGTCCAGCCCATCCGCCTCATGACCGATGTGGGGCAGGGGATTTCAGCCTTTGGTATGGGCAAGTCCGCACTGGTCATGGCTTTAGGCGAAGAGTGGGTACTCTCAGGCAATGCCGTCTTGCCCGTGATGACCATTTCTGAAGAACAGGACCACAAGACCATCGTTTGGGATCCCTTAGCCAAACTGGTGCTGGATATAGAAAAGACTGTCGGCAACGAGGTGAAATACACCGAACAGATGGAACTCACAGAAGAAGAGCGTCAGGGTGGCCACCTGCAGATAGACCTGACGAGTTCGTGCGTGGACCATCAGTTCCGCTTCAGAGTGGATCCACGGAATTCCACTCTCCCCCTTCTCGATACCCTTGGCGTAGAGGTCAAGAAGACCGATGCGGGTGTACTTGCCATCTATCGGTTCGACAGCAACGCCAAACTCTCATCGCTTAAGGCCGACACCATGCAGAATGCCGTCTCGCTCTCTTGGGAGACCGATGGAGGTGTTGTCGACTTCTACCGCATCCTCCGCTACGACAAACTGGAACCAGATAAGGTAGAGACACTCGAGAGCGAATACATTCAGACCGTCTATATCGACCGTACGGTTCGCCCCCAGCACAATTATGTCTATACCATCCAGGGAGTGACCCTTTGTGAGGGAGAGCATGTGAGCGAGATCAGTCGCGAGGGTTGTTGCGAGCCTACAGGTATGGTGCGTGGCTACGTCCGCCTTGCTAACGGCATCGGTCTGCCCGGTGTGACCGTCACCGCCACCCCTGTCGATGCCAATGTGGGCAATGTGGTTTCCTGTGTCACCGACTCCGCCGGTTATTTCGAAATCGGAGGACTGCTCTATCAAGGCGCAGGACAATACACCTTGACCATACCGGGCGCAGAGCCTAAGTCGGTGCAGTTCGATGATGACTACAATCTGTTCACCAACATCAACTTCTACCAGCAGAACTACTTCACCTTCTCTGGATTCGTGCTGTATGAAGGTTCAAGTATCCCTGTGGCAGGCGTGCGCTTCCTGCGCGACGGACAACCCGTCATGAATGCCTCGGGAAAGGCCGTGACCACCAATAACCAGGGCGCCTTCGAGGTGAGCGTTCCTCAGGGCACCCACAGCATCCAGGTGGTGAAGGAAGGACACGTCTTCAAGAACGACGGCTACTACATCGACCTCGACAAGGAAGAGGGCGACCAACGCGACCACAACTGGCAGAAAGACCTCAGCGATATCTATCTTTGGGACCAGACGAAAGTCAAGCTGCAGGGACGCGTCGTGGGCGGCAACGACCAGGGACTGCTGCCTTTGGGTCAGTCCTTGTCGAAAAACAACCTCGGAAAGGATGTGACCATGGTCTTTCAGCTTGAGGGCGACAACACCTCGTGGATAGTTCGCGACCAGCTTGACCCCACCGTCACGGATTTGCATTACCCCCATTCCCACGGCAAGGACGGCCAGGACACCACCCGAGTGGATGCTTACCGCCACCGCATAGAAGTGCATCCCGACCCCAACACAGGAGAGTACGAGGTACCTTTCTATCCCGTGAAGTACAAGGTGACCGAGATTTATGCCCAAGGCTATCCCACACTCTTCCAGACGGGAATGGTAAGCGAGACGGTGGATTTGACCCCTTATGCAGACGGTGACACCGCCACCTACTCGCGCATCTACCACGCCACGCCAAAACTCGATGTATGGCAATTCAACGGCACGTCCGACAGATACTACGGTCTGAAGCGCTACATCTCGCGCGACAATGCCGGTATCAACGACACCATCGTGTTGTGGGACAACGGCAAGTACGCGCTCGGACATCCCGTCTTCATGGCCGGTGCTTCAGTGCCTTTAGTGCTGTCCGCTCGTGAGGAATATTATTTCAATAATGAGTCGCTGGGCGAACTCGACATCGTTCAACTCAATGGCGGTAGGGTCATTGCAGGAAACGCCCTTGTGGCCGACAACCAGACCGACGAAATAGAACTCGACAGCCTCGGCGAGGGCACCTACGTCTTCGTGCCACAGAACATCACGTTCACCCAAGAGGACGACCTGGCGCTCCGTACCCTGAAATTCACATTGGAGTACGACGGCAGCTACTACGACTGCCAGCCCCTACAGGCTTACATTATGGCCGTCAAACCCAAGTCAGAGGGAAGGCATATCACGGTCGGTAAGAACGCCCATCTGGTTGATATCCTTCGCGACCCACCAGGCGCGAACAGTTCCGCTTATATTGAACAAGGCAGCAAGTTCAGTTACAGTTATACCGCCAACCTGACCGTCACGGGTGGCGTGAAGCTCAACGTCGGTCTCGGAAGCGGCTCCGACTTCTATGTAGGTATGTGGGCAGGTGTGACTCCTCCTGCAGGTGGAACAGCTTTCGGAACCACCGCAGGAACCACTACGACAAGCACCAACTATGGTTCTTTGAGCTACACGCTTGGCACCACCTACTATGAAGATTGGGCATATAATTACGAATTCGAGACCAAGGATAGAATCAGCACCAGTTCCAACCCCCTGGATGTAGGTATGGATGCCGACGTATATATAGGTATGGTCGATGATGTCATTATGGAAGATGCCATTGCCGTACGCGTGGTCAACTCCTCTGCACTGCAAAGGCTCATGCCTGGCATGGGAGGCAAGACCATTGTGAACGGACATGAGTACAATGTGAACGGTTCGGCCAAGGTGCTCGCCCGAGGATGGGATGCGACGAAGGGTGACTCCGTTTATCTCGTACGCGACGATGTGATTCAGGCCTACAACCAAACCACTTCCACATTCGCCTACTCGCAGGCCTATATCCTCAACACCATCATCCCCGATCTCATCAAGACGCGCAACTCCATTCTCTTGGATTACACCACCACATCGACCTACGCACAGCAATTGGCCGACAAATCGAAGCAACCTGTCTATGTGAGCAAGATGGCTTCCGACAATCCCCTCTTCGCCGCGTCGGATACACTATACACCAGATATGTCCCCAGTGGCATGGACGACCAGTGGAACGACACCATCCAGTCAATCAACAACTTGATAGAGACATGGGTAGGATTCATCGCAGCCAATGAGAAGGAGAAACTGGAAGTCAATAACGGCAGTCTGTTGAAGGTTTATGATTTCGACGGCATCACTAGCATCAGCCACAACGAGTCGTTCGCCACATCAGAGGGACTTCACCGCTACTGGCGACTGCCCGTCAGCATAGATGTCGGTGGTCCAGGCAAAGGAACGGGATACCAGAAGACTCCGGGAGATTATCGTTATACACAGGATAATCAAGGAGTGATTAACTCAGTGGATTACGTAGGAGGTGGACTGAAAGTCTCATTCAGTATAGCCCCTCTTTTCGGTTTCGACTTCAACTACATGAACGGCAAGAGTGAAGCCTATTCCAAATCAGCAGGCTTCAACCTTGTTTGCTCGCGCACATCCAGCCTCAGCGTGGGCGTTTATCTCGCGAAGGAAATCAGCGCTGACAGTATCTCCAAATTGCAGGAAGCAGGTGATTTGGGTGTGTTTTACAAAAACGTAGAGAGCAACATCAAGGACATCTACAATGGTAAACTCGGCACCAATACCAACAGTTACCTCAATGGAACAGGCAGTGCCAGACGTTACCGCAACTTCGTCTATCGAACACTTGGCGGAGCCACTTGCTCGCCTTACGAAAATGAGCGCCGCACCCTCTTCTACCGTCCGGGAACCGTGCTCGACCAAAAGACAGTGGATATAGACCAACTGCGCATTTGGGCAGACCAGCCCAGTGTCTCCAACGTGCCTTACGGTGAGCCTGCGAGGTTCACCATCTACCTCGCCAACGAGAGTCCGATGCCCGAACTGACCAACAGGATTTTCAAGTTCTATCTTGATGACAAATCAAACCCCAAGGGTGCCAAATTGTTTATCGATGGCGCTCCCGTCACACGCGATGGCATCATGGTATGGCTCAACCCAGGTGACGTGGTGGAGAAGAAACTTGAGGTTTATGCCGGTGCGGAGTACGACTACGAGAACCTCGTTCTCGGTTTCTGTAACCCCAACGATATCACACGCGTACACAGGGTGAACATCTCGGCACATTTCGTGCCTTCAGCAGGTAAAATCAACATCTCCAAGCCCGGCGACAAATGGGTGGTGAACACCGAATCGGCTTACGACAAGGACCTCCAGGCCTACTATTTGCCCGTCCACATCGACGGTTTCGATGTGAACTACCGAAACTTCGACCACATTGAGTTGCAATACAAGCTATCCAATCAAGGAGACAAGGAATGGGTGAAAGTCTGCTCCTACTACCGCAATAACGACGAGGGGAAGGAACTCATGGCACTCGCATCGGGAGAGCGCAAGTTGATGGACAGCGACGGTTTCATCGATGCCAACTTCTATGGCGAGACAGATCCCGTGGAGCAGTACTACGACCTGAGGGCTGTCACCTTCTGCCGCCACGACGGAGGTTATCTGACCAGTTCTTCGAATATCCTGACGGGCATCAAGGACACACGGCGTCCGCAGCCTTTCGGAACCCCACAGCCCACCAATGGCATCCTCGGCATAGGCGACGACATCAAGATTGCTTTCTCGGAGCAAATAGCGGGCAATTACCTCTCGTCGATCAACAACTTCGAGGTGCTGGGTACGACCAACAGCACCAGCATCTCACTGTCCACCGCCTTGCAGTTCGACGGAAAAGGACTGGCAATGTCCGTGTCGAAACGTAATCTGGCCGACAAGGACTTCACACTTGATCTTATGCTCAAGCCTAAACATAACGGCAAGGACATGACCGTGCTTTACCAAGGAGATGAGAGCAAGAGTTATCTCAGATTAGGGGTCACTGCTGCAGGTGAGTTGTCTGTTGATATCAGTGGCAACGTCCTGAAGAGTGAGAAGACAGTTGATTTCACAGAAATCCGTCAAGTGGCCTACGTCTTCAATGTAGATGATGAGAAGAACGAGACGAAAGTCGTGTTCTATGAAGGCAACACCGTGATAGGTGAGGGTACTCTCAAAGGTATTTATACAGGACAAGGACGTCTCACGTTCGGTTCCGACTATGAAGGCGAGATGCTGGAGACCCGTCTGTGGAACAAAGCCATGACAGCGGCCGAACTCGCCACTTACTCCATGAAGCGGTTGACGGGTTACGAACTTGGACTCATCGACAACTACCCCATGAACGAAGGCAGAGGCTCTTATTGCTATGACAAGGCCGTGGGCAGCAACGACCTCCAGTTAAGAGGAGTGACATGGAAAGCCCCCGAGGGCATCAGCATGAAACTCGACGGCGAGAAAGGCATCCGGCTGGCTTCCGACAACTTCAACCGCCTCAACTACCACGACTACACCCTCATGTTCTGGTTCCGTACCAACGACGCCAACGGTACACTCATGGCTAATGGTGAAGCTCGCGACGAACTGGATAACAAGAACCACTTCAACATTGGATTTGAGAATGGAGACCTTTTCTTCCGCTCAGGAGGCCAGCAGGTGAATACAAGAGGATATTTCCACGACGGAGCATGGCATCATCTGGCCGTCACGGTCAACCGCTCAAGGAATGTGGGTAACATCTATGTTGACCAGTCGCTCTTACAGAGTTTCCCAGTAGATACATTGGGTGGCATCAGCGGCAACAACCTCTATTTGGGCGCCACATACACCGACGCCCGTACGGCCACAAAACAACTGACGGGAAACATCGATGAGGTGGCCATGTTTGAAATGGAGATTACCGAAAACGGGTTGAAGACCTTCTCCAACCAGACCCCGACGGGCGAGGAGATGGGCTTGCTGGCTTACCTGTCGTTCAGTAGTTCGGAGAAACAGGAAGACAACAGCCAACGTCTTATGCCAACAGGCATCAGTCTGAAGAAGTACAAGGACAACCACGGCAATGTGGTAGAGGGTCATTGCGACACCATCGTTAGCCCTGACGTCATTGAACAATACGCAGACAGAAGCATGTACGCGCCCATGACAGATGGTGGAAAACTGGAGAACATCAAGTACTCATTCGTTGCCGACGGCAAGGACCTACTCATCAACCTCGACGTGCCCGACTACCAGATAGAGAAGACCAACGTCTTCATCATCGTCAAGGAGGTGGCCGATTTGCAGGGCAACCTGATGGCATCGCCGTTGACGATGAACCTCTACGTCTATCGCAACCCATTGCATTGGAATGTGAAACGCAAGCAGGTGGATGTGGAGTATGGTCAGGAGACGACCTTTGAAGTGTCCATCGAGAATCTCAGTGGCAAGACCCAGAAATTCACCTTGGAGGGACTGCCCGAATGGATGACAGCCTCCCGCAAGAGTGGCTCCATCTCAGCCCTTGATGAAACGTTCGTGACGATGACCATCTCGCCCTACGTCAATGTGGGCGATTACGAGGAAATCATCTATATCGTAGGTGAGAACGGCACTACAGAACCGTTGCCCATCAATGTGAAAGTCCGTGGCGAGGCACCGCAATGGGCAGTTGATGAGCAGTTGAAAGCCAGCTCCAACGTGATGTATATGGTGGCTCGTGTCACCCTTGGAAGCGAAATAGCCCGTGAATCGAGCGACATGCTCATCGCAGTGGGTAAAGGACACAGGATACTGGGTACGGCACATGTGGAAACAGACCCGAAGACAGAATCCAACGACGGACTGGTCTATCTGACCATCTACAATCCCAATGACGCAGATGAACGTACGCCTCTGACCTTCGAATTCTACGACGCGTCTTCAAATCGCATCTTTGTGGTAGAAAAGAAGATAGATGCTGACGTTGCCTTGATTCCAGACACCATCTACTTCAAGGCCGACACCGTTTTAGGCAGTGCCAGTGCCCCGATCAATCTCTATTCGGGCTTCAAGGAAGTACAGTCCTTGCAACTCGAGAAAGGTTGGAACTGGGTATCGTCCTACCTCCTGCCAGCGGAAACCAAGATGTCTGACCTCATGAACAGTTTCGGAACATGGGAAGTTGGTGACGGCATAGAGATACAGAAGGACGACGGTTCGTATGAACTGTTGACCTACAAAGCCGTCTATGACCCCACGACCCGCACCAATAACTACTACTGGGACCATGGCGACCAAATGTACCAACTCAGTATGCAACGGATGTACCGTATATACGTGCACAATGACAAGACCATCTATTGGTCAGGCATTAACTATTCGTATGTAGGTATTCCCGTCCACAAAGGATGGAACCGCATCAGTTACCTGTCGTTCATGAACCTGCCGCTTACCACAGCGTTGTCGGACTATACCGAAATGGCGAAAGAGGGCGACATCATCAAGACCCAGAGCGAATTCGCCGTACTCAATATCGACAAGGGTGGTAACCGTTCTTGGAAAGGAACGCTTAAGTACATGAAGACTGGACAAGGATATATGCTCAAACGTGGCGCGGATGATGAAGTCATGTTCTATTATCCTTATTACTCCAGTGGAACAATCTACAACAACAGCGCAAGCCAGCAGGCGGCTGAACGCTCACCGCTTTACTTGAACAACACGGGTTCTTCGATGTGCGTCATCGCTCAGGTGGACGGTTTCGAACTGAAAGAAGGCGACAAGTTGGTGGCCATTGCAGGGGCGGAAACACGTGGCGTGGCTGAGGTCGACGAGGAGGGACTCTTCTTCCTCAGTGTGGCGGATACGGATGACGGATGTGTCGGTTTCGCCATCGAACGTGACGGTGAGATTGTGGCCACCACCGCTCAGCAGATGCCATACGTCGATAATGGTGTCTCGGGAACCCTCAACCAGCCAACCGTCATTAGTTTCATCCCGTTCGATGCCACCGGCAGTGAGGGTTGGTACAGTCTGCAAGGCATCAAACTCAATGACAAACCCACCCAGAAGGGTGTGTTCATCCACAACGGACAGAAAGTTGTTGTGAAGTAACTCAACGAATGATATGAAGCGTTTTTTATTCATCGTAATTTCATTATTGTCTATATCGTCGGTGCAGGCCGACGATATAGAGATTGCCACCGAATCGCAGCTACGGGATTTTGCCACTAGCGTGAATGGTGGAGAAGACTACGTCGGTGTGACTATTAAACTGACTGCCGACATTGACTTGAAGAATGTAGTTTGGATGCCCATTGGTACCACTGAACATCCTTTCCTTGGAACGTTCGATGGACAAGGTCATTGGGTAGACCATCTGATCGTGGATGTCAGCGGTTTCGACACAGGCAATGTGGCGGGTCTTTTCGGTTGTGTCGGTGAGATTGGGACAGTGTCGCGTGTGGGTGTTCGCAGCGGCAACATCTATATTAATGAAAAGACCTCCGATGATGCGGCTTGCTATGTAGGAGGAATTGCAGGGCTGAATCAAGGCCATATCTTCCAGTGTTCCAACTTCGCCATTGTCATTGGTAATTGGAGGATAGCCGCTGTCGGAGGTATAGCCGGTGGCAATGGAAATATAGGAGGAGGAGAAACGAGTGCCTGCATTGAGGACTGCTACAATCGCGGGCGGGTGTTCACATCAGCGACCAGCAGTGATGACATCAACTTTCTTGGTGGCATCGTCGGTCTCAACGACGGAACAGTTCGTCATGTCTATTCCAGCGCAGAGGTCAGTGAAGCGGCTTTTTATGGTGGCATTTTCGGCTATAATAATCAAGGCACAGTGGTGAACGCCTACGCGACGGGCGATATGCTGGGCTTTGCGCTCGACGGCAGTCTCAACACTCAAGGTGATTATTCAGTCTGGCAGTTCCACACAGGATTGTTGCCGACCTTGGCCCTCGGTTCATACGTTCTCGTCCTCGAGGATGACGCTGACAATGCAACCTCATTGACCAGCAACAATAGAAAGACTTGTGATGTCGTCATCAACGGACGTACACTCTATAAGGACAACTCGTGGAACACCCTCACACTGCCTTTCGCTATCGGAAACTTCAGTGGAACCGTGTTCAGTGATGCCACCGTGATGGAACTTGTCGAGGCAAGTTTTTGGGAAGGAACGCTTACGCTTGATTTCAGTGAAGCAACCTCCATCGTGGCTGGACAACCTTATCTTGTGAAGTGGAATAGCGGTGAAACGGTGGAAAACATCGTCAATCCTGCTTTCTCTGGTGTCACCATCAACGGAAGCGACCCACAACAGATAGCGGAAGACGATATCGTTTCGTTCAAGGGGATTTACTCTCCTTTCACTCTTGATGCCAACGACCGCAAGAAACTGTATCTGAGTGCTGCTAACACGCTCTATTTCCCTAGCGAAAATGTGACGTTAGGTGCGTTCCGTGCCTATTTCGAACTGCTCGATGGCCTGTATGCAGGAACCCCGTCAGCCGAAGTGAACAATATCTCGTTGAACTTCAATACTGACGAGGTTACTACAATTTTGAGAGTAAATGATAACGGTCAATGGTCAATGTTCAATGGTCAATGTTCAATGGCCGATGGTCAATGGTACACCCTCGATGGCCGCAGACTAAATGGGAGACCAGTAGAGAGAGGTTTCTATATCCATCAAGGGAAGAAGGTCTTAGTCAAGTGATTTCTTGACTTACTTTTTCTTCTCGTACCATTCCTGCAACACATAAAAGGCTTTCTTCTTTTCGCCATTGTCGGAGAAGAGGCCTTTTCTGTTGTAGTAGTCCTGTATGCCGTCGAGCACACGGCGTGGTGAGCGGAAGTCTTTCAGAATCCAGGGTGTGGTGCCAGCCAGACCGTCGATTTTGTCAATCATACCGATGTTCTCGCGATAGAGGTTCTCTTGGAATTCCTCCGTCCAACGCTGGTTCTTTGGACCGTGCAGACCCGCTTTTGCACCACCGCCGAACTCACTGATGATGACAGGTTTGTCGTAAGGTATTTCCCATTCCATCTTCGGTGCGTCGTTCACGTCGCGGTACCAGCCGATGTACTGGTTGAACGAG